>ERZ724517.264-NODE-264-length-32813-cov-8.982874_pt1 | contig 32813 bp, 33 predicted proteins | sample MGYA00376050_ERZ724517 | MGnify/ENA primary metagenome ERZ724517 (study PRJEB28724, sample SAMN07190886) | activated sludge metagenome | isolation source: activated sludge of sewage treatment plant in Hong Hong | place: USA: Christiansburg, Virginia | collected... | reverse complement strand
CCGAGCCCGGCTTGCCCGGCGTACCCGGGTCGTAGGAAAAGCTCACGTTCTCAAAGGCCAACGGGGTGTCGCCCGAGAGTTGCAGCGCCTGCGCACCCGGCACATCGGCTATCTCGCGTTCACGCTCCATCAGCGAGAACATCTTCTCCAGGTCGGTCAGGCTTTGCTTGATCTCGCGGTAGATCACCCCCAGGAAATTCAACGGAATGTAGAGCTGAATCATGAAGGCGTTGACCATGACCAGGTCGCCCAGCGTCATGCGCCCCTCCACCACACCCTGCGTGGCGCGCCACAGCATGGCCACCAGCCCTACCGCGATGATCAACTGCTGGCCGGTATTCAGCATGGACAGCGTGGTCTGGCTCTTCAGGCGGGCGCGGCGCAGGCGCTCCAGGCTCTCGTCATAGCGTTTGGCCTCAAAGCCTTCGTTGTTAAAGTATTTGACCGTCTCGTAGTTCAGCAGCGAGTCAACGGCCTTGGAATGGGCCGCCGAATCGAACTCGTTGGCCTCGCGGCGAAACTTGGTGCGCCACTCGGTCACCAGTACGGTGAAGGCGATGTACAACGCCAGCGCCGCCAGCGTGATCCACGCAAACCACACGTCAAACTTGACCGCCAGAATGCTCAGCACCAGGGCCACCTCGATCAGCGTGGGCACGATGCTGAACAGCGAGAACGAGATCAGCGATTCGATGCCACGCACGCCCCGTTCGATGTCACGCGTCATGCCCCCGGTTTGGCGCTCCAGGTGGAAGCGCAGGCTCAGGGCGTGCAGGTGCTCAAACGTCTCCAGCGCAATGCTGCGCGCAGCGCCCTGTGTGGCCTTGGAGAACACCAGTTCGCGCAATTCGGTCAGCAGCGTGGTGGACAGGCGCAGCGCGCCGTAGGCGAACAGCAGGGCCACCGGCACCACCAGCACGGCGGCCGGGTCCCCGGGCTTGTAGCTCATGCGATCGACCAGGTCTTTGAGCAGCAGGGGCACACCCACATTGGTCAGCTTGGCGCCCACCATGAAGGTCAGCGCGATGATCACCCGCCATTTATAGGTCCACAGGTAGGGAAACAGGCGTTTGAGCGTGTCCCAATCCGATTTGGGAGGCGCGACCGGGACGCTGGGGTCGACGATGGGGGTGGGTGCAAGAGCGGAGGAGCCGTGGGAACGCATGGGGCAATCTTAATCAGTTGAGGACAGAGCTTCGCTACGCTGCGGTCTGTCCCGCAAGGTTTCAGGATAGTCGAGGCCAGAGCTTCGCTGCGCTGCGGTCTGTCCCGCAAAGTTTCAAGTTAGGATTGTGCCCATGTCTACAAATTCAAGCCCCCCCAACATCCAATTGCCCAAAGACGAGGAACTGGTCCTCAAGGTCATTCCCATGCCGGCCGACTGCAATGCCAATGGCGACATCTTCGGCGGCTGGGTCATGGCCCAGGTCGACCTGGCGGGCTCCGTCATACCGGCACGGTATACCCAGGGCCGCATGGCAACGGTGGCTGTCAACGAGTTTGTGTTCAAACATCCCGTTCGGGTGGGAGACATTCTCTCTTTCTTCTCCAAGGTCAGCCGCATCGGGCGCACATCCATCACGGTCAAGGTCGAGGTCTATGCCGAGCGTTACCGCACCCAGGGCCAGTACATCAAGGTGACCGAGGCATTGGTCACCTATGTGGCAATTGACGACAACGGTCAGCCGCGGGAGATTCCGAAGTCCTGATGTTTTCGGGGATGTGGGCACGCGCACGACGGACGGCGTGGGTGATTTGGACCACGACTGGTCCTACTGCCGCTTAAGACGCATTGCGGGTGCAGCAAATTAGGACCTAACTCCTCCAAACCCGACATTCGAATCTTTGAAGATTCTTGTATTCAAGCTGCCCTAAGTTTGTATATGCCGTAGGTCGAGCCCACGCACCTCATTGCCATGGCCGTACAGCCATTGCTCAAGTTGAGGCGTATCCGGCAGCTTCACTTGCAACCGATACCAGCCTTCGGGATCTTCCAATCGGGTCAAAATTTGTTCTGTGGCCAATTTGCATTCAGCAAGGTACTCCGCCAACCCCGGTGAAATGGTGATGTCCAGTTCGCGCAACTCGCCACTACCGAAATCAGCGCGACCAATGGCCATGTATTCATCAAGTTTGAAGTCAGGCTGTTTGACCATCGGTGTAAAAGTGTTGATGGCTTTCTTTATCCGATGAAGCGCCAAATTGCGCATATTGGAGTAGTCCCAACAGGTGCACACCAGATAGGTCATCTGACCTCGATGGAACATGGCATGCGGATGCACCGTCATATTCTGCCCCTTCTTGCCGCTCATGCTGTCGTAGGTAATTTCCAGTTGGGTTTCTTGCAGCAAGGCATCACTAACCGCACGGTGCACTTCAACTGGTATCACTGGCGCAATGAGTGCCTGCGTGGGTAAGACCGAATGAACTTTGTCTCGCCATGACGCCAAAGTGTTGTTCTCCTTCGCCACTTCCAGAACCTGTACCGCTCGATCAAGGTAAGGCCGCAGGACATCCATCATTTGTGGCGGCAGCATGGGACTAATGTAGTCACGTACCATCGCCAATAACAAGGCATCGGAGACAGATGGAACTGGCAAAGTCAACGACGGCGATGCTGCATCCCAAGACCAAAGATACGGCTCTTGCGTGGTATCAACAACGATTGAAAAACCAGATTCCATCAAGCCTTGCAAATCCCGTTCCACCGTTCGGCGCGTAACTTTGAAGCCAGCTTCCTCAAGCCGCTCATGGACAACCTTGGTCGCAACGGAGCGCGGCTGTCGTGGCAACAGTTCCATCAATCGCCAATGGCGCATCAAAGTATCTCGAATATTGGCGGTCGGCACTTCATGCTCCCGATATTTTGCGACCCATTTTGTCGAAGCCCGAGCTTATTATGGCCGTGCACACAAACCAAACTTCGCGGAAGCCCACAAAATGCTAGGAAGTCAATGTCAATCACGCAACGCTATTGGCAAATATGGTCGCCCGAGTTAATCCTTGCTGGATTCGTTTTCGGGATTCCAGGGTTGCTGGCGATGTTCGTACCGTCATACGTCGCCTACTACGGCCACCGCAAGGAGTGGGGCGTGGGCAAGTTTGCAGCCGTTGCCACGCTGGTAATGCTTGGGTTGTTTGAATTGACCGTGTCACGGCCCGTTTAGTCGTTGGTCTTGATGTTTCTGACCATCTCTGCATATGACAAACGAATTTGAAGGTATTGATACGCAGTCGACAGAGCACCTGACTCTAATGGGTTCTCGCGTCGGTTGGGCTGCGATTGACGCTGGCGATTACGCCACAGCGTTTACGTTCTTTGAACCGTGGAAGAATGATCCGATTGGTCAGTATTTTCTTGCGGAAATTTATCTCAAAGACCCGAAATTTCAGAAAGTCAGAAGCAAAGGCATTCAACTGCTAAAACACTCTGCTGATGCAAATTTTACGTGGGCCTTTTTAGCACTTGGCAACTATTCTGCAACACGGTCACGCGGAAAGAAGGACAGACAGCATGCCATCTATTGGTTTAAAAAGTCTGCCAAGAAGGGCTGTCCAATTAGCCAATATAACCTCGGGTTGTGCTATTGCAAGATTGAGGATTTTGTCAATGGAACGACGTGGCTTTATCTTTCCGCAGCGACAGGCTACAACGATGCACTGAAATGGTTTGTTGAAACGAGCAAGGTTGCACCTTATGAGCAATTTATTGAGGGCCTTGAGGCTGCATATGCATGGCTGGAATCGTTGCGTGGCATCGACCAAACTCAAATGGAGCCGCAATGGTCCAGATTACTTGTTAAATACGGTGTCGATTCCAACCTTGTTTTTTCTGACGTTTTGGAATTCTGGACAAGGTCACTGAGTTTGAGTTCAACGTGAGGCATTCGCTCTGCCCAGGGTTCAACAACTTGGCTCCTATAGCGGCGGCGCTGATTCTGGGCAGAAAGCTAACACGCAAGAGATACAGAAGTACACGGCCTGCACATCCTACGGAAAACAATTGGACACAGCCTTCACCTACGGCACAAGAACCTCCATGAATTGAGCGATATGCCATTTACCCCTTTCCACATGGGTGCAGCCCTCATCATCAAACCAGCGAGCGGCAGTCGGTTTAGCTTGCTGACCTTTGCAATCGCGCAAATCGCGATGGACATCGAGCCGGGTGTCGGGATGCTCATGGGTTCAGAAGTGCTTCATGGTCCCAGCCACACGATTGGGGGTGCATTTCTCATCGCCTGTCTGGTTATTCTGATTGCAGCGCGGATCTGCAATCCCTTGTTAAGAAGATACAACCGGGAAGTCACTCATTACAGGCGACATTGGCTTCTGGAGCCTGAGCCTGTGAACAGAATTGCTGTCTTGACTGGTGCATTTTTCGGAACGTTCAGCCACATTGTTCTGGACAGCCTGATGCACCATGACATACATCCACTGGCGCCGTTTTCAAGCGGCAATCCTTTGCTTGGCCTTGTCTCACATGATGGCGTTTATCGGCTATGCGCTGTGCTCTCCGCCGTAGGTACAGTTTTGTGGGTGATTTCAAAGTGGGTAAGACGGTAGGACCATCCATGAATCAACGTTCTACAGGACACGCAGTGAATGAAACTCACTCGAAGTCAGTGCCAGTGGCCCTGTTGCTTTCGGCAATAGCATTTGTCTTTGATGGGTTCGGAACAGGCTACGTTTTCCTGTCCGGCTTACTGTTCTTCATTGGCCTCTTGCTTGTGCCGGTCTACGTGGTGCTAGCCTTCTTCAAAATCGGTCGGAACACAGCCAAAGGGATCGTGGTCATGATGAGTTGCGCCATTGGGTCGATGGTCTACTGCAACTGGCTAGATTCAGTTGCAATGGAACGTGCCGAACCCATCGTGCAAGCCATCAAACAGTACCAGACGAATGAAGGCAAATACCCCAACTCAATAGAAGAGCTCTTGCCCAAGTACGTGGATTCGTTCCCAGATCTCAAGCCCACAGGCAAATCACCAAAACTCGAATACGAAATTGTGAATCCCGGCCCCATACTTTCCTTCAAAAATGGAGCCATCTTCAGCCACAAGGCTTATGAGTTTTGGAATGGGAGATGGGTTACATATGACTGAACCAGTTCAAAGCTTCTGGCCGCATAGGGAATGTTTCCAAAAGGGAGTTAATTGATGCTTGGCGCAATTGTCGGGGACATTATTGGTTCGGTTTATGAGTTTGACAACATCAAAACCAAAGACTTTCCGCTTTTCGGAGAAGATTGCAAAATTATTGACGACACAGTTTGCACCATTGCCGTGGCCGAAATTCGACTAGCTGGTGTGCTCACCAGATTACCGAAATTAGGTGCTACGATTTGACCCTCGGAACTAAGCAGTCCCCACGATGACTCAACACACTGAAAGTTCTTCATATCGGGAGAAGCTGATTGAGCATCTATTCGTCGCAGAGTTGTTGAAGATGTCGTGGCTTCATCATTGCTGCTCTCTAGAAATTGCAAAGCCAGAGGTTGACAATTCGGGGTACGACTTAATAATGGAAGCGATGGGCGTCATCAGGCATATCCAACTAAAAACATCGATCATTGGCGGAAAAACTGCCGTTCAAAAAGTTCACACCAAGCTTGCGGACAAGCCGAGTGGTTGTGTGGTCTGGATATACATCGACGAAAAGACACTGCGTCTTGGCCCCTTTTACTATTTCGGCGCGGAAGCGGGAAGGCCTTTGCCGAGTCTGGTAGATCGCAAGGTTGCGAAGCACACGAAAGGGAACAAGGATGGAGTTAAAGCACAGCGCCAGAGTATTCGTGTTCTACCAAAGGGTAGCTTTACCAAAATTGAGACAATTGGAGATCTGTACACATGCCTATTCTCCAAGACCCAGCCCGGTGGTTCAGAGGAGTTTGCTGACAGAGCGTTCGGACTTCAAGTCGAAGTTATGAGTTCGCAAGGAAATCATGTGATCGCCAATGAAGACCTGTTTCTCGACTTCCTCGTTCATAGTGGGGTTGGCGTCAATGACGTTGCCGCATCATCACCGGCTTCGTACATCTCATATCTGAACAGCGTAGCCAAGCTCATTGACAGCGACATCACGCCGATGCTATTGCGGAGCGAAGATAACGTGCGCAACATTGCCGAAAAAATCCGCGGCAAGAGGGAGAAAAACACGATTCGAAACTACTGCTCGGCTATGCGGCAGTATGTTGCCATGGTCAAGGCTAAAGGTCTCTAGGCGACCGCATTCATCTGCGGCGATGCCTGCCACCACTGCGCACGCTTAAACATCGCCGTTGAGGGTTCCCTGTGATCAATGACAAACGACAACTCATGTCAATCAGATGGAAGTGAACCGCCAGAAAGCTGCCTGTCGCCAGTACCCGCTTTCGCCCCAATGGCGAAGTTCGCAACGGAATCACATCATCGTCATTTTCATCCTCCCGCTATCCGCGCCGCCGCCAGGCTGGTGGATCGGGTCTTCGGGCGTCGGCCCCATTCGCCGTTGCCACTGAGTGGGCACGCCAACCACAGCGTTGAAGCAGCAACGCCAGCGCGCCAAAAGCGCAAGACGGTGAGCGTGGGCCAGAGCACGAATACCCGATTCGCCAGCCCACACACCCGCAGGCATACAGCACCAAAAAGCTACATAATTGATAGCACACTATTGAACAACTACGAGGGCTAGAGGCAAATTTGTCTTAGAACTTTCCGTGCCGACCGTTGCCTGCGGCAAAGCGCGCCGCCCCTTCCAGCCCGGCTGCGATACAAGCCTTGCCACGCTCCCACTCCTGGTGCAGGGCCTGGGGCAGGTCCAGGTCCCACTGGGCGTACGCGCTGGCGCGGTCGGCCAGCATGGTCTGCTGCGGAAAGGCCGCCAGTTGCTCGGCCAGCGTGACAGCGGCAGACAGCGCCTCGCCCGTGGGCACCACGCGGTTGCACAAACCCATCTGCAAGGCCTCGGCAGCCTCGACCTTGCGCCCGGTCAAGATCAGATCCATGGCGCGGCCCATGCCGATCAAACGCGGCAAGCGCACCGTGCCCCCATCAATCAGCGGCACGCCAAAGCGGCGGCAGTACACGCCGAAGTAGGCGTCCGCCTCCATCACCCGCAGGTCGCACCACAGGGCCAACTCCATGCCACCGGCCACCGCGGCTCCGCTGATGGCAGCAATCACGGGCTTGGACAACAGCAGGCGCGACGGGCCCATGGGGCCCGCAGGTCCGGGTGAATGGACCCAGTCACGTTGCGGTGAAAAATTCAGCGCAACAAACGGATCGACCGATGCATCCACTGCCTGCTTCATACGTGCACCGGCCTGCAAATCCCAGCCTGCGCAGAAGTGTCCATGGGCGCCGTGAAAGACAGCTACTTTGCACGCGGGGTCTTCGTCAAAGGCCACAAACGCGTCATACAACTGGCGTGCCGTGTCGGCATCGACCGCGTTGCGCACATCCGCGCGATCCAGTGTCACGAGGCAGACAGGGCCTTGCTGGCGGGTGGTAACTGAGTGTGTCATGGCACCCATGATGCACGGTTTCACACCTATTTGCATCCACTTGTCACCTGCCCGACAGCAGGTCGGTACAAACCCTGTCAGGCATCGCGGGGATTGCAGCTATAACCGTGCAGCTATGCAACGGGAGACAACGTGCTGCTAATACAACTGGTGATCAGCGGAATTGCACAGGGGTGCATTTACGGGCTGATTGCACTGGGCTTCGTGCTCATCTACAAGGCGACCGAGACCGTCAGCTTCGCCCAGGGCGAGCTGATGATGCTGGGCGCCTTCGGTGGTCTGGTGGGCATGACCATGCTGGGTTTCCCCTACTGGTTGTCGATCAGCTGCGCCATTGTCGGCATGGCCGTGTTTGGCGTGGTGCTGGAGCGCGCCGTCATTCGCCCCATCCTGGGCCAGCCCGCCTTTTCCGTGGTGATGCTGACCATCGGCATTGGCTATGTGGCACGCGGGGCCATCACCATGATTCCCGGCATTGGCACCGATACACAGGCGCTGCCTGTACCCTACAAGGACGAGATCTGGAACATCAGCGGCGTGGTACTCAACGTCGAGCACATGGTGGTGATTGGTGCCACCGCCGTGCTGTGCGTGCTGCTGTTTGTGCTGTTTCGCTACAGCAAGCTGGGCATCGCCATGCAGGCCGCGTCACAGAACCAGCTGGCGGCGTATTACATGGGCATTCCGGTGCAGCGGCTCAACGGTATTGCCTGGGGCCTGGCAGCAGCGGTAGCGGCCATTGCAGGCCTGCTGCTGGCACCCATCACCTTTGTCCACGCCAACATGGGCTTCATCGGACTCAAGGCCTTTCCCGCTGCCGTGGTCGGTGGCTTTGGCAGCCTGCCGGGGGCCATTGTGGGCGGACTGGTGATTGGCATTGTGGAGTCGCTGTCGGGCTTCTACTTGCCCGATGGTTTCAAGGACACCGCCGCCTACGTGGTGGTGCTGGTCATGCTGATGGTCAAGCCCAACGGTCTGTTCGGCGAAAAACTCCGCAAGAAGGTCTGAAATGCGCTTTACTTTCAAGACCGATTACGGCCAGGACATCAATCTGGCCAAGCATGGCGGGCACCTTTTCTGGTACAGCGCGCTCGTGCTGTTGATGGTGGCCGCACCGTGGCTGTTTGCCGAGTACTGGCTGGCACAGCTCACGCTGGTGCTGATCTATTCGATTGCCGGCCTGGGCCTGATGCTGCTGGCGGGCTTTACCGGTCTGTTCTCCATGGGCCATGCCGCCTTCCTGGGGGTTGGGGCCTACACGCATGCGGTGCTGACCAATATGGGTGTGCCCTTCCCCATCGCGCTGGCCTGCGCGGCCGGGCTGTCAGCGGCCGTGGGTCTGATAGTGGGCTTGCCGGCGCTGCGGGTGAAGGGCATTTACTTAGGGATTGCCACGCTGTCGTTCGGCTTTATCGTGGAAGAGGTGCTGGCCCGCTGGGAATCGGTCACCGGTGGCAACGCCGGCATCCACATCAAGAAGCCCGATATCTTTGGCTGGGTGCTGGAGACCGGCGACCAGTTCTACTTCTTGTGCCTGGTCGTCACGGTCCTGTCCACGCTGGGCATTCTCAACCTGTTGCGCTCACCCACGGGCCGCGCCTTTGTGGCCATCCGCGACTCGGAAATTTCAGCGCAAAGCATGGGCATTCACCTGGCCTACTACAAGACACTGTCGTTTGCGATTTCTGCCGCACTGGCGGGCATTGCCGGTGCCCTTTATGCACACAACCTGCAGTTCATCTCGCCCGACCAGTTCAACATCCTGCAGAGCATTGACCTGCTGCTGATGATCGTCATTGGCGGCGTGGGCTCCGTGCACGGCGCGTTTCTGGGCGCCATCTTCCTCATCACCATGCCCCAGGCCATCGCGATGGTCAAGGATTTCCTGCCGCCCGTTGTCGGCCAGGCGCCGGGCTTGCAAGGCCTGGTGTATGGCCTGGTACTGATTGCCTTTGTGCTGTTTGAGCCCATGGGCCTGTACGGTCGCTGGCTGAAGATTCGCACCTACCTGCAGATGTTCCCGTTCTACCGCAAGGGCATGTTCAAGCGGCAGAAATCGTTCCAAAAGTCAGACCGCCTCAAATGAAAAACGAGATGCTTCTATCGGCGAAAAACCTGAGCGTGCGCTTTGGCGGCGTGCTGGCGGTCAACAACGTGAGTTTCGATGTCCGACAGGGTGAGGTCTTCACCCTGATTGGCCCGAATGGCGCGGGCAAGACAACCGTCTTCAACCTGATCAGCCGCATCTACACGCCGACCACTGGCTCCATTGAGTACCTGGGCCCCAATGGCCTGCTCAAGCTCACCGAGCAACCTCCCCAGAACGTGGCCTCGCTGGGCATCGCGCGCACCTTCCAGAACATCGAGTTGTTCGAGCATGCGTCCGTCTTGCACAACCTGCTGATTGGTCGCCACACCCACCGGGCCACCGGCCTGTGGCAGGACCTGTTTTTCACGTCCAAGGTGCGCGAAGCGGAGCTGAAGGCCCGCGAGAAGGCCGAAGAGGTCATTGAATTCCTGAGCCTGCAGCACTACCGCGACACCTTTGTGGCGGGCCTGCCGTATGGCGTGCGCAAGGTCGTGGAACTGGCCCGCGCCCTGTGCACCGAGCCCAAGCTGCTGTTGCTGGACGAGCCCTCCAGCGGCCTGAACGTGGAAGAGACCGACGACATGGCGTTCTGGATCCAGGACATCAAGCACGAGCTGGGCATTACCGTGCTGATGGTGGAGCACGACATGTCACTGGTCTCCAAGGTGTCCGACCGCGTACTGGCCATGAACCAGGGTGAAATGCTGGCCATGGGCACACCGCGCGAAGTGCAAACCGACCCCGGCGTGATTGAAGCCTACCTGGGCTCCATTGACGATGTATCGTCGCTGCGCCGGGCGGCTTCCGGCCTCACTTCTACCGCGGGGGTCGCATGAGCAGCGTACCTCCCGCCGTCAGCGACATGCCGGTCCTCAAGCTGCTCAATGTCGAAAGTGCCTATGGCCCGATCAAGGCCATCCGCGGCGTCAGCCTGCAGGTGCGTCGCAGCGAGATCGCCACCGTGCTGGGCTCCAACGGCGCCGGCAAGACCACCATCCTGAAAACCATCTCGGGCATCATTGATCCGCGCAAGGGCTCCATCGAATTCAAGGGCGAGGACATCACCGCCAATGACCCGGCGCACATCGTGCAGCAGGGCCTGAGCCATGTACCCGAAGGGCGCGAAGTATTTCCCCTGCTCAGCGTCCACGACAACCTGCTGATGGGGGCTTATACGCGATCGGACCGCGACGGTGTGGCCCGCGACATGGAAACCGTCTTTGGCTACTTTCCCATCCTGCGCGAGCGCTCGGCACAAGACGCCGGCCTGCTGTCGGGTGGTCAACAGCAGATGCTGTCCATTTCACGCGCCCTGATGGCCAACCCCGACCTGATCCTGCTGGATGAGCCCAGCCTTGGCCTTTCTCCCAAGCTCACCAAGGAGATTTTTGAAATCGTGGTGCGTATCAACCGCGAGCGTGGCACCACCATTTTGCTGGTGGAGCAAAACGCCAACATGGCGCTCAACGCGTCGGACTATGGCTATGTGCTGGAGAACGGCCGCATCGTCATGGAAGACACCTGCGCCCACCTGCGCGAGAAGGACGACATCAAGGAGTTCTACCTGGGGCTCAAGGAAGATGGCGTGCGCGGAGAGCGGCGCTGGAAGAAAAAGAAGACCTGGAGATAGAAACAGAATGACTCAGCTCTGGGATACCTCTTCGATTCAACCGTGCAACGACATCGTCCTGCCCGGTGAAACCATACCCGCCCTGTTCTGGAATGGTGTCACCCAGCGCGGCCCCCAGGTCTGGATGCGGCAGAAACACCTGGGCCTGTGGCGAAGCTGGACCTGGACCCAGACCGGCGACGCGGTGCGCGAAATCGCAGGGGGCTTGCTGAGCCTGGGTTTTGCCAAGGGCGACTGCGCTTCCATCCTGGCCAACACCGTGGTCGAGTGGGTCTGTGCCGACCTGGCCGTGCTGTCGGCAGGGGGCGTTTCCAACGGCATTTACCCGACCGACGCGCCCTCGCAGGTGCGCTACCTCTGCGAAGACTCCCGCACCACCGTGCTGTTCGTCGAGGACGATGAACAACTGGACAAGGCGCTGGAGGTCCGCGCCCAACTGCCAGGACTGCGCAAGATCGTGGTGTTCGACATGGAGGGTTTGCGCGACCTGAATGATCCCGGCGTCATCAGCCTGGACACCTTGCGCGCCGTCGGGCGGGACTATTTGCTCAAGAACCCGGGGGCAGTTGAGCTGCGCGCTGCAAGCTGCAAGCCCGAAGACCTGGCCATTCTGGTGTACACCTCCGGCACCACCGGCAAACCCAAGGGCGCCATGCATTTGCACCAGGGGCTGGTCTACACCGTGCGGGGCTACAACACGCTGGTGGCGCAGGACCAGCGGGATGAACGCATGTGTTTCCTGCCGCTGTGCCATATTGCCGAGCGCATGGGCGGCGAGTACTTTGCCCTGTACACCGGCGCCAAGCTCAATTTTGTCGAGAACCCGGAGACCATTCCCGAAAACGTGCGCGAGATCGCACCCACCGTCTTCACGGCCGTGCCGCGCGTGTGGGAGAAGTTCTACTCCGGCGTGATGATTTCACTCAAGGAAGCGGGCCGCGTCCAGCAGGCCGCCTATGCCTGGGGCATTGGTGTGGGCACCCGCATTGCCGACCGGGTCCTGGCCGGGCAGCCGGTCAGCGCCAGCCTGAAAATCCGGTTCACGCTGGCCCAGTGGCTGGTGCTCAACAATGTCCGCAAGCTCATCGGCATCCACCGCGCCCGCTTTCTGGTGACCGGTGCGGCCCCCATTTCGCCGGACCTGGTGCGCTGGTACATGGCGCTGGGCGTGCCCATGCTGGAGGTCTGGGGCATGACGGAAACCTGTGGCGCATCCACCGGGGTGCCCGCCAACAAGATGAAACCCGGCTCGATCGGCCCGGCAGCCGCCTACAACGAAGTCAAGCTCGACCCTGTCACGGGTGAAATCCTGGTGCGCGGTAAAAACGTCTTTGCCGGCTACCTGAACCTGCCGGAAAAAACGGCCGAGACCATAGACAAGGATGGTTGGCTGCACACCGGCGACGTGGGCGTTGTCGACGAAGACGGCTACTTCCGCATCACCGACCGGATGAAGGACATCATCATCACGGCCGGTGGCAAAAACATCACCCCCAGCGAACTGGAAAACGACCTCAAGTTCTCGCCCTACATCACCGACGCGGTGGTCATTGGCGACAAGCGCCCCTACCTGACCGTAATCATCATGATCGACCAGGAGAACGTGGAGAAGTTTGCACAGGACGCCGACATTCCGTTTGGCAACTACGCCTCGCTCACCCGGGCAGCCGAAGTGCAGGCGCTGATCCAGGCCGAACTGGAGCGCGTCAACACCAAGTTCGCACGGGTCGAGCAACTCAAGAAGTTCTTCCTGCTGGAAACCCAGCTGACCGCCGAGGATGAGGAACTGACACCCACCATGAAGCTCAAACGCAAACTGGTGGAAACAAAATACGCGGCCCAAATTGAAGCCATGTACCACTGACCCGACGAATCCCCTTTATCACTATTCACAAGAATGACCATGAAATTAAGAACCTCCATCGCCCTCGCAAGCTTGTCACTATTGGCCAGCGTCGCTGGCGCCCAGCAGCAGGGCATCAGCAAGAACGAAATCCTGATCGGTACGATCCAGGACCTATCCGGCCCACTGGCCGGCTATGGCAAACAAGCGCGCAACGGCATGCAAATGGCCATCGAAGAGATCAACGAGCTCGGTGGCATCCATGGCCGCAAGATCAAACTGCTGGTCGAGGACTCTGGCTACGACCCGAAGAAGGCCATCCTGGCGGCCCAAAAGCTGGTGAACCAGGAAAAGATTTTCATGATGGTGGGCCATATTGGCACGGCGCAAAATGAAGCCGCCATGCCCATCCAGTTCGAGAAGGACGTCATCAACTTCTTCCCGCTCACGGCCGCGCGCTCCATGTATGAGCCCTTCCACCGCCTCAAGTTCTCCACACTGCCCACCTACTACGAGCAGATCCACAGTTCCTTGCCCAAGCTGATCCGCCAGAAAAACGTGACCAAGGTCTGTTCCATTTACCAGGACGATGACTTTGGCATCGAGGTCCTGCAAGGAACCGAAGAAGGCCTCAAGGCCGTCAAAATGACGCTCACGGACAAGGCCTCGTTCAAGCGGGGCGCAACCGACTTTTCGTCCCAGGTTGCCAAAATGCAGGCCAGTGGCTGCGAACTGGTGGTCCTGGGCACCATCATTCGGGAGACCATTGGCACCATTGGCACGGCCCGGAAAATGGGCTTCAACCCGATCTTCCTGGGGTCCAGTGCGGCGTACACCGACCTGATCCACAAGATCGGTGGCAAGGCCATGGATGGCTTCTACGCCGCCAGTACCGCGCAATTCCCCTACATGGACGACCCCTCACAGCCGGTGCGTCGCTGGGCCGCCAAGTACAAAACCCAGTTCAACGAAGATCCGTCAACCATTTCCGTGTTTGGCTACACCACGATCAACGTGTTTGCCAACGCCATGCGTGACGCCGGCGAGCGCCCGACCACGTCAAAATTCATCCGGTCCATGGAAATCGTCAAGATTCCGGCCGACATGTTTGGCGCCCCTGCCCTGAAGTTCACGCCCACCCGGCGCCTGGGCAGTGACGAGTCGCGCCTGTCACAGATTCAGGACGGCCGCTGGAACGTGGTTATAGACTACAGCAGCAAGTAGATTTCCGCCCTGCCTTCCCCCGCCCAGCAGATTTCAACCAGGAGACAAACCATGCAACCCAAGACTGCCCTCTCGCTCGCAACACTGGCCCTTTCGGCCGCAGTGGCCTCAGCGGCACCTGCGCCGCAAGGCATCAGCAAGGATGAAATTCTGTTGGGGTCCATCCAGGACCTGTCCGGCCCGATCGCCGGTTTTGGCAAACAGGCCCGCCTGGGCATGCTGCTGGCGGTTGACGAGATCAACGAGCAGGGCGGCATCAATGGCCGCAAGATCAGGATCATTGTGGAAGACTCTGCCTACGATCCCAAGAAGGCCGTTTTGGCCGCGCAGAAGCTGGTCAACCAGGACAAGATCTTCATGATGGTGGGCCACATCGGTACGGCCCAGAACATGGCGGCCATGCCGGTCCAGTTCGAGAAGAACGTCATCAACTTCTTCCCCATCACGGCGGCGCGTGAAATGTACGAACCCTTTCACAAGCTGAAGTATTCCTTTGCCGCCACCTACTTTGACCAGATGCGCAACGCCGTGCCCAAACTGGTCAAGGAAAAGGGCGCCAAGAAGGTTTGCACCATGTACCAGGACGATGACTTTGGCCTAGAGGTGCTGCGGGGTGGCGAAGCCGGGCTGAAGACCATGAACATGGAGTTTGCTGAAAAGACTTCGTACAAGCGCGGGGCGACCGATTTCTCGTCGCAGATCTCGAAACTGCAGGCCAGCAACTGCGACATGATTGTGCTGGGCACCATCATCCGCGAAACCATAGGCGCCATCGGCACGGCACGCAAGCTCGGATACAACCCGATCTTCCTGGGGTCCAGCGCGGCGTACACCGACCTGATCCACAAGCTGGGTGGCAAGGCGATGGATGGTCTGTACGCCACGATGACGGTACAGAACCCCTACACCGACGAACAGTCGCAGCCCATCCGCTTCTGGGCCAATAAGTACAAAACCAAGTTCAACGAAGACCCCACCGTATTCTCCGTGTACGGCTACACCATCATCAATACGTTTGCCAACGCGGCCGGCAAGGCTGGCAAGGGCTTGAGCACCGAAAGCTTCATCAAGGTCATGGACACCTTGAGCGTTCCACCGGACATGTTTGGCGGCGCGCCGGCCACCTTCACCGCCACCAAGCGCCTGGGCAGCGATGCCTCGCGGATCTCCCAGATCCAGGATGGAAAGTGGAAAGCGGTCTCCGAGTACTTCAGCTCACCGGCACCGGCCAAGTAAGCACACCCGCCCGACGTCACGCTCCGCCAATGCGGGGCTGATTGGGGTGCAAGCGGGCCATGGCAAACGTGTCGGCAAACTGCCCGTCGCGCATGGCATAGCCCCGCATGGTGCCTTCTATGGCGAAGCCAAATTTCTTGTACAGACCGATGGCCCTGTCGTTGTCGGTGTACACCACCAGCTCGATGCGCAGCACGCCGGCCCAGCGGTCGGCGTAGTCACACAGGGCGGCTATCAGGGCCGACCCCACGCCCTGGCCCTGTGCATCGGGCAAGACCGAAATACCCAACAACAATACATGCCGGCGCCGGGGAGATACACCGGCCGGGTGCAGCCCTGCGGCCCCCACTAGCGTACCGTCCAGTTCCGCTACCAGCAGCAAATCCGTCTTGCCAGGCGCACTGTTTTCCAGCAGGCGTGCACGCCAAAGCTCCTCACTGGTGTAGGGCATTTGCATCAGCCCCGGGTAGACACCCGGGTCGCCCATGATGCGGGCATAGGCAGCAGCGTCTTGCACGGTGGCGCGGCGAATGGCAATGGACATGGGGCTCCCCGATACAGGTCTGAAATGAGACCCCGTTTGTATCAGGAAACGATGTAGGCCCCGGAACCCGTCGACAGCAGTTTGCCGTCCGCACCCAGAAACTCCATGCGCGTGGAGGCCACGCGCGAGCCCAGCCGCATCACTTCCGCGCGCAACTCGAAACGCTCGCCAATGCCGGGGCGCAGGTAGTCGATGCGCAGGTCGATCGTGCCCAGCTTCGAGAAGCGGTGCAGCCGCTGCAAGGGCGCTTCGTCCATATGGCGTGCGCCAATGGCCGCCATCACGGCCAGACCACCCATGGCATCCAGGCCTGCGCTGATGACGCCGCCATGGATGCGGTTGAAGCTGTAGTGGCCCACCAGTTCGGGTTTCATCGCAATGTGCCCCACCACGCGCTCGGGGGTGATGGACGCGATCTTCAGACCGAGCACCGTGTTGAAAACGATGGACTCTTCAAAGATCGTCGTCAGGCCCTGGATGAATTCGGGCTCGAAGGCGACAGGCGAGGCGGCTGGGGATCGGTGGTTCGGTGTTTTGGGCATAAAGCAGTATCAGACATTCAACTGACGGGAAGCCAACTCTTTCATGATTTCCTCCGCGCCGCCGCCAATCATCATGACCTTGACCTCGCGGTAGATGCGCTCGCAGGCCGTTCCGCGCATGAAGCCCATGCCACCCAGAATCTGCACGCCCTGGTCCGCGCAGAACTGCATGGTCTGTGTGGCATGGTTCTTCAGCAGGCAGACCTGTGCCACCCACTCGGCGCCCTTGGCCGATTTGTCACCCCGGTCACCGGCGTCGGCGCGGGCCGACACGGCGTTGAGCCACGCCCGGGTGGACTCGATGCGCATCTTCATGTCCATCAGCTTGTGGCGTATCACCTGGTGGTCCACCAGCGCCGTGCCAAAGGTCTTGCGCTGCTGGGCCCAACTCAGCGCTTCGTCGTAACAACACTCGGAAAATCCCAGGGCCATGGCGGCCATGGACAGGCGCTCGCCATTGAAGTTGGTCAGGATCATCTTGAACCCCGAGCCCTCTTCACCGACCAGGTTGCCCACCGGCACCCGCACACCGTCAAAGTGGATCTGCGCCGTGTCCGAACACAGCCAGCCCATCTTCTTCAGGGGGCTGCGCGTCAGGCCCACGGCATCGCCGGGCACCATCAACATGGAGATGCCCATGGGGCCCTTGTTCTCCAGGTCGGTGCGCACCGCCACCGTCAGCCAGTCGGCGCGCACGCCGGAAGTGATGAAGACCTTCTCGCCGTCGACCACGTATTCACCGCCCTCCAGACGCGCCGTGGTCTTGAGCGCCGACACATCGGTGCCGCCACCGGGTTCGGTGATGGCCAGCGCCGCAATCTTCCTGCCGGCCAGCACATCGGGGATCACCTTTTGCTGCAAGGCCAGGCTGCCGTGGCGCACCACCGGTGGCAGCCCAATGTTGTGGCTGAACAGGCTGGCCATCAAGCCGCCGCTGCCGCCCGTGCGCGCCAGCGTGATCGTCATGGCATTGCGAAGGCTCCACGGCGCGGGTGTGCCGCCAAACTGCTCGGGGTAGCCCATGGCAAGCCAACCCAGGTCGGCGGCGCGCCGGTACAGGCCGCGCGGAATCTCGCCAGCCTCTTCCCATGCCTCCAGGTGCGGCTTGACTTCGGTCTGCACAAAACGGCGCACGCCGTCTTCGATGGCAGCAATGTCTTCGGCGCCTATCGCCAGATCGTCCATGGCTTGCGCACTCATACTGTCTTGCGTTTTGCAACGCCCATGGTCTTGGCGATGATGCCCATCATCACTTCATCGGCACCACCGCCTATGGAACCCAGACGGCCGTCGCGAAACAGGCGTGCCACCTTGTTTTCCCAGGTGTAGCCCATGCCACCCCAGAACTGCAGGCAGCCATCGGCCACGATGCGGTTCAGACGCCCGGCCTTGAGCTTGGCCATGGAGGCCAGTTCCAGCACGTCCTGGCCGCCCACGTACAGTTCACAGGCGCGGTAGGTCAGCGCGCGCAGGGCCTCCACCTCGGTCTTCATCTCGGCCAGCCTGAACTGCACCCACTGCTGGTCAGCCAGCGTGGCGCCAAACATCTTGCGCTCCTGTGCCCACTCTACCGTCCAGTCTATGCAGTTGTTCAGGCTCTGCAGGCAGCTGGCGGCGCACCACAGGCGCTCTTCCTGGAACTGCTGCATCTGGTAGACAAAGCCCGCACCCTCCACGCCAATCAGGTTGCGCTGCGGCACCCGCACGTCGTCAAAATAGAGCAGTCCGGTGTCGCTGGAATGCATGCCGATCTTCCTGATCTTGCTGGCCACTTCAATGCCAGCGCGCAGCTTGCCGTTCTCGCGCAGCGGCACCATGACCAGGCTCTTGTTCTTGTGGGCGGGACCTTCGCCGGTGTTGACCAGCATGCACATCCAGTCGGCCTGCAGGCTGTTGGTGATCCACATTTTCTGGCCGGTGATCACATAGTCGTCACCGTCCTTGCGGGCCGTGGTCTTGATGGCCGATACATCGCTGCCGGCGCCGGGCTCGCTCACCCCAATGCAGCCCACGGTATCGCCGGCAATGGCCGGCACCAGAAACTCTTTCTTCAGCTCTTCGCTGCCGAAGCGCGCCAGCGCGGGCGTGCACATATCGGTCTGCACGCCAATGGCCATGGGCACGCCGCCGCAATCGATATGGCCCAGCATCTCCGCCATGGCCATGCCATAGCTGTAGTCCAGCCCCGCGCCGCCATAGGCCTCGGGCTTGGTAAGGCCCAGCAGCCCCAGATTGCCCAGCTTCTTGAAAACTTCGTGCGCCGGGAACTGTTCGGCGGCTTCCCATTCGTCCACATGGGGGTTGATCTCGGCGTCAATGAAACGCTTGAGGGTGTTCTGGATTTCGCGGTGTTCGTGGGTGAATTGCATGGTGTTTCAGACTTGAAAAATTTTGGGCGAATCTACTGAGAAAACACCTTCGGTGTTTGGGCCCTGTGGAATCCATTGAAGGGCTTGACGGCATCACGCGTCTGCACGGCAGCATCGGGCACGCGCATGGGATAGCCCGCGCGGGCCTGCGGCCGTGCGCCGTCGATGCGCAGCGTGGTGCCACTGATGAACGATGCTGCGGGACTCAGCAGAAACACGATGCCTGCGGCGGTTTCGGCCTCGCTGCCGAAGCGCCCGGCCGGAATGGTCTTGGCCATCTCGCGAATCATGGGCGCCATTTCCACGGGGTAGTTGTCCATGCCGCTGGACGCGATGTAGCCCGGCGCCACGGCATTGACACGCACACCCTTGGCCGCCCACTCCACCGCTGCCGTTTCGGTGAAGCTGACCATGCCGGCCCGCGCCGCACCGCTGTGGCCCATGCCCGGCATGGAGCCCCACATATCGGCCACGATGTTGACTATTGATCCCCCCGTCTTGTTCATGCTTTGCAAATAGCATTCGCGGGCCATCAAAAACCCACCGGTCAGGTTGGTGTTGACCACGGCCTCCCAGCCCTTGGCGCTGATCGCCTCCAGCGGCGTCATGAACTGGCCGCCAGCGTTATTGACCAGACCGTCGATGCGGCCGTGTTGGGCCACGATGGCCGCCACCGTCTGCTTGACAGCGTCCTCCTGGCGGATGTCGCAGACCTGGAAACTGGCCGCGCCACCGTCCTCCGCAATCTCGGCTGCCACCGCCTGCAGCTTCTCGATCTTGCGGCCCACCAGCGCGACCCTGGCGCCCAGTGCGGCCAACTCGTGCGCCACACAGCGGCCAATGCCTGAGCCACCGCCAGTGACCACCACCACCTTGCCCGCGAACAGACCGGGTGCAAACACAGAACCGTATTGCATCAACACTCCTTCAGAAATAAAGCCATGGCCGCGTCCGTCAGCTCTTGCAGCGACGCGCCCTTTTTGGGATCAAACCATTGCACCGACCAATTCAGCGCCCCCAGAATCAACAGCCGCGCCAGGCGCACCGGCGCCCGCAGTTCGCCACTGGCGTGCAGGGCGTTCAGCACCGGGAGCCACAGGGTTTCGTATTCCGCAATCAATTGGCCCAGCGCCTTGTGCTGGCGCGGCGGCAGCGAGCGCGCCTCGTACAACATGACGGGCACGAAATCGCTGCCCGGCCCCAGCAGGACCTCAAAGTGCACCGTGACCAGCACCCGCAGCTGGGCGGCCGGCTTCAGCCCGGCATAGCCCGGTGTTTGCGTGGCCGCCATCAGGCGTGCCAAGGCTGAGCGCATGCCCTCTTCCATGACGGCGTACAGGAGCGCGTCCTTGCTCTTGAAGTGATAGAACGGCGAGCCGCTCTGCATGCCTGCAGCCGCCGCAATGTCGCGCGTGGTGGTGGCGTCGAAACCCTTGCGTCGGAACAGTTGCGCGGCTTGCGCCAGCAGCGCCTGTCGCCGGTTGCCGTCGTCGCGTTCGTCCACCGTTTTACGGGGGCGGCCACGGGGTCGTTTGGCGGGGATTTCGGTTTCTGGCAGCACTGCGTCGGACGTCATGCGCCGACGATACCAAATCCACTTATTTTTAGCAAGCGTTTGCTTGGTATAAATATAGACCGTGAAACACCTAGAAGGGCAAAGTCGCTGGTAACACTACGTCGAACCGCGTGCCCTGCCCGGGCGCGGACGCCACGGTGATGCGACCGCCCAATGTCTTGGCCACCAGGTTTTGCACTATGGCCATGCCCAGGCCGGTGCCTCCCTTGCCGATCTTGGTGCTGAAGAAGGGCACAAACAATTTCTCCAGCAGCTCCGCCGACATGCCCACCCCGTTGTCGGCAAAGCGCAGCAGCACCTGGTCCCCGTCCTGCGTGGCGTCAATCGTCAGCACGCCATCGCTGCGTCCCTCAAACGCATGCAGATAGGCGTTGTTGACCAGGTTGATGACGATTTGCCCCAACGGGCCTGGCAGACTGTCCATCACGATGCCGCTCGGAATATCCACCACCACGCGGTGGGGGTGGCGCTTGAGGCTGGGGCTCAGGGTGTGCACAATTTCCGCAACCACCTCGGCCAGGTCAAACACCCGGCGCTGCTCGCTGGCCTGGTCGGCCGCCACCTGCCGAAAATCGCCCAGCAGTTCAACTGCGCGCTGCAGATTGCGCTGCAACAGCGCCACACCGTCGCCGACCTCACCCAAAAACTGGTCCAGCCCCGAGCGCTTGAGTTGCCCCGTCCGCACCTCGCGCACCATGGCACGGGTCTGCTCCGCCAGCGTACTGGCAACCATTTTGCTGTTGCCCAGGGGCGTGCCCAATTCGTGCGAAACCCCGGCAATCAGGGTGCTCAGGGTGGCGCTGGCCTGGCTCTTGGCCAGGTCCTGGCGCGACTGGTGCAAATGCTCCAGTGCCTGCTGCAACTCGGTCGTGCGCTGGGCGACGCGGGCTTCCAGGTTGTGGTTCAGGTCCTGTACCTCGCGCAGCGTCTGGCGCAGCATCAGTTGGGCGCCGACGCGGGCCCGCACCACCGATGCGTTGACCGGCTTGGAAATGAAATCCACGGCACCCAGACCCAAGGCGGCCGTTTCTTCCTCGGGGTTGTTGTGCGCCGTGACAAAAATAATCGGAATGTCGCGCGTGCGGGGGTCGGACTTGAGCCGGGTACACACCTCATGGCCATCCATGACCGGCATGACGACATCGAGCAGGATCAGGTCAGGCAATTGCCGGGCGCAAAATGCCAGCGCCTGCTCGCCGCTGGTTGCCGAGCAGACCGTGTAGTCGTTCTTGAAAAGCTGGTGCAGCAGCTGGATATTCAGGACCTGGTCGTCCACCAGCAGCAATGTGGGTTTGTGCGGATCAGAGGGGGACATCGTGAGAACAGACTCTGCTACAGATTGCGCCAGAAGGCAAGCACACACACACACCAAAAACCCTGCACGGCCCGCGAGGGCAGGTGCAGGGTATCCAGACTTTACTTGGCGGGCGCCGCAGCGGCGCCAAAGGTGCCGGCCTTGACCAGCACCATGGTCTCGGGTTTGAGGTGTTTCTTGATGGCAGCGTTGACCTGCTCGGTGGTCAGCGCATTCACCCTGGCGGGCAGCTCATCCAGCCAGGCAACATCGTAGCCGCGGTTCACGGCAGCCAGCAGCGTACCGGCCATGCCTTCGGTCGTGGTCAAAGCCACCTTGAAGGCGCCAATCACATTGCTCTTGCGCGCACTCACCTCCACTGGCGTGACGCCCTTGTCGTACCAGAGCTTGAGCTGGCGCTGGGTCGACGCAATACCCTGGTCCAGCAGGTCTGGCGCAAAACTGCCACTCAAACGCCAGTCACCATCATTGAACATATCGTTCTGCAGCAACGACCGCACGTCGTACGTGAGCCCTTCCTTGTCGCGCACATTGGCCATCAGGCGGCCGGTGAAGCCGTCGCCCAAAATGGCCGTGGCCAGACGCAGTGCCTGGTAATCCGGGTCGGCGTAACGCAAGCCACTGGGCTGGCCCATGACCACCGTCACACTGGTCTTGCCCGCCATGGCCACATCCTGTCTGGCGCCCGAAGCGGGAGCCGCCGGCTGGGCCGCACGCACCACGGCCTGACCGCCAGTCCAGCCGCCAAACGCACGCGCCACTTCGCCTTGCAGGGCGGGGACATCCAGGTCACCCACCATGACCAGCGTCATCGCCGCCGGGCCATAGTTGGCTTTGTGGAACGCCAGTACGTCGTCCAGCGTGGCCGTCTCAATGGCCGCCAGCATGTCGTCCGGTGACACATTGCGGTTGGGGTGACCCAGCGGATAGGCGGCGCGGTTGAATGCATCCGCAGCGCGGAAGTCGGTGCTCTCCAGGCTGCGCTTGATGCCACCGGCCATCTGCTTCTTGGCCTTGGCAAATTCTTCCGCAGTAAACGCCGGCGTGCGCAACTGCTCGGCAATCATGCCCAGCACCATGGGCGCATCCTTCTGCAGGGACTTGGCACTGATGTTCAGCACATTGGTGTCCACCCCAAAATGGATGGACGCGCCCACAGCCTCCAGCTTTTCGGCAATGGCAAACTTGTCCTGGGCCTTGGTGCCCTGGTCCAGCAACATGCCGGTCAACGTGGGAACGGCAGGGTTACCCCGTGCGCCCAAGGCCTTGCCCGCGGGCAAGGATGCGCGCACGGTGACCACGTCCTTGACGCCCGTGGGGTAGGCAATGAAGTCGATACCCGCCACCTTGCTGCGCTGTACGTTGGGTGCCATCTTGCTGCCGTTGGCTGCACCAGCACCGCCTGCGGTGGCACCCGCTTTGGCCGCCAACGTTGGCGCCGCGGGCGCCGTCAAGCGCGGATCGCGGTAGTAGAACGCTGCGCCAGACGGCGTGTCTTTCAGGCCGGGCTTGCCCGCGCCCGTGGCACCGCCGCCAGTAGCAGCGGCGGCTGTTGGCACAAACCAGCCGGTGGTGCTGGAGTCTTCCTGCAAATACTTGTTCGCCACCCGCTGAATGTCGGCCGCAGTGACCTTTTTGATGGCTTCATCCAGGCCATAGAACAGCGTCCAGTCCCCCGCGCTGATGAATTCGTTGATATTGCCGGCAATGCCGAACGACCCATCGAGCTTGAAGGCGGCGTCGGCCGCATTCTTGGCCGCAGCGGCCTTGACTTCGACATCGGTCACGCCGTCTTTTTTCAGACGCTCGATCTCCTGCAAGACGATGGCTTCCACCTCGTCATGCTTGGCGCCGGGCGCCAGCGGCACAAACACCATGTGCAGGGAGGGGTCGGCCACGATGCTAAGGTCGGTTTCCACGCCGGTCGACAGATTCTTGTTGGTGATAGCTTTGTACAGGCGGCTGTTCTTGCCATCGGTCAGGATGGCACTCATCAGGGCCACCGCTGCAAAGTCGGCATCCTTGACCGATGGCACCTTGTGCGCCACGGCCACCACACCCAACTGCCCCGCGCGCTTGACCACGACGCGGCGCGGGCCGTCTTGTTTGGGCTCCTCGGTGTACACCACCGGAATGGGCTTGGGCGAATGCGGGTAGACGCCAAACGACTTCTTGACCAGCTCCAGCGCCTTGGCTGGGTCAATGTCGCCAATGATGGTGACGGTGGCGTTGTTGGGCCAATAGAAGGTGTCGTAAAACTCGCGCAGCTTGGCAATAGACACCTTTTCAATATCACTGCGGTGGCCAATGGTGCTGTGGTGGTAGGGGTGGGCGACAAAGGCGCTCTGGTAGATCTCTTTGTACAGGGCCATGATGGGTGAGTTCTCGCCACGCTCAAACTCGTTGCGCACCACGGTCATCTCGGGCTTGCGGTCCTCTTCGCGCAGCAGCAGGTTGCGCATGCGGTCGGCCTCCATGCCCAGGATGGTGGGCAGGTGCTCGCTTCCAACGTTGGCGAAGTAGTTGGTGCGGTCCAGCGACGTGGTGGCGTTGTACATGGCGCCAGTACGCTCCAGCAACTGGTCGACGTTGTTGCCCTTTTCACGGGTGTGGTTCTTGGAGCCCTTGAACATCAGGTGCTCCAGCAAGTGCGTGGCGCCGGTGGTGCCGGTCACCTCGTTGCGTGAGCCCACGCGGTAGGTGACCATGACGGTCAGCGTCGGACTCGAATGCTCGGGCATCAACAAGACCTGCAGGCCGTTGGACTTGAGGGTGTATTCGTCAATCGTACCCACGGTCTTGACGTGGGCGTAGCCATTGACTGCCACGGGTGCCGCTTGTAGCAGCACCGATGAAAGCAGCAGGCCTGCGGAAATGAGGAGTCGTTTCATGGTTTCCAGGGGTTAAAAAACACAAGGGGCAGACATTAGCACAGGCCTGCCAACCTTTGTTTGGGGCAAACCATGGAATCCCTCCACTTGGGTGATGGCGCTCGGAGCCTGGGTGGTGGCGCACGGAACCTGGCCGGCAAAGCGTGCTGCTCCGTGTCCCCCGCCCGCTGCGCGGGCTCCTCCTTGACCTGCGCAGCACGCTTTGCCGCCCAGGCTCCTTCGGGCGTCAGTCCGCGAAGTACCAATAGCCGGCGTTGACCCACTCCGTGAGCGCCGCCACAAACTGCGGGGTCTTGAGGCCCGTGCGCAGTTGCGCGTGGCTGACCGTGTCGTGGTCGCACAGCGCAATGGCTGCGGCTTGCGCTTTGGCGCCGAAAGCGTGGCGCTCGCCATCCACATAGCAAACGCCCTCGCCCGCCGTGGCGTCCACATAGAAGCAGCGCAGGCCGCCGGTGCGCACCAGCGGCTGGGTTTTCAGTGTGTTGAGCAGGTCCGCCTCGTCCATGGGGTCGTCCAGCGGCTGCAGGTCCAGCTGGCACTTGGTTTTGGACAGGTAGCTGCCGGCAAAGTCGGCCACCAGCCTGTCGTTGTCGAGGATGGACTGCAGCTGCGCCCGAATGCCGGCAAAGTCTGCCGCGTTGATCTGACCCTGGTGGTGGTGAACTGGGCGCCCCGGGTCGGTGAACAGCGTGCTGCCCAGCTCCCGGTCGATCACGTAGTCGGCCAGGCCGCTCAACATGTCGCAGGCCGACTTGCCCCGAAAGCCGACCGAGAAGCTCATCGACGTTTCCAGGGACACGCCGTCATGCGGAAAACCCGGCGGGATGTACAAGATGTCGCCGGGCAGCAACTCCACATCGATGATGGCCTCGAACGGGTCCACATGCAGAAGCGCCGCATGCGCCGCAAACTGGCGGTGCTCACCCCGGTCCCCCACGCGCCACTGACGCCGCCCCGAGCCCTGGCAGATGAACACGTCGTACAGGTCAATGTGCGGCCCCACGCCGCCTTTGGGGCGCGAGTAGCTGATCATCACATCGTCCAGCCGCCACTTGGGGATGAAGGCAAACGGCTTGACCAACTCGGCCACTTCGGGCGACCAGTGGTTGACCGCCTGAACAATCAGCGACCAGCCGGTCTTGCCCAGGTGGTCGTACGACTCAAACGGCCCGGTCTCAGCCTGCCATTTGCCGCGCTTTTTGTAGACCAGCCGCGAGTCCACTTCTTCTTCACACGCCAGCCCGGCCAGGTCTTCGGGGCTGATCAGGTCCTGAAAGTGCTTGAAGCCCTGGCGTATGACCACCGGCTTTTGCTGCCAGTAGTGCTGCATGAAATGGTCGAGCGTGAAGTCGGTAAGCGTGAGTTGGAGCATGGGCGGCATTCGTGGGGACGGGGGATGGTAGCCGCGCGGGGCCGTCGGCGCACCCGCTATCTCGCCGTGTCTTGATGTGGCGCAAGCTGCGCGGCGAATGAACTGTTTTGAGTACTATTGAGTCCATTTTTCGCCCATGAACGGGCTTCAACGGAGGTAAGTATGTTCAGTCATGTGATGGTCGGTGTAAATGACCTTGAGGTTTCCAGAAAGTTCTACGACGCGCTCTTGGGCACGCTGGGCATTGGTCCGGGAGTCGCCAACAAGAACCGTTACTTCTACCGCAGCCCCACCGGTACGTTTGGCATCACCACCCCCATCAATGGCGAGCCGGCCACACGCGGCAACGGCAGCACCCTGGGGTTCACCATGCAGTCGCCCGAGCAGGCGGATGCCTTCCACGCGGCGGGCGTGGCCAACGGCGGCACCACATGCGAAGAGCCGCCAGGATGGCGCGACGGCGCGGTGGGCAAGCTCTACCTGGCCTACCTGCGCGACCCCGACGGCAACAAGCTCTGCGCGCTGCACCGCCCGGCCAAATAGGGCGTGCCGGTTCGCACTATTGCGGCAGGCCCACACACCGAAACGTCACGTTCAAGCGGCGCCGCCCCAGCAGTGCGTGCTCGCCATCGGCCAGCGCGTTGACACCGTGGTAGGCCAAGCGCGATGGACCGCCCCACACCACCACGTCGCCGTGCACCAGCCGGTAGCGCTGCGGGCGGTCCTTGCGGCTGGCTGTGCCAAACAGAAACACCGCCGGCAGGCCCAGAGACAGCGAGACGATGGGCGCGCGCAAATCAAGCTCGTCCTTGTCCTGGTGCAGTGAGAGTTTGGCGCCGGGCACGTATTCGTTGATCAGCGCGGCATCGGGCGCAAAGTGCGGGTAGCCTGCCTGCGCGGCGGCGCGCTGGGCCAGGTCCCGCAGGCACGCCGGCATGGCCGGCCAGGGCTGGCCCGAGAGCGGGTCACAGGCGGCGTAGCGGTAGCCGCTGGCGCTGGACACCCAGCCCAGCGCGCCGCAATTGCTCATGGCCACCGACATGGTGTAGCCGCCGGGTGTCTGCAGGTGGCGCAACGGGGCCTGCTGAAGGACGGACTCGATGGCCTGCAACAGCGCCGGCGCGCCGTCACGGGCAAAGCCGTGCAGCAACACCGCGCCTGGCCCGATGGGCGTCGGTGCGGTGTCGGGGTGCGGGGGCAGGTCGTCGAAGAGGTCCATCGCGTAGTCGTTTGCACAGCCGGATGTTGAAATGTATACTGTATTTTTGCACAGCACACCACCGCCTGCAACCATGCCCATCACCCCGGACACCCTGCGCCGCTACGCCATTGCGCGCACCCTGTTTGCGCCCACCACCTTGCCCAAGGCCATTGCCAAACTGGGCTTTGTGCAGGCCGACCCGATTCGCGCCCCGGCGCGCGCGCAAGACCTGACGCTGCGCCACCGCGTCAAGGGCTACCGGGCGGGCGACCTGGAGCGGCGCTACGCCGCGCTGGACATTGAAGAAGACTTCTTCGTCAACTACGGCTTCCTGCCGCGCGCCACGCAGGCGCTGATGCACCCGCGCACACCGCGCACCGCGCTGACCCCGGCGCGGCGCAAGCAGATGGATGCGGTGCTGGCCTTTGTGCAGGCGCACGGCGTGGTGCACCCGCGCGCGGTGGACGCGCACTTTGCCCACGGCAAGTCGCGCAACTGGTTTGGCGGCTCCAGCAACGCCAGCACGCAGTTGCTGGACGACATGCACTACCGCGGCCTGCTGCGCATCGCCGGGCGCGCCAGCGGCGTGCGCACCTATGCCGAGCGCATCGCGCCCGATGCCGACGCCCTGCCCGGCGACCCGCAACAGGCCCTGGACGCGCTGGTCGACGTGATCGTTCACAAGTACGCACCGCTGCCCGAGCGCACATTGGGCGAGCTGATCAGCCACCTGCGCGGCGGTGCGCCGCAGTGGGCCCATTTGCGCCGCGAGGCCCTGGCGCGCGCCAAGGCACGCCTGGCCAGTGCCACCATCGACGGCCAAACCTACTACTGGCCCACCTCCGAAAACCCGGCCTCGCGCCGCCATGCGGCCGATGAGGTGGTGCGCCTGCTGGCTCCGTTTGACCCGCTGGTGTGGGACCGCCGCCGCTTCGAGCACCTGTGGGGCTGGGCCTACCGCTTTGAGGCCTACACGCCCGCGCCCAAACGCGTGCGCGGCTACTACGCGTTGCCGCTGCTGTGGCACGACCAGGTGATTGGCTGGGGCAACGTGGCCGTGGTGGATGGCGCCTTGCAGGCCGACCTGGGCTATGCGGCTGGCAAGCCACCGCGCGGCACCGCTTACAAGGCGGCGCTGGACTATGAGCTGGACCGGCTGCGCACATTCTTACACCTGGAAGCGCCCTAGGATTCACCGATCCCAACGGCAGCAATACTACGTTTTTGATAGCGCATGAAGCAGTGTCTACGAGGGCTAGAGCCCTCTCTCAACCATGTCCAACAGCCGCTGGCCAAACATCTCGAAGTGCGGCCCCACCGGCACCGCCAGCGGCCCATCGACCACCAGCATGGCCAGGCCGTGCACCGCGGACCAGGCCAGTACCTCGGCGCCCGGCCGCTTGGCGGCGGGCATGACGCCGGCCTGCACCAGTTGGTCCACCGCGTCACACAGCAGCTCGTAGGGGTTGCGCCCGCTGGGGCCGGCCGTGGGCCACTCGGGCGTGGCCTGGATCAGCTTGTCAGACAGGGTGAACGCGGTGCGGAACAAACCCGTCTCGGCCTTGGCAAAGCGCAGGTAGCCGGTGCCCACCGCGCGCACGCGGGCGCGGGCACTGTCGGCGGGCGACAGGTCGGCCGGCAACGCCGCCAGTTCATCTTCCATGGCCTTGGCCACCGCCTGCAGCGCCGAGGCGCGCACCGCCACCAGCAGCGCCTGCTGGCTGGCGAAGTGGCGGTAGGCCGCGTTGGGCGCCACACCGGCGCGGCGCGTGGCCTCGCGCAGCGTGACGGCCTCTGGCCCACCGTCGCGCGCCAGCGCAATGCCGGCCTCCAGCAGGGCACGGCGCAGGTCGCCATGGCGGTAGGTTTTGCGTACGGAGGGGGTAGTTGTAACAGACATAAAGCAATGTGGACACTGTCCATTATCTATGTTACTCTTATTGTGTACGCTGTCCACAATCAAATTCGCGCCTTGTCGCAAGCGTACACAGCAAGGCGTCGCCACTCTTGAAACGAGGAGGAAAACAGACCATGCCCAAACCGCACACCGTTGAGCTACACCGCGTCATCCGTACCCCGCCGGATCGCCTCTACAAGGCATTCCTGAATGCCGATGCCATGGCCAAGTGGCTACCGCCCTATGGCTTTACCTGCAAGATCCATCACATGGAACCCCATGTTGGCGGCACCTTCAAAATGTCGTTCACCAACTTTGGCACTGGCAACGGCCACAGCTTTGGTGGCGAATATCTTGAGCTGGTGCCAGGGGCCAAGATTTGCTACACCGACAAGTTTGACAACCCCAACATGCCCGGCACCATGACGACCACCATCACCCTCAAGCCCGTGATGTGCGGCACCGAACTGGCCATCGTGCAGACAGGCATACCCGAGATGATTCCAGTGGAGATGTGCTACCTGGGCTGGCAAGAATCGCTGGCACAACTGGCCACACTGGTCGAGCCAAACATTCCAGATTGAACCCACAAGGAGAACACCATGAAAGTTGAACCCTATCTGTTTTTCAACGGCCGCTGCGAGGAAGCCATGGCCTTTTACAAAGAAGCCATTGGCGCAGAAGTGACCTTTCAGATGCGCATGAACGACGCCCCGGAGCAGCCACCACCCGGCGCCATCCCCGAGGGCTTTGGCAACAAGATCATGCACGCCAACCTGCGCATTGGCAGCACCATGCTGATGGTGTCCGACGGCAACAGCAATATGCAACCCAGCTTCAAGGGCTTCAGCCTGAGCCTGGGCGTAGCCGACGCCGCCGAAGCCGAACGCAAGTTCACCGCGCTACAAAAAGGCGGTGGCAAGGTGACGATGCCAATGACAAAGACTTTCTGGTCCCCCGCCTTTGGCATGCTGGAAGACAAATTTGGCGTGGGCTGGATGGTGATCGTGCCCTCACCGGACATGCCATAAACCATGCGCAGAGCGACGACGACAACACTAGCCCCCACTAAAACCTACCACGGCAGCTGCCACTGCGGCCAGATCCAGTTTGAAGTGGATGGCGAACTGACAAGCGCCATGGACTGCAACTGCTCCATCTGCCAGCGCAAGGGCTCGCTGCTGTGGTTTGTGCCGCGCGCCCAGCTGCGCCTGCTCACCCCGCCCGAGGCCCTGCGCAGCTACACCTTCAACCAGCACGCCATCCGGCACCAGTTCTGCCCCACCTGCGGCATTCACCCCTTTGGCGAGGGCACCGACCCGAAGGGCAATGCGATGGCGGCGGTGAATGTGCGTTGTTTGGAGGGGGTGGATGTGTATGAGATACCGGTGCGCTTTTACGACGGGCGGGCGGTGTAGGCTTTGCCGCTCACGACGGACAGAAAGTCACCATAGCAACGACACCGGCCCTGCGTGCAGCTTTTCGTCAAACGGGGTAATGCGGTCGTGGTCATGCAGCACAAGGCCATGTACAAATTTATCACCCACGGCGTCCTGCAATTGCCTTAGGCCACGCAGATCGGTGCCGCGCACGGTGGCCGATGCCTTGACCTCAATACCGATGACACGGCCTTGCAGATCTTCAATGACCAGATCCACCTCGTCGTGCTCTTTGGTGCGAAAGTGCGATACACGCAGGCGTTTGTCTGACCAGGTGATGAGCTTGAGCACTTCTGACACCACAAAGTTCTCCAGCAAGGGGCCGTAGTGGGTGCGGTCCTTTTGCAGTTGGGCTGCCGTAGTTCCGCGCAGTGCGGCCAGCAGGCCGGTGTCCAGAAAGTGCAATTTGGGTGTTTTGGTGAGGCGGCTCACAGCGTTGTGCGACCACGGGGGCACTTGGCGCAACAAAAACAGCCGCTCCAGGATGCCCACATATTTCTGCGCGGTGGGCGCAGTCAGCCCCAGCGCAGCGCCGTAGCTGCTGTGGTTCACCAACTGCCCGGCGTGCGCGGCGAGCACATCCAGCAGGCGCGGCATGCGGTCTAGTTGGTCGATGTTGGCAATGTCGCGCACATCGCGGTCCAGAATCAGCGCCACATAGGCTTGCAGCCAAGCTTGGCGGCGGCTGACGCTGGTGCGGCGCAGGGCTTCTGGGTAGCCGCCCTGGAGCATGAGGTCCATCAACTCGTCTCCCACCAACGGAGCGACCACGCCTGGCAGACCGGCGCCGTCAAATAGGCGGTCCAACAGGTCGCCCGTGGTTCGCGCCAGTTCGGCCTGGGCAAAGGGCAGCAGTGTGATCACCTCAAGCCTGCCAGCCAATGAATCGGCCACCACGGGCATGGCCATGAGGTTGGTGGAGCCGGTCAGCAGGAAGCGGCCCGATGCCTGGTCTTTATCAACGCTTTCTTTGATGGCCAGCAACAAGTCGGGGGCACGCTGCACTTCGTCAATGACTGCCCGCTTCAAACCACGCACAAACCCTGCGGGGTCTGACCGCGCGGCGGCCAGCGTGGCAGGGTCGTCCAATGTGATGTAGGGGCGGTCAGCGTTGGCATACTGCTTGGCCAAGGTGGTTTTGCCCGCCTGCCGTGGCCCAACGACCAGCACCACGCGCGTGTCTTGCAGGGCGGTGGTCACTTTGCTCTGTACATAGCGGGGAATTGCCGCTGCGGTTGGGGGGGATAGGTCGATGGCCATGGCTTGAAATAAGAGGCAGTGAGATTTCTCGCCAATTAAAACTCAATTCCCGACCAATTAAAAATGCAATATTGACTAATTGAACTTTCAATAGTCCGTTTCATTGCAAACCGCTCTGTTTTTAATAGCTACTCAAGCATATTCCACGAGGGCTAGCGGCACTTTTTCTTTGTATAAACCCCACACCTTGACCAAACCCCCTAGCCGCGCACCAATAAAGTCGGCATGATGGTTACATAAAAACACAAATTCACTCAGGGGGTGATTCCGGGATGGCAACTCTCATTCCTTCCATCAGCACATGCACGTCCCGCATGACCAGCGGTGAGCGGCGCGTGGCCCAACGGCTGGAAGACAAGCTGGATGACGACTACCTGCTGTGGTACGACGTGCCCATGGGGCCGAAGAACGCCCACCCCGACTTTTGCGTGATGCACCCGCGCCGGGGCATTCTGGTGCTGGAGGTCAAGGACTGGAAGCTCTCCACCATCCAGCAGGCCGACAAGCAGACCTGGGAAATCATCCCCGACGGCATTCCCAAAAGCGTCATCAACCCACTGGAGCAAGCCCGCCAATACGCGCACCAGGTCGTCAACGCGCTGGAGCGCGATCCGCAACTGGTGCAGCCCGACGGCAAACACGAAGGTGCGCTGGCCTTCCCCTGGAGCTACGGCGTGGTGTTTACCAACATCACCCGCAAGCAGTTTGAAGAAGCCGAACTGCAACACGCCATCGAACCCCACCGCGTGCTGTGCAAGGACGAAATGCTGGAGAACGTGGGCGCGGAAGAACTGCAAAGCCGCCTGTGGGACATGTTCCCCTACATGATGCGCGGCGTCATGAGCCTGCCGCAACTGGACCGCGTGCGCTGGATCATGTTC
>ERZ724517.262-NODE-262-length-32986-cov-8.810483_pt1 | contig 32986 bp, 32 predicted proteins | sample MGYA00376050_ERZ724517 | MGnify/ENA primary metagenome ERZ724517 (study PRJEB28724, sample SAMN07190886) | activated sludge metagenome | isolation source: activated sludge of sewage treatment plant in Hong Hong | place: USA: Christiansburg, Virginia | collected... | reverse complement strand
CTTTTTAACCTATTTTACAACCCCTTAAACATAAAATCGTAGCGCGATTGCCCTGGTGGGTGAAGGTTTTGGCATTGCCTTGATTGTGCGTTACATTTTAGAGTTTTGTAAAAACACCCTAGAAGCAGTACAAGTATTAAGGCATGTGCCTGTTAATATGGCCTTTAACGTCACTTTACTTGATGCCTATAACGACGTGGCAACAGTAGAAATATCGCCCATTGAACCTGCAAAGGTGTCGGCGTTACCGTTGGCGGTTAATCATCAAGGGGATTTTGATTTAAGCCATTATGCGATGTTTTCTCACTCCTACGAACGCAAACAAATATTGTTAGAAGGACTATATGACCCGTTAATGAATGTTGGCTCGTTTGCTGATAGTTTTGAGTACGCGCCCTTATTTAGCACCGATTATGCTAACGCCTTTGGCACCTTATATACTGCCATTTACAACCCTTTATTTAGGGCGATGGAATATCGTTGGCCGTATCATGTGCGTATGTATCAATCGTTTGAAGTATTTATTGAACAGACATTGTGGGTGAGTTATTGAGTCGGCAGACTTTATGCGGCGTAGCAAAATACAAGACGCAATAAACACAAGCCATTGTTTTTGCATACATTAACGCGTATTACGTTGTACTTTACACGGGCTAAGGTATTATTTTGCAAGTTTTGGGGACAGTTAGTTTAGTAAGTCTCACCGCGAATATATTGTTCGAGTTGTTGAATTAAATATTTTTGTTCTTTCATGGTGCATTCTAATAAATCACGAATTGAAATCATGGCGAGCAGCTTGCCGTTTTCAACCACAGGTAAATGGCGAATGCGTTTATCGGTCATTAGCTGCATACAGGCTTCCATATTAAAATCGGGTGATACTGTAAAGGGGTTAGCTGTCATAATCTCGCTAACTGCCGTTGTTTGCGATGCGCGCCCCATCAGCGCGACTTTCTTTAAATAATCGCGCTCACTCACGATACCTACTAAGTTGTCATTATCGGTGACTAACAGAGCACCCACGCCTTTCTCGGCCATCAGTTTAATGGCATCCCAAACCGTGGCGTTAGGGCTAATGCTAAAAGTATCACTATTTCCTTTGGCGTTTAAAACGTCTCTTACGCTCTTCATAATTTCACCCTTAATTTGTTGGTTTTATAGTGGCAATAACCGTGCATAGCAGGCAACATACAAATCTGAGAGTACCTTCTCGTCAGTTATTTGACAACACCATCTAAATTGTAATAATCAAGTAAACTGGCCACGCTTGCTAATTTTAGGATGTTTTAATGCCCATCCCCCTCATGCCCAATTTTTGGCAAACCGTTGTTTTTTGGCTCAAAATGGGCTTGCTGAGTTTTGGCGGCCCCGCAGGGCAAATCGCTTTAATGCACAAAGAACTAGTCGAAGACAAACGCTGGATTTCCGAAAACCGCTTCTTACACGCCCTTAACTACTGCATGATTCTTCCCGGCCCTGAGGCACAACAATTAGCGACTTATATGGGTTGGTTGTTACATGGTCGTTGGGGAGGATTAATTGCAGGTGGTTTATTTGTTTTGCCGTCTTTGTTGTTGTTTTGGTTGTTGGGTTGGTTGTATATGCGATTTGGCCAACTCCCTAGCGCACAGGCGATTTTATGGGGGATTAAACCTGTGGTCGTTGCCCTTGTATTAGCAGCAGCATGGCGACTTGGTACAAAAACCTTAAAAAATAACTATTTACGGGCAATCAGTTTAGCCGCGTTATTGGCTATTGCGGCAGGTTTAAGTTTTGTATGGATTGTTTTAGCAGCGGCTTTGATTGGACTGGTGTTATATCGTTGGCAAGCGCAATTATTTGTGGCTGGCGGACATAGTACACCTCACAACAGCGATGGTTCGGCACTGATTGACGATAATTCTCCCATTCCTCAACACGCACAATGGACAAAAAAAAGCACCTGTTTAATACTCTTGATGGGCATTGTTTTATGGTTGCTGTCCATCGGTTTGTTAGTAGCGTTTTTTGGTGCAGATAGCTTACTCACGCAAATAGGCGTATTTTTTAGTAAAGCGGCGTTGCTAACCTTTGGTGGTGCGTATGCCGTGTTACCTTATGTTAATCAAGCGGTCGTGGTTGATTTTGGCTGGCTGACTCAATCGCAAATGATGGACGGTTTAGCCCTTGGCGAAAGCACCCCCGGCCCGTTAATTATGATTGTGGCGTTTGTCGGCTTTGTGGCAGGTTGGCAACAAAGTGCTATAAGCGACCCTTTGTTATCGGCTATGCTTGCCTCTAGTGTCGCCACTTTTTTTACCTTTTTACCGTCGTTTATTTTTATTTTTTTGGGTGCGCCTGTGGTTGAGGCAACACGGCATCTTCCCAAACTTCATGCCCCTTTAACTGCCATTAGTGCCGCCATTGTAGGGGTGATTATTAACTTGGGTTTATTTTTTGCCAGTCATGTGTTTTGGCCACTCGGCCTAAGCAATAACCTTGATTATATGGCCTTGTTACTATCGGTAACGGCATTTGTGGCCTTAGTACGCTTTAATATAGGGGTGATACCTTTATTGGCAGTATGCGCCAGTTTAGGTTTTGTGGTAAAAGAGTTGATATAGTTTATACATAACACCACTGACGTAGCTTGCTTAGATAAGCGCGTCACTATTAAATAATTGAACCGAGAGACATTCATGGAAACCCAACAAAACGAAAGCCACAAAATTTTGGTTGTTGATGATGATGTGCGACTACGCACCTTACTACAACGTTTTTTAGAAGAACAAGGCTATAGCGTTAAAACAGTACCAGACTCCTCGCAAATGGATCGAATATTAGCGCGTGAGCTATTTTCTATCATGGTATTAGATTTTATGTTACCCGGTGAAGATGGCCTAGCCATTTGTAGGCGTTTACGTGCTGCCAATAATCCTATGCCGATTATTATGCTTACTGCCCGTGGTGCAGATGCAGACCGTATTAGTGGCCTTGATGCTGGGGCTGACGACTACCTTCCCAAGCCTTTTAACCCTCAAGAATTACTTGCACGTATTAAAGCGGTATTACGCCGTCAAGTACGCGAATTACCGGGTGCACCGTCACAAAATGCCGAAACGGTTAAATTTGGCACGTGGGAACTTGACCTATCGACTCGTGAGTTTAGAAAAGATGGCGCATCAGTACCATTAACCACGGGTGAATTTGCCGTTTTAAAAGCACTGGTACAACATCCGCGTGAACCATTAACCCGTGACAAACTCATGAACCTAGCGCGTGGCCGCGAATGGGGCGCAATGGAACGCTCCATTGACGTACAAGTATCGCGCTTACGACGTTTAATCGAAGAAGACTCCACCAAGGCACGTTATATTCAAACCGTGTGGGGTGTGGGTTATGTTTTTGTACCTGATGGCAAAGCCTAACTGAGCTAATTATGCGTTATTGGTGGGCAAGACTTAAACCCAAAAGTGCTGTATGGCGTACCACGCTAGTGATTGGTATTGTGGTATTGGTGAGCCAGTATTTATCATTGGCTTTTTTTTGGTGGAATTTGTACTTGCCCGAAATGCGCCAACACGCGCATTATGCAGCCGTTAATTTATCGTTATTACGCGATGCCGAAAAAAACGTGCTACAAAATCCACAAGCCTTAGAAATGCAAGCATGGGTCAAACAAGCCACAGGCATAGAAGTAGTACGTTCTCCCGAAGACTTTCCACGAGTCAAAGAAAAACCCTTTGCGGAGTTTTTTACGGGTGAACTAGAAGCGCAATTACGTATCGAAATGCAAGAACCCATCGACGTTTATTTTGAATTTAAGCCTAAACCGCAACTGTGGTTATACATTCCGTCCATGAAAGATGTGTGGGTGCGTGAGCCGTTATTATTTTTTGCACAATATAATCCGTTTATTATTATTGCATGGATTATAGGCGTGCCTATTTTGGCTATTACCGCGATTTTAATTTTAGTGCGCCAACTTAATCGCCCTCTTAAACGGCTTGAGTTGGCCGCAAGGCGCGTCGCCAAAGGTAAGCACTCCACTATTTTAGAAACCCAACGTGGCCCCTCCGAAATAAGAGCGGTAAATAGTGCCTTTAATCAAATGACCTTTGAAATTCAACAGGCCGCTAAAGACCGCACCGTGATGTTGGCAGGTATTTCGCACGATTTGCGTACGCCACTCACGCGCCTGCGCTTAACAGCCGAAATGATGTCTGACAAAGACCTAGCCGAAGGCATGATTTTAGATATTGAAGACATGGACGCGATTTTAGAACAGTTTATTTCGTTTATGCGTGACGGCTCAGATGAAGCCTTAGAGCTGACTGACATTAACGGCATTTTAAGCGAAGTGGCAGCGCAATTTGGTCAGCAAACCACGATTAACTTTTTACCCGAAGCTAACTTGCCACTGATTGCACTACGACGCACAGCCATTAAACGCATGATAGGTAACTTGGTGAATAATGCCTTACGTTATGGCCAAGCCCCGATAGAGTTGGCCACACACGCCTCTCGTTATGCCGTTGAACTTAGCGTACGCGACCACGGACAAGGCATCGAAGAAAGCCAAATTCCTGAGTTATTACAACCCTTTGTACGTGGTGAAGCAGCACGTACCACCCAAGGCTCGGGCTTAGGTTTAGCAATTGTGGCGCGCATTGTAAAAATGCACAAAGGCACGCTTGATATTCGTAATCACCCCAATGGTGGCTTAGAAATTAGTGTGAGTTTGCCTTTAGATAAAAAATATCAAATAGCTCAAACAGTTAAATAGTCTTAAAATAAAGGCCTAATTATGAACTATCAAACAGGCATTTTAGCCGCCATTCCTCCTGTTGCTCGTTATTTAACTTTTCAAGCCAAACATCAAGCAGATATTCGTCCTGCCCTCACTCAATTGTTAAATTTGGCTGATGGTGACTCTGTAGTGGTTGGTTTTGGCAAAGCCCTATTATTGCAATTGGGCATTCAACAGCCACGTTTAGCTAATTTTCCTAGCTATACTCATGCAGGCATTCATATTCCTTCTACGCCTGCCGATATTTGGTGTTGGTTACGCGGTACAGAACGTGGTGATTTGTTTTTGCAAAGTCAAGAAATTATTAGCTGTTTACAGTCAGCTTTTGATTGTGTGAGTGTAATTGATGGTTTTTGCCACCAACAAGGCCGCGATTTAACTGGTTATGAAGACGGCACCGAAAATCCTGTTGATAATGCAGCACTCAACGCGGCGTTTGTACAAGGTCAAGGTGAAAACTTAGACGGCGGCAGTTTTGTGGCGGTACAACAATGGCTCCATAATATGTCGAGCTTTAAAAATATGAGTAGCGAGCAACAAGACCATACCTTTGGTCGCCGCCGCACTGATAATGAAGAACTAGACGATGCGCCCGACTCTGCCCACGTTAAACGCACCGCCCAAGAAAGTTTTAGCCCCGAGGCTTTTGTTTTACGGCGTTCGATGGCTTGGTCTGCTGAGGCTCAAGGTGGCTTAGTCTTTGTATCTTTTGGTCATTCTTTGCAAGCATTTAACGCACAATTACGGCGTATGGTCGGTTTAGAAGATGGCATAACTGATGCCCTATTTACATTTACACACCCCCTCACAGGTGCTTATTTTTGGTGTCCGCCTGTTAAAAATGGGCGAGTACAGTTAGCAGTTAGCAGTTAGCAGTTAGCAGTTAGCAGTTAGCAGTTAGCAGTTAGCAGTTAGCAGTTAGCAGTTAGCAAAATATTATTTGGATAAAAGATAAATGACAAACCCCTTATTAAATTCTGCCTCTCTTCCGCAGTTTTCACAAATTACCCCAGATTTAGTTGCGCCGACGATTAACGAACTCCTCGCAAAAAATCGTGCCACGATTGCCACTTTAGCCAAACAACCAGCCCCAACATGGCACTCGTTAGCGGCTCAACTTGAAGAATTAGATGACAGTTTAAGCAAAGCATGGTCATTAGTAAGCCACTTAAATGCGGTGACTAATAGCCCTGCATGGCGCGAAGCCTACAATGGTTGTTTGGCACAAATTTCGGCCTATTACACCGAACTTGGCCAAAACACCGACCTCTATCAAAGCTATCAAACCTTAGCCGATAGCCCAGAGTTTGCCCAACTCAATACCGCGCAACAACAAGCAATTAATAATGCCCTGCGTGACTTTAGGCTCAGTGGTGTGGCTTTACCTGTAGAGCAAAAACAACGCTTTGCCGCGATTGAGGAGCGTTTATCAGCAATCTGTTCAAAATTTGCCGACAACTTGCTTGATGCGACACAAGCATGGCACAAGCCTTTATCACAAGAAGAATTACAAGGCATTCCGCAAGCAAGCCAAAATTTATTGGCACAACTAGCCACGCAACGCGGTTTAACAGGCCATATTGTAACCTTAGATGCCCCCGCTTATTTGGCAGTCATCACCTATGCCGACGACCGCCAATTGCGCGAAACTTTGTACACCGCTTACACCACACGAGCTTCTGAGCTAAGTCAAGACGGTAAATTTGATAATTCGCCGTTAATGACCGAAATTTTGGCTTTACGTTACGAACAAGCGCAACTATTGGGTTACAGTCATTATGCCGAGTTGTCGCTAGTCCCTAAAATGGCCTCATCGGTTGATGTTGTGATGCAATTTTTAAATGAACTTGCCCAACGCGCCAAACCTGCGGCACAGCAAGACTTAGCCGAATTACGTGCCTTTGCAGCCACGCTAGGCATAGACGATTTAAAACCATGGGATGTTAGTTACGCCTCCGAAAAGCTCAAACAACAAAAACATAATTTGTCGCAAGAAACCTTACGCGCTTACTTTGCTGCACCTAAGGTAATTGCAGGCTTGTTTGAGATTGTGCAAAAACTCTATGGCATTGATATTACCGCCAAAAAAGTCGATGTTTGGGCAGACGACGTGACTTATTACGAAATTAGCGAAAACGGCAACACCTTTGCCAGTTTTTATTTAGACCCTTATGCCCGCGCCAACAAACGCGGTGGCGCATGGATGAGCAACTGTCGTTCGCGCTGTGTATTAGCCGATGGCACAACCCAATTACCGATTGCCTTTTTAACCTGTAATTTTGCGCCACCTGTAGGCAACACCCCCGCACTGCTCACCCATGACGAAGTAATTACCTTGTTTCATGAGTTTGGTCATGGCTTGCATCATATGCTTACAGAGGTCGAGATTAGTGCTGTGGGTGGCATTCATGGTGTGGCATGGGACGCAGTGGAGTTACCAAGCCAATTTATGGAGCATTGGTGTTGGGAAGAAGACGCACTAAACCTGATGACAAGCCATATTGACAGCCAAGAACCTCTACCTAAAGCCTTGCTTGACAGCTTATTGGCCGCCAAAAACTTTCAGTCGGGCTTACAAACCTTACGTCAAATAGAGTTTGCTTTGTTTGATTTGGGTATTCATGGTCAAGCTCCGCTATCTATTGAGGGGATTCAAGCGCAAATTGATAAAGTTCGTGCTGAGGTCAGCGTAATGCCGCCACCTGCTTTTAATCGTTTTCAACATGGTTTTAGCCATATTTTTGCAGGCGGTTATGCCGCAGGTTACTACAGCTACAAATGGGCAGAAGTGTTATCAAGCGATGCTTTTTCGCGTTTTGAAGCCGAAGGTATTTTTAACCGCAACACAGGCTTAGCTTTTAGACAAAATGTGTTGGCTAAAGGTGGCAGCCAATCCGCCCTTACTTTGTTTACTGCCTTTAGAGGACGTGAGCCAAGCATTGACGCGCTGTTGCGTCATAGTGGTTTAGAAAAGGCTTGATTTAACATTGCCCCTTCGACCCTTCGGCAAGCTCAGGGGGCATTTGTGTGGTGGCTGTCCTTCGACTTCGCTCAGGAAACAGAGTCATGGTGGCTGAGCGGAGTCGAAGCCATGTTTTGTAGGGTGGGTAAACTAAGAAAACCCACCTTTTTGATTTTGCTAATAATTTTGTGGGTTTTGCGCCTCAATCCACACTACGTTTGCTTACACACATTAGGACTTAACATGATTAAAAAACGCTTTATTGCAGGGGCTATCTGCAAAAAATGCCAAAAACAAGACGTGATTAGGTGGTGCAAAAATAATGACACTGAGCAAGAATGGATTGAATGTGTCAGTTGTGGTTATCACGAAGACAAACCCGACGAAGTGATGAATGCCGAACATCCACAACCAAGCAGCGATGGCATTGTAAATATTGTAAGATTCAAGTAATTCATTTGAATTACTCATTTATGCCAGTATATTTAACACCATGAAAAACGACTTTGACCCCAACAAACCTGCCGTACCCATTGCCTATCCACGGTTATTATTAGACATGATGCTTGAGCGTGGTTTTAGTCGCCAAGAAGTGTTAGCAGACTCAAATATAGACGCAAACTTATTTGATAAGCCCGAACATCGCCTCACCCCTGCCCAATTTTTATTTTTAGTTTTACGTTGTTTTTATTTAAGCAAAGACCCGTCTTTAGGTTACGAAATGGGCTTACGTACGCCCGTTACCTCGCATGGATTTTTGGGTTATGGGGTGATGAGCTGCGCCAACTTAGAAGAAGCGATTAAACTCGCGCAACGTTTTGTGCGGCTACGCACTGTGTTAATGAATTTTAGACTCTACGAAGAAGATGGCTTTGCCATCATGGAGGCTAACACTAACTCGCCTGTGGGTTTATTACGCCAGTTTGTTTTTGAAAGTTTATTATTAAGTTTGGCACGCGCAGGCAGTTTTATTACGGGCAACAGCATTAATGCGGGCGAAATTCATTTTGATTTTGCCGAGCCACCTTACTATCAATCAGTTAAAGACAAATTACCCCCCATTTTTTTTAATAAACCTGCCAATCAATTACGCTTTCCTAAAGCATTTTTAAAACAACCTTTAATTATGGCTGACCCTGTTGCCGCCAAATTAGCCGCAGAGCAATGTGAGCGTGAATTAGCCTTATTTGACAGTAGCGATGATATTCCCACCCAAGTCCGCGCCATGCTAAATCATCAGCAAGGCTATTATCCCCAATTAGAACAAGTGGCGCAGCGGCTTTTTATGTCGTCACGTACCCTTAAAAGACGGCTCCAACAAGCAGGTTTGGGCTTTCAACAACTGTTAGATGAGGCGCGTAAACGTGATGCCATTAAACTCTTACAAAACACGCCTCTGACCATCGAGCAAATTGCCCAACGCTTAGGCTACACTGACCCTGCCAATTTTAGTCGTGCCTTTAAAAAATGGACGGGCGAAAATCCTAGTGCTTATAGGCAGGTTAACTAAAACGTTTACGATACATTTTGGGCGGCTCGCTATACCAACGCTTAAACGCTCGATTAAACGCGCTTTGCTCGGAATAGCCCAATAACAAGGCAATATCGGTTAACGACAAGGTTTTGTCTTGTAGATACCGAATTGCCAACTCGCGCCGTGTATTTTCCAAAATATCCTGAAACACCAAACCGCGTTCTTGTAAACGGCGTTGTAAAGTGCGTGACGATAACGCCAAATGTGCAGCCACCACGGGCAATGTCGGTTCACCTTCATGCAAACTTTGTACAATCACTTGTTGCAGCTTTTCCTCAAACATATCGGCTTTGGGTAAAACCAATAATAAAGCTTCGGCTTGTTGAGATAATAAATCTAATAACGTGGTATCGCTATGTAATAACGGAATCGACAAAAAAGACAACGGAAAGCGCACACAGGTAAAATCTTTTTCAAAATCAACAGGACACTTAAAGTAATCTAGATAGGTTTTGAGATTTTTGGGCTGTGGATTGACAAAACACACATACGAAGGATGCAAAGGCTGACTGGTTAGAATATTCAAAAAGTTAAACAAAGCCGCAATGGAGGTTTCGTCAACCAATGCACCTGGTTTACCGTACTCAACCCCCCAACGTAGCTCCATACCGCGCTCATCAACACTCACACTAAAAGGGTTTACGTCATACACCAAACGCTGATAACGTGCAAAACGATTTAATGCTTCGCCCAAACTTTGACACGATAAAACCAAATACCCCAAAACCCCCACATGACGTGGCGCAATACGTTTACCAATCGCCAAGCCTAGGGCAGGGTCATTTACCGCTACCGAGATTCTTTCTAATAAATTTGTCCACAACAGTAAAGAAATACGCGATTGATTACCATAAAGTGTAATGGCTTCGTTTAACTCAGGAATATTAACGCCCTTTTCTTGAGCAAAATCGCCCAACATACCCAACATTGAGCCTGTTAAAAATAAACCTTTAAACATAATGCGCTCCTCTTGTTGTTATATAGCTAGTAATTTTTGTATGGCGCAAGATGTTAAAATACTACAATACTACAATTTTTAGAAGTGTTTTTAAAAAGACCACGCGGCTATTTTTTTGACATTTTATGCCTAACTACAGGCTTTATTAGCCCACATAAAAATACCAACATAAAAAAAGGAGGCTTAATGCCTCCTCTATTTTATTTTTAGACTTACTTTAAACCCAATACATCACGCATATCGTATAAGCCTGCCGATTTTGTACCAATCCACGCCGCAGCACGCACTGCACCATTGGCAAAGTTCATCCGACTGGTGGCAATATGACGAATTTCGACACGCTCGCCCTCACCCATAAAATATACGGTATGGTCACCGACGATATCGCCGCCACGAATGGTTTGAAAACCAATGGTTTCGCGGTCACGCACACCTGTATGGCCAGAGCGCGCAAAACAGGCAACATGTTTTAAATCACGTCCTAAAGCCGATGCCACCGCCTCGCCCATCATTAATGCTGTACCTGATGGCGCATCAACTTTATAACGATGATGCGCTTCTAAAATATCAATATCGACGGTATCACCAAAAGCTTTAGCGGCTAACTCTAATAATTTTAAAGTCACGTTTACGCCTACCGAATAATTACCCGAATACACAATCGGAATATCGTGGCTTGCTTCAATTAAAATCTGCTTTTGTTCTTCGCTTAAACCTGTTGTACCAATAACAATACCTTTGCCTTCTTGACGACACAAAGCAATATTGGCCATGGTAGCGGTAGGTGTTGTAAAGTCAATCACCACATTAACCAAGTCAATCTGACTCGCAAGCGAGCTATTAATACTAATATCCATGTGCTCTAATGCCGCCATTTCACCTGCATCAGCACCAATCAGCGTATTACCCACATGCTCAATGGCAGCGGCCAATTTAACATCTTCACGCGCCACCACAGCATGAATTAATGCACGTCCCATACGACCTGCCGCGCCGCAAATACCAATCTGAGTCATTGATGTAGGCATATCCTTTCTCCAAACGCTAAGAAATATTCATGTTACGCCAAGTTAGCGTAAAAGTTTTAAAAGATAATAAGTAAGAGAAGAATAATTGGCTAGTATTTATTGTTTTTTTATTTGAGATAGACAGGACTTACGCATTTCACCGAAATTAGCGCGCTTTGTGAGCATAAAACCGTTAAAAACGGTTGAAATGCAAGCAAATAAGCGATAACCGCGTAAGTCCTAATCGAGCAAAGGGTGATTTGGTTGTAATCTAGCCCTCACCCCAACCCTCTCCCAACGGGAGAGGGAGTCATAAACTAAGAAAACAAGTCTTTGACGCTATCAAAAAATGTTTTTTTGTTAGGCGACTGTTTGTCGTTACCTTCTAAGCTATCGTGAAACTCGCGCAATAAGTCTTTTTGTTTACTGCTTAAGTTGACAGGTGTTTCGATAATAACACGACATAATAAATCGCCTGCTTCGTAGCCGCGTACAGGTTTTACCCCTTTACCGCGCACTCTAAACACTTTACTGCTTTGTGTACCTTCAGGGACTTTGAGTTTAACGCGACCATCTAAGGTAGGCACTTCGATATCTGCACCTAAAGCGGCATCCACAAAGCTAATCGGTACTTCGCAATATAAGTCTGCACCATCACGTTTAAAGATATTATGTTCTTTAACAACCACTTGCACATATAAATTTCCTGCGGGTGCGCCATTTGCGCCTGCTTCGCCTTCGCCTGTTAAACGGACTTTATCGCCTGTATCCACACCTGCGGGAATGGTCACTTCGAGTGTTTTTTGCTTGTTAGTACGACCTTCGCCATGACACGCATCGCACGGGTCTTTAATCATTTGCCCTTTGCCACGACACGTTGGGCAAGTTTGCTGCACGGTAAAAAAGCCTTGCTGCATACGCACTTGGCCTGCACCGCCACAAGTGCGGCAGGTGGTCATGCTAGAACCTTTTTTGGCACCCGAGCCATCACACACTTCACAAGCTGCCGCTGTGGTAAAGCGTACTTGTTTTTTTACACCTTTTACCGCTTCTTCGAGGCTTAACTCAAGGGTGTATTGTAAATCTGCACCACCACGTTGACGACTACCACCGCCACCGCGTCCACCGCCACCAAAAATATCACCAAAGGCTTCAAAAATATCACTAAAACCTGCACCACCACGTCCACCGCCATAACCACCTGCACCCATATTTGGGTCAACCCCTGCATGACCATGACGGTCATAAGCAGCACGTTTGTCGGGATTAGATAAAATTTCGTAGGCCTCGTTGCCTTCTTTAAATTTTTCTTCGGCTTCTTTGTTGTCTGGATTACGGTCGGGATGAAATTTCATCGCCAAACGGCGATAGGCCTTTTTGAGTTCTTCGTCGCTTGCCGTTTTAGCTACGCCTAAGACTTCATAATAATCGCGCTTTGCCATTTGGCTGCTCTCCGCTTAAATAACAAACGCCAAAGTCATAGGACTTACGCATTGCGCCGCAATTAACGCGTTTTGTGAGCATAAAGTCATCAAAGATGACGAATATGTAAACAAATAAGCGATAACCGCGTAAGTCCTAAAAAAGTTGGCGTTGGAAAAACTTAAATCCCCTCCCTTTTGTAAGGGGGAGGGTTAGGGTGGGGTTTTAAATAATTACCCCCTCCCAACCTCCCCCTTGTCAGGAGGAGGAGTTTTAGCTGCTTATTTCTTGTCGCTTACGTCTTCAAACTCAGCATCAACTACACCGTCATCGGCTTTGTTTGTACCTGCTGGTTGACCCTCTGCACCACCCTGTTGCTCGGCAGCATACAGTTTTTGCATCAACGGCATAGAAGCTGTGCTTAATGCTTCTGTTTTTGCGCTAATGTCTTCTTTGTCGTTGCCTTTTAAGGCATCTTCTAAGTCTTTCATTGCTGCTTCAATCGGTGCTTTTTCGGCTTCGGTGGCTTTGTCACCTAAGTCTTTTAAGGTTTTGCGAGTCGCATGAACCAAGTTGTCGCCTTGATTACGTGCTTCGACTAATTCACCAAACTTTTTGTCTTCTTCGGCGTTCGCTTCGGCATCACGCACCATTTGTTGAATTTCGTCTTCACTCAAACCAGAGTTAGCTTTAATAACAATGCTTTGCGCTTTGCCTGTGCCTTTATCTTTAGCAGACACATTCAAAATGCCGTTAGCATCAATATCAAAAGTCACTTCGATTTGTGGCATACCACGTGGTGCTGGCGGAATATCAGCCAAGTCAAAACGACCCAACATTTTGTTTTGTTGTGCCATTTTGCGCTCACCTTGGAACACCTGAATTGTTACCGCTGTTTGGTTGTCATCAGCAGTCGAAAACACTTGCGATTTTTTGGTAGGAATCGTGGTGTTTTTCTCGATAAGTGCCGTTAACACGCCACCCATGGTTTCGATACCCAAAGTTAATGGGGTCACGTCTAACAACAATACGTCTGTACGGTCGCCCGACAATACCGAACCCTGAATCGCTGCACCTGCGGCAACCGCTTCGTCTGGGTTTACGTCTTTACGTGGCTCTTTGCCAAAAAACTCTTTTACCTTTTGTTGCACTAAAGGCATACGTGTTTGGCCACCCACCAAAATCACGTCACCAATTTGGTCAACACTCAAACCTGCATCTTTTAATGCAATTTTACAAGGCGCAATGGTGCGAGCCACTAAATCTTCAACCAAAGACTCTAACTTAGCGCGAGTAACTTTAATGTTTAAATGTTTAGGGCCTGTGTTGTCAGCGGTGATATACGGTAAGTTAACATCAGTTTGTTGCGCCGAAGACAATTCAATTTTTGCTTTTTCGGCAGCTTCTTTTAAACGCTGCATTGCTAAAGGATCACCTTTAAGGTTGATGCTTTGTTCTTTTTTGAACTCATCAGCCAAGTAATCAATCAACAACATGTCAAAGTCTTCACCACCTAAAAAGGTGTCGCCGTTAGTGGCTAATACTTCAAAAGATTGTTCACCATCAACATCAGCAATATCAATGATGGAAATATCGAATGTACCACCACCCAAGTCATACACCGCAACTTTACGGTCGCCTTCTTTTTTGTCCATACCAAAGGCTAACGCAGCGGCGGTTGGCTCGTTGATAATACGTTTTACATCTAAGCCTGCAATACGGCCTGCATCTTTGGTAGCTTGACGTTGTGAGTCGTTAAAGTACGCAGGCACAGTAATAACCGCTTCGGTAACTGGCTCGCCTAAGTAATCTTCGGCGGTTTTTTTCATTTTCTTTAACACTTCCGCAGAAATTTGCGGAGGAGCCATACGGTTGCCACGCACCGATACCCATGCGTCCCCGTTGTCTGCGCCTACGATTTCGTAAGGCACCATGCTGATGTCTTTTTGTACAACATCATCTTTAAATTTACGGCCAATCAAACGCTTGACGGCAAATAAGGTGTTTTTCGGGTTAGTAACGGCTTGGCGCTTTGCACCTGCACCAACCAAAATCTCGTCGTTATCGGCATACGCCACGATGGATGGCGTAGTACGCGCACCTTCGGCATTTTCAATAACTTTAACTTTATCGCCTTCCATAACCGCTACGCATGAGTTGGTTGTACCCAAGTCAATACCAATAATTCTGCCCATTTTCTATTCCTCAAATTGTTTACTTTTACGACTTACGCGGTTATCGCTTATTTGTTCACATTCAACCCTTTTCAAGGGTTTCATGTTCGCAAAACGCGCTAATTGCGGTGCAATGCGTAAGTCATGCTGTACAGTGAAGCCTGTACTTAACAAGCTGTGTTCATGCTTGAGATATGGCGATGACCTTGTTTTTTTCAAGGTCTTTTTTAAAGCCATGTCTCTTTTTTAAGTTCTTACTGAGCTACAACTACCATTGCAGGACGCATTAAACGACCTGATAAGGTGTAACCCTTTTGAAAAACGGTAACTACTGTATTAGCTGCATGAGTTTCGCTGGCAGGCTGTGTGGCGACTGCTTGATGAAACTCGGCACTAAACGCTTGACCTGCTGGATCAACCGCCTCTACACCAAACTTTTTAAGGGTTTCTAAAAAGACTTTATGGGTTAGCTCTAAGCCTTCAATTAAATTTTTATTGGCTTCGTCTTGTGGCGCAGCAGCCACAGCACGTTCTAGGTTATCCACCACTTCTAGCAACCCATTGGCAAATTTTTCTACGCCATATTTATGGGCGTTAGTTACTTCACGCTCGGCACGGGCTTGAATATTTCTAATTTCGGCTTGAGCGCGTAATTGTGTATCTTTTAACTGTGCTTCTAATTCGGCGACTTTTGCGGTGAGTGTTTCTACATCGGTCTCGGTCACTTCTAAAAACTCTTGGAGTTCTTTTTCGGTTTCTGCATCAATTTGAGTGGTATCGGGGTTTTGATTTTCGGACATGGTAAGTCTCCACTAATATAAAAATAACCGCATTGCCAAAGGCTTTGATTGTTAGACCTTTATAATGCGCCTTATAAAGTTGCAAATTTAATGGGGTTATTCGCGTAATATTCAAGCCCTGCCCCTATTGCATCTACAAAAAGTCGGGGTATTATCGCGCAAACTTTTTTGATTTGTGTCTCAACCATGCTGACTCACCTTGCAATTAAACAATTTACCCTCGTCGAAAACCTAGAATTAGACATTCAAACAGGCTTTACCGTGATTACGGGCGAGACAGGCGCGGGTAAATCTATTTTGCTTGATGCGCTAGGTTTGTGTTTAGGCGATAAAGCCGATGCTCAAGCCGTGCGACATGGAGCGGATAAAGCAGAACTTATTGCCTTGTTTGATGTGCATCAACAACCTCAAGCTCAAGCATGGCTTAGCGAGCGCGATTTAGCGCAAGAAGAATGCAGCTTACGGCGTGTGGTTTATAAAGAAGGTCGCTCTAAAGCATGGATTAACGGTACAGCGGTTACCTTGAGCGAGTTACGCACTTTGGGCGAATTGCTTATCAACATTCATAGCCAACACGCACATCAAAGCCTACTCAAAAAAGACACCCATCAAAAACTATTAGACAATGTGGGCGGCTTACAACCCTTAGCCCTACAAGTTGCACGGCACTATCAAACATGGCTTGAGGCCAAACAACAGCTACAACACAGCAAAACCCATCATGCAGCACAACAAGCGCGTTTAGAACTCATTCAAAATTATATAGACGAACTCGACAAACTTGCTCTTAAAACAGGCGAATACGACACCTTAGAACAAGAGTATGACCGTTTAGCCAATTTTGAAGCCTTAATGCACGATAGCCAACAAGCCTTAAGCTTATTAGACGAAGGCGACAACCCTGTGAGTCGTCAATTACAACAAGCCTTACGTTTTTTAGAAAATCACAGCAGCCGTTCTGACAGCTTGAGCCAATTATGTACTAGTCTTAACTCGGCCTTAATTGATATTAAAGAAAGCAGCAGCGAGTTAAACCATTTTTTGGCATCCCAAGAGCTTGACCCTGCTCGTTTGGCATGGCTCGAAGGCAAAATTGGCGAGGCACAGCGTTTGGCGCGTAAACATAAAACGCTTGCCCCTCAATTACCTGCCTTACAACAGCAATTACAGCAAGAAAAACAACAAACTCAACAAGCCCAAGACCTTAGCACACTCGAACAAGCCGTATTTGAAGCCAAACAAAACTATTTGCAATTAGCTCAAGAGCTGAGCCAACAACGCCAAGGCATTGCACCACAATTAACTGCACAAATTAGCCAGCACTTACGCGCACTGGGTATGCCCAATACACAGGTAGAATATGCGTTTGCTGCCTTAGATAAACCAACGCGTGACGGGCTAGACGATATAGAGTTATTGTTTAGTGCCAACTTAGGCCAAAGTTTGCAACCATTGGCCAAAATTGCCTCGGGTGGTGAATTGTCACGTTTTGCCTTGGCAGTACAAGTGATTCAGGCGCAACACAGTGCTGTGCCTGTATTGGTATTTGATGAGGTGGACGTGGGCATTAGTGGCGGAACTGCCGAAATTGTGGGGCAATTATTAAGAGAGCTTGGCCAAAACGCGCAAATTTTATGTATTACCCATCAGCCCCAAGTCGCAGCTAAAGGGCATCAGCACTGGCAAGTACAAAAATATAATGTTGACGACAAAACCCTAAGCCGTGTGATTAGCCTTGATAAAAACCAACGTATTCAAGAAATTGCGCGTATGTCGGGTGGGGTGACAATTACGCCAGAGACGTTAAAACATGCGGAGAGTATGTTGAGCTAGCCCCTCAAAGCCCGTAACCTCTCAGCAATTTTAGCCTCTAAACCGTTATTGGTCGGCTCATAAAACAAGGTGTTTTTTAACTTATCGGGTAAAAACTGCTGACCTTTGGCATGGCCGCCTTCGTCATGGTCGTACCTATACCCAGCCCCATAGCCTAACTCTTTCATCAGTTTAGTGGGTGCATTACGCAAATGTAATGGCACATCTAAAGAACCCGTTTGCTCAATCACTTGTTTAACTTGCTTAAAGGCACTGTACACCGCATTACTTTTAGAACAACACGCCAAATACACCGCCACATTTGCCAAGGCTAAATCTCCTTCTGGGCTACCCAAACGCTCATAGCTTTGCCATGCTTCTAAAGCGATTTGTTGAGCGCGAGGATCGGCCAAACCGACATCTTCGATGGCCATTCGTAATAATCTGCGCCCCAAATAAGCACCATCCGCGCCACCGTCTAACATACGTGTAAACCAATACAAGGCGGCATCAGGATTAGAACCGCGCACCGATTTATGCAAAGCGGAGATTTGGTCGTAAAATTGCTCGCCTTGTTTATCAAAACGCCTAAAACCTTTACCCAAAAACTTAACTAATACCGCGTCATCGGTTGTGCCTTCGGCTCGTGCTAACTCGTACACCGTTTCTAATAACACTAAGGCTTTACGCGCATCACCATCGGCTGCTTGCGCCAAACGCTGCAACCAATGGGCAGGTAACGCATCAATAGCAGCCGCCAAACCACGCTCGTTATTGCTTAAAGCGCGGCTTAATAACTGCAATAACACGTCTTCTGATAAAGGCTTTAATACCATGACACGTAAACGAGATAACAAGGCAGCATTTAATTCAAAGGAAGGATTTTCGGTGGTTGCGCCAATTAAGGTAATCGTGCCATCTTCTACATAAGGCAATAAAGCATCTTGCTGGCTTTTATTAAAGCGGTGAATCTCGTCCACAAACAAAATAGTGCGTTTGGCTAATAAACCGCGCGCCTGTTGTTGTGCTTGCGTAATGGCTTCGCGTAGGTCTTTGACACCTGCAAGTACCGCCGATAACGCAATAAAATGGGCATCAACATACTGTGCAATTAAACGCGCTAAAGTAGTTTTACCAACGCCTGCGGTTCCCCAAAAAACTAAAGAGGGACATTGGCCACGCACCAATAACACCTGTAAAGGTGCGCCCACGGCTAACAAATGTTCTTGACCTAAAACCTCGGTCAATAACTGCGGGCGCATTCTTTCGGCTAAAGGTTGATACAGGCTCATTTAAAGTTTTTACGCCCACCTGCGCGTTCTTGGCATTCGGTGGCACTGCATACGCCGTACAAATGTAAGGCATGGTCGGTTAACGTAAAGCCTAAAGACTCAGCGACTTTGTGTTGCTGTGCTTCGATGATTTCGTCATTAAATTCTAAAACTTTATTGCACATGATGCACACAATATGGTCGTGATGCTCGCCTTGGCTAATTTCAAAAACAGAATGGCCGCCTTCAAAATGATGACGCTCTACAATGCCAGCGGATTCAAACTGAGTTAATACACGATACACCGTGGCTAAACCTACGTCTTCGCCTTGCTCTAATAACGCTTTATAAACATCTTCGGCACTTAAATGATGCACAGTTGAATTTTCTAATAGTTCAAGAATTTTAATTCGCGGCAAGGTGACTTTTAAACCTGCTTTGCGTAAATCTTGATTGCTAAACGACATAATAAAGCCTCTTTTTTAAATCAGGAGTGACGCATCAATCCCAAAACGTATCCGTACAAATAACAACAGATATTGATACCGTAAATGGTGTACGATTATCGACTAATGAGAAGCGATGAACAAGAGAGGATAACTTTTCGTGTGGTCAAAACTGTGTCTAATTACATTATTGAGTCTAAGCGGCTGTAACGCGTTAAAGGTTTATACCATTGATTTACCGCAAGGAAACCCGATTACTCAAGCAGATGCCAACAAACTTAAACTCGGCATGAGTCCTTCGCAAGTACGTTATGTGCTAGGTAGCCCCATGATTACCGACACCTTTAATGCTCAACGTTGGGATTATGTGTATCGCTTGCGTGCAGGGACTTACGCTAAAATTTCGGGAATCAATAACATTACCACGCCACATTTAAGCTTGTCGTTTACAGAAGGCAAACTGAGTAATATTGTGGGTATAGACACCCTACCCACTCAAAGCCCGACGACTATTTTAAGTAAAGATAGCGGTTTAAGAGCCGAACCTTTATAAAAAGAGCTTTTTTCTTGTACTTTAGCGGCTCTGGCTTTGCGAGCTTCTTTGGGGTCAACCAATAAGGGGCGATAAATTTCTATTCTATCGCCCGCTTGTACCATACGTGTTTTAGGTGATTTTTCGAGCTTGCTAAAAACACCAAAAGTGGCGGTTTCTAAATTAAGCTGGGGAAAATAAGCCGTGATATTTGATAATACAACGGCTTGATATAGAGTAGTTTGAGCAGGAACAGACAACGAAATAATTTTTTGCTGATGAGGCAGCGCATAGGCCACCTCTATTTGAATCAGAGTATCATTCACAAAACCATGCTCACCAATAGCCACACTGTAGTTACAGGTACGGCTAATCTAATAAACACACGCCACAGATTATAAATACCTTCATGGCTAAAGTTTAATGCTTTACGCGCATGACTTATTTTGATCTTCCAGCCCGCTAACACAGCAAAACCTAATAAGCTCAATAACATAATAGCTTTTACAGCATAATCAAAAGCGACATACTCGGCAGCAGACACTGTTAATACCCCTGCCAGTAACACACTACCTAAGGCTATTGGCTTTGCCCATCCTTTGGCTTGTAATTGCGCGCCTATCGTTTCGGCACATACCGCTAACGCAAAAATAGCGCACAACATATACATGACTAAATAAATGGCATCTGTTGCTTGCCCAACCACTAAAGCCAATAAACCAACCACTGTTTGTGTTAGCCATAACGGTAAAATTTGGCTTGAGGCGTGTTGCTGAGGTGTTTGCTGCATCAATAGCCACGCATAAACACCCGAAGCACTTAAACTACTTAGCAAAGCACCACTCGCAACTAATTGCCATTGTTGCGGCGTTAGCAAAAAAAACTCAAATTTCAAAGAAGAGGACATGGCATTAACTACTAATGCTACTGGTACTAACACGCCCACAAAAGACAATAAACGCCTCATGCCTACCCATGCAAAACCGACTGTAAAAAATATAACCAAATAGGGTAATACTTCTTTAAGCATCATATTAGGTTCTGTCCATGCCACATTATGCGTTGCATAGTGACTCGCCTGTCCCATTAGCAAGGCCAAAGCCAACATCGACAACGGTGCAAGCACGCGCCAACGGGTTGAAATATCGGCATCACGGGTAATGGACACTAAACCTTCTAGGGGCATTTTTTGGGTACGACGCACTAACAATGCATCAACAAAAGCCAAAGGCAAAGCGGCTATTATCATAAATAACAGCCACACAGGGACAAAACTCAGATGTAATGGCTCTGCGGTTAAACCTAAAGCGTGTACCAGTGTCATGGTAATTAGGGCAACCGCACTCACGGCAGGTAAAAGCGACTTCATAATATTTAACTTTTAATTTAAAGAAAGCACATTAATAGGGTTAGTTAGCTTAATTCTACAGGTTGCAAACAGAAGGCAACTTCTTGTAAAAAGTCTTCTTGATGCGCTAACTCTTCAAGCTGATGTTTAATTTCGATTAAACGCGTATCTCGAGTGGCATCAATCATTTGCAAATGGTCTAAACGCTTGAGTTGGTCATCAATACGTTTTTTGGCTTCTAAGGTTTGTTGCATTAAAGGCACTAATACTTGTTTACACCAACGCGCCGCTTCTTCACGCGCTTTTTCGTACACGCTACGCGCTTCACGCGCTAAGGTATCAAAAAAATGATCAAAGACCTTTTCTTGATTAGCCATTAATGAGCCAAAGCGATTTTTATACGGTGCTGCTTGTTTTTCAAGCTCGGTAAATTCATTGATATATTGCTCTATATCTACAGTTGCTTGTGTAATTTCGAGCTGCTGCTCTATTTGCTGCATATAGCGTTGATAAATCTTTTTGGCGGTTTGTTCTGCACCGTCCATTTCATCACGCAAACGGCGTAAATCTAATTTTAAACCCTGAAAAAATATCCCTATGGCAGCCGCCGCACCAAAGGCCATGGCATTTGCCATCGACTCTTTAGCACGATTAAAATGCCAGTCTAATTTTTCGCTACCTACTAGCTCATTAATACGTCCTAAATGCTGCTCCAAAACAATTTTACCTTCTTGTAAAACACCTAAACGCTGATTGTGCTTTTCTTGTTCTTTGCGCACTAAACGTGTTAAGCCAACTAATTCAACCTCTACGTCTTTTTCGTTACGATTAAACAAGTCATACTCTTTTTGCAAGGCACTGCGCTTTTCACTCAGTGTTTGCAAGCTGGTGTCTACAATTTCAATGACTTCTTTAAGATTGACATTTTTAAGGGCTTTTTGTCTAGACGTAATAACAGACGTGGCAAGTGCATCTTCTAAACTAGCGAGCCGACTTGACTCATACAAGTCGTTATCATCATAAACAAAAGAACGCGCCCCTTGACGCGCACTTAACGGCAAGACATTTTCTACAGGTAAATGCAGTTGTTGTGCCGAAAAACGCACCAAACGGTTTAAGGCTTCTTGTACATCTATCGGGTATAACGCGTCTTCATCTTCTAATAAATCAATTTTATTAATAATGGCATATAGCGCAGTATTACTACGCGCTGCTAAATCTTTAACGTGGTTATTCCAAATTGCAAAGTCACTTGCAGTAACACCACAATCGGCCGACAACACAAATAACAAAGCATGAGCTTCGGGTAAAAAGCTTAAAGTGAGTTCGGGTTCTAAGCCTAGGGCATTTAAACCTGGTGTATCAATAATCGACAAGCCCATACGCAACAACGGATGGTCAATATTAATTAAGGCGTGTCGCCATGCAGGAATATGTACATAACCTGCTTTTTTGGATGAGGATTCTAAAAATTGAATTTCAAAACCTAAACTTTCGGCTACTTGTATCGTCACTTCACGGGTTTTGGCCACTTCTTCAAAGGCACGTTGAATAGATTGGGTATTACTAAGGTCTAAATCCAAATGCGCCCAGTGTTCAAGCTGACGACGATATGAAGACAAAGCAATAGCACTACTACGCGTTTGAATGGGTAATAACTTGATGTAGGGGCCATTGGCTTGTGGGTCATAAAATACTTCGGTGGGACACATAGTGGTGCGGCCAATACGCGTAGGAAACAAGCGCATTTTGTAGTGTCGGCCTAAAATAGCGTTTATTAACTCAGTTTTACCCCGCGAAAACTCGCCCACAAAAGCCAATAAAATACGGTCTGTGGTAAAGGCACGCAAAGCGCGTGCTAAACGGTCGTCTAAATCAACCGAGCTGAGTCCCTGTTCATGGAGCCATAAACGATAACGTTTAATTTCGCTGGCAATGGATAACTTCCAAGCACCAAACGCTTGTATGCCTGTGAGGAGCTTATCTCCTGTGCGTACAACCTGAGTCACTCGGGAACTCCTTGCAAAATATTTATGATAGATAGCGGTAGATGAGTCGTGTTTTTTATATGTATTCGTTTGTGTCGACTAGTTTCTCCGCTTAACAATACAACAGAGTGCCTCTTGACTGCAAAAATTTCAGCTAAATAAGTGCATAAGGCTTGGTTAGCTTTACCATCAACAGGCGGTGCTTTTAAACGCAACTTTAAAGCATCGCCATGTAAACCCACCCATTCGGTACGTTTAGCATTAGGCTGTATATGTAGAGTAAGAATATAACCCTGCTCGTACTGTTGTATTGCCAAGCTCACACTAAATAAAACCCATAAACTGCTTTGCAGCTGCGCCTAATAAAATTTGTACCACTTGTATCGCCAAAAAAGCCACAATAGGTGATAAATCTAAACCACCCATTGGCGGCAAAACCTTTCTAAACGGGGCTAAAGCAGGTTCGGCAAGTTGAGCAATTAATGCGCCAAATGGGCTATAACCAGGACTAATCCAACTTAACACCACACTAATAATTAATAGCCAAAAATAAAACTCAGTTGCCATATAAAGCAACTGAAATATGCCGCCTATAATCAATACTAGAGGAGAAAGCGTGCCACCCGTCGATAAAACGGCAATTAGCGTCATGCTAACCATTTGCAATAAAAAGATTAAACCTAATATACCAAGATTCCAGCCTTTAACAGGCGGTAATACTTTTTGTATAGGATTGAGTATGGGCGCGGTCACTTTGACAATCCATTGAGCAATCGGATTATAAAAATCAGCCTGTACTAATTGAAGTAAAAAACGTACCCATAAAATACCAATAGCCAGACTAAATGCTGTGCCTATTAATAAGTTAGCAATTTGAGCAGTTGCACTCATTCCTCATTCCCCAAAATAGTGGCTAATTCTTGGCCCCGTGCTGCACAAGCGGCAAGTGCCTGACTAAACGTGTTTTGCATATTGGCATCATCAAACGTAGCAATGGCTCGCTCAGTTGTGCCACCTTTAGAGGTAACACGACGACGTAACTCGGCAGGCGGTACATCTGAGGTAATAGCCATTTGTGCTGCTCCCAACGCAGTTTGCAAAGTTAAAGCACGCGCGGTTTTTTCGTCTAAACCGAGTGCTTGCCCTGCTTTTATCATCGCTTCCATGACATAAAAGAAATATGCAGGCCCCGAACCAGATACCGCCGTCACACTATCAATGAGGGTTTCTTCATTTACCCATATACTTAAACCTACTGCCCCTAAAATAGTATCTGTTTGCTTTTTTTGCTCAAGACTTACCGCCGCATTGGCATATAAACCTGTTGCACCTGCTTGCACCAAAGCGGGGGTGTTTGGCATGGCGCGGACAATACTCACGCTACCGCCCAACCATGTATTTAAACTATCAACCGAAATACCTGCGGCAATCGAAATAATTAACGGCTTTTTGTGTTGTACTGCGATGGCTAAGGGCTGTAAAACAGCCTTCATAACCTGAGGCTTAACGGCTAATACCAACACATCGGCACGTTCTACCACATCAGCATTATTGAGGGTAGTCAACACGCCCCTTTCTTTAAAACTTTGTAACTGTTGTGCTTGTGTGTCGGCCAAGATAATCTTTTTAGGTGAAAACCCTTTGGCTAACAACCCTCCCACTAAAGCAGAGGCCATGTTACCCGCACCAATAAAACCGATTGTCATTGTCATGTTTTGTGTCCTAATATTAAGTGCGCTGCCCAAAAATGGCTGTTCCAACACGAACCATTGTACTACCTGCGGCAATCGCCTGCTCTAAGTCATCCGACATACCCATAGATAGTGTATCAAAGACTTGACTATTAAGTGCGGGGATTGTGCCAAGCAATTGCTGTCGAATCTGCGCTAATTGGGTAAATGCCTCATGGTTTTGTGCCTGAGGAATAATCATCAAACCGCGTAACACCACATTAGGTAAGGGCAAAATTGCTTTTACTAAATCTGGCAGCTCACTTATTTGGCAACCCGATTTAGTGGCTTGTTCATCTATATTGACTTGCACGCAAATATTTAAAGGTGGTAGATGTTGTGGGCGTTGCTGCGAGAGGCGTTGCGCTATTTTAAACCTATCTACACTATGTACCCATGCAAAATGCTGGGCTACTTCTGCTGTTTTATTACTTTGTAATGCCCCAATTAAATGCCATGTTAGCGGCAAATGCGCTAATAACTGTATTTTTTGTAATGCCTCTTGAACATAGTTTTCACCAAAATCATGCTGACCTGCTTCATAAACAGCCACAATAGCCTCTATACTTTGCCTTTTACTAACGGCTAATAGTTGCACTTCGTCTTGTTTTCTAGCGACTTGGTCACATGCTAACGCAATACGACAAAGAACTTGTTGCAATTGTGATGAAATTTCTTGCATTCTTAGACTATCTCACTCAAAAATTTACGTTACTATTGAGAGAACCAACACCCATAATTACCTTAATTATTGGCACTTATAAAACTTAGGTAAATCTCGCTTATTTCATCCTCAAATACACTCATTACGAGGTAAAGCGTAAGTCCTAAATTATTTAACAAATAACAACATTGGAGTTAACAATGGATATTACCGAATTATTGGCCTTCTCTGCTAAAAATGGTGCTTCTGACTTACATCTTTCGGCTGGCCTGCCTCCGATGATTCGGGTTGATGGCGAAGTACGCCGCATTAATTTGCCTGCCATGGAACATAAAGACGTGCATCGTTTGGTGTACGACATTATGAACGATAAACAACGTCGTGATTATGAAGAGTTTTGGGAAACCGACTTTTCGTTTGAAATTCCAGGGGTAGCGCGGTTTCGTGTTAATGCCTTTAACCAAAATCGTGGCGCAGGCGCAGTATTTCGTACTATTCCCTCTAAAGTCCTCACCATGGACGATTTGGGTATGGGTAAGGTTTTTAAAGACATTAGTGAGTATGCGCGTGGCATTGTATTAGTTACAGGCCCTACAGGTTCGGGTAAATCCACGACCTTGGCGGCGATTATTGACTATATTAACGCAAATCGTTTTGACCATATTTTAACGGTTGAAGACCCGATTGAATTTGTGCATCAATCCAAAAAATGTTTGATTAATCAACGTGAAGTTCACCGAGACACCCGTGGTTTTAACGAAGCCTTACGTTCGGCACTGCGTGAAGACCCTGATGTTATTTTGGTGGGTGAGATGCGCGACCTTGAAACGATTCGTTTGGCGTTATCTGCCGCCGAAACAGGTCACTTAGTATTTGGTACTTTACATACCACCTCTGCGGCAAAAACTATTGACCGTGTGGTTGACGTATTTCCTGCCGAAGAAAAAGAAATGGTACGTGCGATGTTATCCGAATCGCTCCAAGCCGTTATCTCGCAAACCTTGTTAAAGAAGAACGGCGGCGGTCGTGTTGCTGCCCATGAAATCATGATTGGTACACCCGCAATTCGTAACTTAATCCGCGAAAATAAAATTGCACAAATGTACTCTTCGATTCAAACAGGAGCTGGCTTGGGTATGCAAACCCTAGACCAAGCCTTAAAAAACTTAGTTGCTAAAGGAACTATTTCGCCTGCGGTAGCGCGTGCCGCTGCTAAAGTGCCTGATAATTTCTAAGGCGAGGTATATCATGGAATTTGAAGACTTATTAAAACTGATGGTGGAGAAAGGCGGCTCTGATATGTTTATCACCGCTGGCGTTCCTCCGTCAGTAAAAATTAATGGCAAAATTGTACCCATTACCAAAACACCACTTAGCCCAGATATTGCGCGTGAAGTGGTGATGAGTATTATGAGTGAAGACCAACGCTTGGAGTTTCAACGCACTAAAGAGTGTAACTTCGCGATTTCACAACGCGGTATAGGTCGTTTTCGGGTCAGTGCTTATTATCAACGTAATATTGCAGGCATGGTATTACGTCGTATCGAAACGACTATTCCTACCGTCGATGATTTAAAACTGCCCGAGATTATCAAAGACTTAGCCATGACCAAACGTGGCATCATTATGTTTGTGGGCGCAACAGGCACTGGTAAATCTACGTCATTGGCTGCCATGATTGGTCATCGTAATATGAGTAGTCGTGGCCACATTATTACTATTGAAGACCCGATTGAGTTTTTACACACGCATCAGGGCTGTATTGTAAGCCAACGTGAAGTTGGTTTAGATACCGAATCGTTTGAAATTGCACTTAAAAACACCTTGCGCCAAGCACCCGATGTTATTTTGATTGGTGAGATTCGTACCCGTGAAGTCATGGACTTTGCGATTGCCTTTGCCGAAACAGGCCATTTGGTATTAGCCACACTTCACGCCAATAATGCCAACCAAGCACTAGACAGGGTAATTCACTTCTTCCCTGCTGACCGTCATGGTCAGCTTTTTATGGATTTATCGTTAAATTTACGTGGTATTGTCGCGCAGCAATTAGTGCCTACACCCGATGGTAAAGCGCGTCGTGCTTGTATTGAAGTGCTGCTTAACACACCCTTAATTAGTGATTATATTCGCAAAGGTGAAGTTCATATGCTTAAAGAGCTAATGAAAAAATCGCGCGAATTGGGTATGCAAACTTTTGACCAAGCCTTGTTTGACTTATACAGCGCAGGTGAGATTACCTATGAAGATGCGCTAAAACATGCCGATGCACCAAACGACTTACGTTTAATGATTAAACTAGGTAATACAGGTGACTCACGTTATTTAGACCAAGCTACACGCGGTTTAAGTATTCAGGGTTCGGAGTAATTATTACTTTTTGGTAGGGGGTGCAGCCTAAGGACGCAATCATGCGTCCTTACAGCCGTTTTATTCGTCTTTTTTCTGTTGAATCAATAACAAAATTGCGTCTAGTTGTTCGACGCTAGGTTCGTCTGTAGTGGGTATTTGGGTACTTACAGCCTGTGTTAAACGCAAGTTTTTAAGATAACGCCGACAATGCCTACACAAACCTAAATGGACTCTAAAGCTAACCCGTTGCCACGAAGTTAACTCGTCGGCAAGATAGGCATCTGCTTGCACTAATACATCACGACACTTTAACATGGCAACCCTTCTTCATACTGGTTAATTACCGCTAACAATTTTAAACGTGCTCTATGCAATAACACCCGCACATTTGCCTCTGTTAACTGTAAATCTTCTGCTATTTCTTTAAACGTCATATCCGATTTATCGCGTAGCAACCAGACTAAACGCTGTGCTTCGGGCAAATTATCAACTGCTTTTTGCAAAATCTCTGCTAATTGCTGCCTACTCAAAATCTCATCGGGCGTATCGACTGTCCAATTTAACAGCGGATGATGCCAATGGCCATTATCACTAAAACGCTCTAACAAGGGGGTTGCTTCATCCATCACTTCATCTAAAGACAAAGCAAAACGGGTTTTATCATAACGACAACGGCTATAAGCGGCATTAATTACGATACGAGTCAACCATGTTTTTAAGCTAGAACGCCCTTCAAACTTAGGCAGTGATTTAAACGCCAACAACCATGCTTCTTGAACAATATCTTCGGCTGACTCACCCACTATCGCTCGGGCAACACTCACTAAACGCCCATGATGGCTTTGCACCAGTTGCCGACACGCGATAGGCTCACGGCGTAACAACTTGGCAATTAATTCTTGCTCTTCCATTACTGTGTTAAACCCAAAGAGTTAAAACACCGAGCATATAAGGTGTAAGTAATAAGACACAAGCACACATTCGTTAACTGTAAGCGTTTTATATTCATTTTTTTAACTCTTAGTTTGTTAGATACGTTTAAGCACTGGTTTGTTACACAAAGTATGAGATAATTTTAAAAGTTATCGTGGTATATGACAAAGTACAACTTAATCAATTAGCTAATATGACAACCGCATCAAGCTGCTTTATGCTCACAAAATATTCTTTTAAAAATATTTGTTACTCTTAATTATGGTGAGGCTTTATGACATACATTAACAAAATTGCTTCTTTATTATGCTTAATCGGAATAGGGTTTTCATCGCTGACGTATGCAGCAGACGTGTCGTTAACCATGCGTGCCGAAAAAGAAGTGCCAGTGACCATTCAAGGGGCAACTGTCCCTATGCTCAAGCCTGTAAGACGCATTAATGTGGGAGATGTGATTCTTCTTACCTTAACGTATAAAAACAATGAAGCACAAGAAGCCTATAACGTAAATATTGACAACCCTATTCCTGCGGGTACCCGTTTTGTGCGTGGCACAGGTCAAGGCAAAGGCGCAGTATTTTTGGTTTCTTATGATGAGGGTGCTTCGTATGAAGAAGATGTGCGTATACACGATACGCCCGTCACTAATGTACGATGGCGTTTTGAGAACCTACCCGCTAATAGCGAAGGCGAAGTCAGCTTTGAACTACAAGTAGAAAAAGCTGACCATAAACTAATGCGTTAATTATCTAAGATAACAGTAAAACGTACTTGGCCTTGCTGTGAAGGCGCAAGCGTACCCGTCATATTCCACTTAATTGCTGGATAAAGTATGCTAGGCGTACATAAGGTTAAATTAGCAGGCAGAGGCAGTACGCAGCTTGCCACAGGATTATGTGTAAAGGCTGGAACAGCATCATTAACAACAATATTACTAATCGCCTCTGTACCATTATTACTATAGGTAATGGTATAAGTAATCATCTCACCAGGTAAAGCCACTGTTTTGTCTACTACTTTGTGTAGTGATAAAGTCCCTGTACCACCAACCGACACCGTTGTGGTATCGGTGCGTGTTAATACCTCGGTCACAGTGGGTGTTAAAACATCATAAACAAAGCTTGAGCTTATAGTCACAACATTAAATGCACCTTGCGTCGCGTTAGCAGGTACAAATTGTTTTACAATCAAGCAGATAGTATCTCCTGCACTAACCGTATAACTCCCTGATACAACGGGTTCAGCCACATCTAATAATCCATTGCAATCACTATCTTGATACAAGACTTCTGACCACAATAAGGTATTTGGACTTGCTGTCGAACTTAAAGCAAACGAGACCGAACCCTCTGTCCCTGCAAAAAATTGATGGGCATACGTAACTGTAGTACCTGGTTGGGTTTGTTGCGCTCCATCGGTATATAAAGCACTTTGTGCAACATCAGCAAAATTAACACCTGTATAGGTCACACCATCCGTATAAGTAAATTGAGTAGTATCTGTACTTAGATTATATGCGCCACCTGTTGTACCTGCACTGCCGCCTGTATTCATATAACCCGATAAATTTTGCTCAACCACACACAAAGTCACACCCGTTGCCAAGGCAGCAGGTACAATTAATTGATAATTGCCCAAACCATCTGTTTGGGTTACTGCATATTGGGTACTGGCACAGTCGGTTAAACGCACCAATACATTAGCAATACCTACTTCGCCGCCATTTTGTAGTCCGTCATTAGGCGCACCGCTGCCCACACCATTGTCTGCAAATACACGACCTCGAACAATACCATCTAAAACAGTCACATCTGCTGTATCGGTGTTATCGCTTGGATTTGGGTCGGGTGTTGCAGCCGTAGCCGTGGCACTATTACTTTGTATGCCCCCTACAGTTGCAATTGCGACTAATGTTACTTGAGCCGTTCTACCATAAGGGACTACTCCTAAATTACAGGTGACTACCCCTGCACTATGGCTACATGTTCCTTGAGAAGCGGTATACGAATCAAAAACCACTCCAGTAGGTAAAGTATCGGTAATCACCGTATTAGACGCATTAGCAGGGCCATTATTGGTGACTTTTAGATAATAAAATACTGCATTACCTGCAATCACAGGATCTGGTGTGGCTAATTTACTAAATTGTAAATCTGCACCTAATTGTACGGTAGTGTTTTCAGAGACACTATTATTGGCTAAGTTAGTATCTGTTTCTGTTGCGGTCACACTCACCGTATTTGTATCTGTGCCTACAAGAGGTGCATTCATGACAATCGTAATTGTTGCGGTATCACCCGCTTCAATATTACCTAAATTACAGGTCATCACATTAGAAACAGGCGGATTACACGTCCCTTGTGAGGGGGTTGCGCTCTGATAAGTTAAATAAGTAAATGGCAGATTTTCGGTGACTACCACATTAGTTGCCACAGATGGCCCTTGATTATTCACTGTCACAAGGTAAGTCGCTGTGCTAAATTGTGCCACAGGGTCTTGCAAGTCGGTTTTATTCACAATCAAATCAATGGCGGCCGGTATCAACGTCACACTAACGTTAGACGTATTATTGGCTGACACTCTATCTGGAACATCACTACTGACCGATGCAGAATTAACCATAGGTGAAACGGTGGAACCGTTAGCACGCACAACAACAGTGACTGCTTGTGTCGCGTCCCTATTCATGCCAACCGCCCATGTACACTGAATTTGTCCAACGGCTGGCGTATCTTGCGTACACGTTCCACCACCCGTTGCCGATATAGAGCGTACTTCTACATCAGCAGGCAGTGTATCAATCATCGTCACATTGGTTGCCGTATTGGGGCCGTTGTTTCGTGTGGTAATGACATAACTTAAGTTTTGACCGCGTGCAACACTCGCCAATGAAGCGGTTTTACTAACTTGCAAATCAGCCGAAGGTAACACGTCTATAGGCACAGTACTGCTATTGTCACTTAAATCTGGGTCGGCAACGGTAGCGGTGGGTTGAAAGTTAATCGTGGCGGTATTATTACGTGCTAAACCCACTGTACGTGGCGTAACAGTAACATTAAACGAGGTTGAAGCACCCACAGCAAGTCCATTTTGATAGGTACAAATAAACGGGTCTGCTCCGCCTGTTCCTGTTCCAGAGGTCTCACACGTCCAATCATTTGCTGCACCTGTGTTAGAAATATGCGTTGCATCTGGATTAGGACGCATATCATCAATGAGCTGAATCTCTCCTATCGCTCCTGCGGGGACAGGATTACTGCCATTATTAGTGATGGTAAAGGTATAAGTATAAGTATCACCAAAATACACAGATGGCGTTGAAACCGTTTTAGTAATTGCCAAATTAGCATCTGTTAAAACAGTAGTCGTTTCGCTAGCCGAATCATTACTACTAACAGGATCATTAGCGATTATCACTGTTGCATTATTAGTCACAGAACTACCAGAATCCGCTCGTAAGACAATATTAATATCATCTGTTTCACTGACTCTAAAACGAAGATTAGTATTATTGTCATTGACTGTACGGGTACAAGTAATCGTTGTTGGGCCAGCTAAGCCTCCTGGAGGAATAGGTGTACACGTCCACAATTCACTTGCATTCTCAGGCGTTACAGACATCACTGTTGCATTACTAGGAATATAATCATTGATAGTAATCACCCGCCCTGTTGGTGCATTACTTGGCCCACGGTTCAAAATCCGTAAGCGATATGTCACATTACCCGTCATCGCAACAGGATCTGGGCCATAACCACCACTATCTATTTTAGTAATACTTGCATCTTGATAAACACCTGGCCCGCCACCTGTACTAAAAATATCAATAACATCCTCAGAATGATTATTGACCATATTTGGATCAGATAAAGGCGAAGCAATATCCACAACATTCGTTTTAGTACCTGTGCTTGTTGAGCTAGCTCTAAGGACGAGTACACCACTTGAAACAGCCAGACCATTACGAGTACAAGTAAATGTTCCAGTAATCGGTGGTGTTGGACATGTCCAACCATCTGGTGTTGGTATAGAATCAATCTGAATGCCAGCAGGCAATTGCTCAGTAATCGTCACTGTGGTTCCCGTTGGAATCGCACCAGGCCCTAAATTCCGAAAAGATAATCGATAATCAAATGACGTTCCAAATAACAAGGTATCAACATTAGTAGTACGGCCTGCTAAAGTACTTGCTTTGGTTATTTGCAAATCAGCAGCAATTCTCAATTTGACTTTTATGGCATAAAGTAGGCTTAATTATTCCTAG
>ERZ724517.261-NODE-261-length-33028-cov-6.287114_pt1 | contig 33028 bp, 30 predicted proteins | sample MGYA00376050_ERZ724517 | MGnify/ENA primary metagenome ERZ724517 (study PRJEB28724, sample SAMN07190886) | activated sludge metagenome | isolation source: activated sludge of sewage treatment plant in Hong Hong | place: USA: Christiansburg, Virginia | collected... | reverse complement strand
ATCAAACTCATGGTCGCTGACAGGCCCGGTTTGCGACCCACGCCTGACCGGGTCCGCGAAACGCTGTTCAACTGGCTGGGTCAGGACTTGTCGGGCTTGCGTTGTGTGGATGCCTTTGCCGGAACCGGGGCCCTCGGCTTTGAGGCCGCTTCGCGCGGCGCGGCGCAGGTTTTGCTCGTCGAACAGGACGCGAGCCTGGTGATACAACTGCAACGTGTGTTGAGCCAGTTGCAAGCGCTGGAGCTGCCTGAGCCCGGGCCGATACAGAAGTTGCTGGTGCAGCGAGGCGAGGGGGTTGCCAGCTTGCGGCAATTGGCTCCAGGCAGTCAGGATGTGATATTTCTAGATCCGCCTTTTGACGCCGATCTGTACGAGTCGGCATTGTCATCCGCAGCACGGGCATTGGCACCTAAAGGCTCGATTTACCTGGAGTCTCCAAAAGCCTGGACCGATGCCATGCTGGAGCCCATGGGTTTGGTGGTGTATCGCCATCTTAAGGCCGGTGCGGTGCACGCCCATGTGTTGCGGGCTACGATCCCGATTGATGGCATGGTCGCATAATGCCGGTTGCAGCAGTACCTTTGTATGGCCCCGGAGCGATGTTTGATGTCTAAGCCTGTGATTGCTGTCTACCCTGGCACCTTTGACCCCATTACCTTGGGGCATGAGGATTTGATTCGGCGTGCCGCCGGTCTTTTTGGCACCGTCATCGTGGCCGTGGCCGTGGCCCACCACAAAAAAACCATGTTCAGTTTGGATGAACGACTGGACTCGGTGCGTGAGGTGGTCAAGGCTTATGCCAATGTTCGGGTCGAATCGTTTACCGGGCTGGTGCGAGACTTTGCGGTGGACCATGGTGCCACTGCCATGTTGCGCGGTGTTCGCTCGGTCACGGATTTTGATTATGAAAGCCAGCTCGCTGGCATGAACCGTGCGCTGGCACCGGATGTGGACACCGTCTTTTTGACACCGGATTCTCGTTATCAGTTTATTTCCAGCACTTTGGTACGCGAAATTGCGACCTTGAATGGCGACGTGGCGCAGTTTGTTGCACCGACGGTGCATGCAAGACTGCTTCAAAAGTTAAGCCCCCAGTAAAACTGCGACGGCATGTTCGATTGCAGCGTCGCCAACCCAAAGGAACACCATGAAAATCCTGTTACCCGTTGATGGTTCCGAGTTGTCCCTGGAGGCTGTGCGTTTTGCCATCCGTATGGTGCTGGCGGGCCTGCGCGCCGATGCGGTGCTGGCCAATGTGCAGGAGCCTGCCAATCTGTATGAATTGCTGATGGTCCATGACCCGGAGTTGATCAACCGGGCCAGCGCTGACGCCGGTTTACACGCCCTTCAACCGGCTCAGGAACTGCTGGACGCCGCCGGCGTGCAGTACGAATGCGAAGTGGCCAAGGGTGACCCGGCACACACCATCATTGACATTGCTGAGCGGTTTGCGTGTGACCTGGTGGTCATGGGTGCGCGCGGCAACAGCGCCGTGCGCAGTGCCATGCTGGGGTCCGTCTCCAATGAAGTGTTACATGCCAGCCCGATTCCTGTGATGATTGTCAAACCGGACCAAGCCTGAGCCCCTGCGCTCGTCAAAGAACCATGGCACTGATCATTACCGACGAATGCATCAATTGCGATGTATGCGAACCCGAGTGCCCCAACGAAGCCATCTTCATGGGGCCAGACATCTACGAGATTGACCCTGCTAAATGCACCGAATGCGTGGGCCATTTTGACGAGCCCCAGTGTGTGCAGGTGTGCCCGGTGTCCTGCATTCCAGTCAATCCCCTGTTTGTTGAAGACAAGGCAAGTTTGTGGGAAAAATACCGACTTTTACGGCGCGTGGCGGTAGCTAAAGCGTGATTGTTTGCGTGAAAGGCAGCGAGACCAGCAGAGCGCTTTCCTCTATGGATTCAAAACGTTCTGGCCATGTGGGCCGCTTGCGCCACTTGGTGCTGTGTCGCCCAGGCCGCAATCTGGTGTTTGGGCATGGGTTTTCCAAAATGGAACCCCTGTGCATGGCTGCAGCCCAGCGCTGCCAATTGGGCACCAGTCTCCGCGCTTTCTATACCCTCGGCAATGGCGCTCATACCCATGGCGCGAGCCAACTCCAGTGCCGCCTTGACGATATGCAGACTGCGTTCCGACTGATGGACCTGCTGGACAAAACTCTTGTCGATTTTGAGGCAAGTAAAGGGTAACGACTGCAGGTATTCGAGTCCGGCATAACCAGTGCCAAAGTCGTCCAGCGCGATGCCGATACCCAATTCCCGAAGTTGTTGCAGTGAGGCGGCAACTGCTTCCATGTTCTGGATGATGATGGTTTCGGTCAATTCAATGCGTAACTCGGACGCTTTCATTGCATGAACCTGTAGGCAAGCTCGAACGGCGGCGACGACGTCACCTCCCGCCAACTCCGGCGCTGATAGATTGATGCTGATAAACGGACGGTGATTGACATCGTCAACACAGTGGGGGCGCAACTCTGCCCAATCTCCGACGGCTCGCTGCATTACCCATTGGCCAATACGGTGAATCAGCCCAGTTTTTTCTGCCAGCGGAATGAATTCCTCAGGGCTGATCAGCCCCAAACTTGGGTGGTGCCAGCGGATCAAAGCCTCATATCCAACCAATTGGAGTCGGTCGAATGCCAACAGCGGTTGGTAAAAAAGGTCCAGTTGTTGTCGGTCAATGGCGTCGGACAGGTCTTGCGCCAATGACAGGGTGCGCACTGCGGCTTTGTGCAGATCAACGGCGTCCAGCGACTTGGCGTCTGGTGCGGAGTCGTTGGTGAGCTGTCGTTGTTGTAGTCCGGCTGCATCATGGGTGCTGCGAAACCGGGCTAGCAGCAGTTGCATCAGGTACTGGATGACCGGATCGGAGCGCAGCAATAACTCTTCAACATGGCTGCGGTCGATACGGATCAGGCGCGTCGGCACCAATGTGCGCACCGCTGCTGTCCGGGGTTGGCGGTCCAGCAGAGCGACCTCTCCAAACATGGCACCTTCGGTCAGAATGGCGATGCGCCTTTGGCCTGAGCCTTCACCGGTCAAGACCTCGACGCACCCTTCTTCAATGACATAGGCCGAGTCTCCCGGCTCGCCCCACTGAAAGACGAACTCCTGCCCATCGAAAAAAACTCTGTCAAACGCCTCTGTCATGGTATGCCCAGGTGGTTCGAGCACGCTCCGGTATCAGCTGCAATGAGCATCAGGAGCGCGTCCGAGACACTATAAGCCAAGATTCAGCACGGCCAGGTTAACTTTTTCACCCGAACACCTGAGGTTTTCAAGATCTGCGTCGGCCGCACAACGCATGGGGCGCAGGCGCATCTACTTGCGGGCGCTAGCGCTGGCTTTGGACGCGGGTTTGGGGGCGACCGAGCGTGCTGTGAAATATTCGGAGTCCTTTTTCTTCCGTGCCGGGCTGGTGCCGGGCTCTTTGTTATTCCCTTCAGCGCGGGTCGCCTGGCTATTGGCGGCCTTTGTTTTGGCGGTGGACGTTCGGGCCGCGGATTTGTTGAATTCAGTGCTTGATTTGTTCGACTGGGCCATTTCTCTTTGTTTGACCTGTTCCAGAGCCTCGGTGGTTGCTACATCACGCCGGGTCGCCGCGTCGGATTCTCGCTTTTGTGCGGGTGTTCGCGAATCCTGTACGTTCACCGCGACGCCGTCAGTGCATGGTTTCTCGCTGTAGGTGTTCCCGCATCGGTACACACTTTGACCCGCGGCCCCCGTTGCCACTACGATGACTGCTATAAAAACAATACCAAATGACGCGAGTGGTTTCATATTGTTTCTCGAATAGGTGAGGCATTGGCTGGTGGGCTACTGGTCGCGGTCGGAGTGGTTATCGCAGGCACTAGCGGAGTCGCACCTGATAGGACCGGCCGTTGTGTGGCGGGCGTATGCGCCCTGGGTGGCTTGCTGGTATGCACCAGCAACGTGGCTTTTTCCATGTCGCCTGCCAGAAAAGCGGGCAGCGCCTTGAGTGACCGGTCGATGCATTGCTCAATGGCAATGCGGTCATCCTGTGACGGTTTTTTGAGTACCCAATTCACAACCTCTGCCTTGTTGCCGGGATGACCGACACCCAGCCTCAGGCGCCAGTAGTCGCCACTTCCCAATTGGGCATGGATGTCGCGCAGTCCATTGTGGCCGGCGTGACTGCCGCCCAATTTCAACTTGACCTGGCCGGGTGCGATGTCGAGCTCGTCGTGTGCGACCAGAATTTCCTGCGGGTTGATCTTGAAAAAACGCGCAAGCGTGGCGACGGATTTTCCGGAGAGGTTCATGAAGGTTTGTGGTTGCAGCAGCCAGAGGGTCTGCCCATGCAGTATGGTACGGGCCACGAAACCATGGTAGCCCTTGTCCATGGTCAACGAGACTTTGAGTTCACGGGCGAGGGCGTCGATCCACCAGAACCCTGCGTTGTGGCGGGTGGCATCGTACTCCGGGCCCGGATTTCCGAGGCCGACAAATAGTTTGATCATGGAATGCGGTGCAAATGAGGTGCCGTGGATGGTAGGGCAAATTGATGCACACTTCAAATGACAACGGCCCACTTAAGTGGGCCGTTGTTAGAGCTTGCGCTGCAAATCAGAGCGCGAAGGAAGGATTACTTCTTGGCAGCAGGTGCTTTGGCAGCAGGTGCCTTGGCGGGAGCCTTGGCTGCAGGAGCGGCCTTGCCACCCTTGGCTGCGGGAGCCGCTGCAACGGCTTCTGCGGTGGCCTCGGCCGAGGCTTCAGCAGCGGAAGTAACAACCGACACCAGCACCGGGTTTTCACGACCCTTGACCACAGCCTTCACACCGTTGGGCAACTTGACGTCGCTCAGGTGGAAGGAGGCGCCCTTCTTCAGACCGCTCAGGTCCACAGCAATAAACTCAGGCAGATCTGCGGGCAGGCAAGTGATGTCGATTTCATTTACCACGTGGTTGATCAGGCAATGGTCGATCTTGAACGCAGCGGATTCTTCCTGGCCGTTAAAGTGCAATGGCACCTTCATGTGCATCTTGGTGTTGGCATCGACGCGTTGGAAATCGATGTGCAAGATCAATTGCTTGTAGGGGTGCATCTGCACATCGCGCAGCAAAACCTTGCTCTCGGTGCCAGCCAGCTCCATGTCCAGAACGGATGCATGGAAAGCTTCCTTCTTGATGGCGTGCCAGAGGGCGTTGTGGTCCAGTTCGACGAGCAAAGGCTCACCAACCCCACCGTAAACGATACCGGGTGTGCGACCCGAATTGCGGAGACGGCGGCTCGCACCCGTGCCCTGCTTGGCGCGCTCAAAAGCGACAAATTTCATAACTTACTCCTGAAGGAATCCACCGCGACCAGCGTGATTCCGGTTTAACAAAAGCGCCGGATCACTGCCCTATGCAGTGTGCGCTTGCTTTTTGTCCCGAGCAAAACCCGTTGCGAGGCCTTGCGAGAACCTTAAAAAAGGTTCTCTTGATCCGAGAACAAACTCATGACCGACTCACCCTTGGCAATACGCTGTATCGTCTCTGCGATCAGCGGGGCCACGGAGAGTTGGCGAATCTTTTGGCAATTTCTGGCGGCGTCGCTCAGCGGAATGGTGTTCGTCACCACCACTTCGTCGAGTGCGCCACCGTTGGCAATACGTTCGATAGCGGGGCCGGAAAAAATCGGGTGTGTGCAATAGGCATAGACCTTCTTGGCGCCACGTTCCTTGAGCACCTCGGCGGCTTTGACCAAGGTGCCGGCAGTATCAATCATGTCGTCCATGATCACGCAATTGCGGCCATCAATTTCGCCGATGACGTGCATGACTTCGGAGACATTGGCCTTGGGGCGGCGCTTGTCGATGATGGCCAAATCACAACCCAGTTGCTTGGCAAGGGCGCGGGCGCGCACCACACCGCCGACGTCGGGCGAGACCACAATCAGGTCGTCATAATTCTTTTGGCGCAGGTCACCCAAGAGCACCGGTGACGCATAGATATTGTCGACCGGTATGTCAAAAAAGCCTTGAATCTGGTCCGCGTGCAGATCCATGGTCAGCACGCGCGCCACGCCCACAGCCTGCAGCATATTCGCTACCACTTTGGCGGTAATTGGCACACGTGTGGAGCGTGGACGACGGTCTTGCCTTGCATAGCCAAAATAAGGAATCACGGCACTGATGCGTTCAGCCGATGCACGTTTGATCGCATCAACCATGATCAGCAATTCCATCAGGTTGTCATTGGTCGGAGCGCAGGTACTTTGCACCACAAAGACGTCGCGGGCCCGCACGTTTTGGTTGATTTCAACGGTGACCTCACCATCGGAGAATCGGCCCACGGTTGCCGCGCCCAGCGAAATGCCCAAATGACCCGCAATGTCTGCAGCCATGCCGGGGTTGGCATTACCGGTAAAAACCATGAAATCTGGGGGAGGTGAAGCCTGCATGCGAAAGTCCAGCGATTAGATTAGGTTTATGCCTGTTCGTTGCGCGCGCTGCGACCGGATCAGCACCGGACTACAGATTTGGCAGGGGAGAAAGGATTCGAACCTTTGCATGCTGGAATCAAAATCCAGTGCCTTAACCAACTTGGCGACTCCCCTACACGGGTTGACAGCATAACGCTGCCCACCGTTTAAACCATCATTCTCCATCGCTGGGAGCCCAACCCAACAGGGGGTGAACATCCAAGTTGCTACATAACTTGACTTGTAACGCGCTTGGCGCGCTGGTCACATCAATATCATGCAGCAATTGCGCAAATACAGCACTCCCAGAACCTGTCATCCTGCCACGCAATCCCTGGGATTGAAGCCACTCAAGGGCTTGGGTAACACCGGGGCACAGGCACTGGGCAACAGCTTGCAAGTCGTTATGGCCATATTCGAAAACATTTCCATGTGCATCTGCAGCGAAGCCTGAAATTATAGCAGTTTTGGAGTCGCGCTTCAGTGCCGGATCTGAAAAAATTAGCCGTGTCTCCAACCCGGCTGCGGGTTTAACCACCACAAAACGGGCGTTGGGGAGTTGGATAGGCGTCATTTGCTCGCCGATGCCTTCGACCCATGCGTGGTGCCCACCCAGAAAAAACGGCACGTCGGCGCCCAAACCTAGACCTAGGCGCGACAGGACACGCACACTCAGATTCAGCTTCCACAAGCGGTTGAGTGCCAGCAGGGTCGAGGCGGCGTCCGACGAGCCACCACCCATGCCAGCCTGTGCCGGAATGGATTTGGCAACGCCAATATGCACGCCCAAAGAGCAGGCGCTGGCCTGTTGCAAGGCCCTGGCGGCACGAACGACCAAATCATCTTCTGGCAAGGGTGTGGTCAGATCTTCACGGCTGATGGCACCATCCTGTCTGAGATCGAAGTGCAGTGTGTCGCACCAGTCGATCAGCATGAATGCCGACTGCAGCAAGTGGTAGCCGTCGGCACGGCGACCTGTGATGTGCAAAAACAGGTTGAGCTTGGCGGGTGCGGGGATGTCGTATAGCGACTGCATGGGGCAATTGTCTGGTGCGGGCTCAGCGGTCAAGGATGATTTTGAGTTCTACCGGTGTCTCTGGGGGAAGTCGTTGAGCACTGAGGCGACCATTGGGCAAGTTCTGCAAGTCGACCTGCCATCCGGGGGTGTTCGGTTCCAAACCATGCAGCCATGCGAACATGCTGCCAATCGGCAGCGGGGCACCCGTCGCTTGGTGCGTCAAGGCTTCCAGTGTTTCAAACTGCTGTGGCTCACCCGAGGTCTGCAACCGGGCTCCACTCGCATCCCACTGCAATCGGGCAGCTGTGCTGCCAATAGGAGTCATAAAAACCAGTGAGCCAACCTGCGCGTCGCCCTGCAGATCGAAGTTGGCGGAAAACGCCTGAACGGGTTCCGAGTGAACTTTAAGCGACAGCCGGCCCTGCCAGCGCGAAATCTCTGGCTCAATTGTACCTCTAGCCCTCGTGGAACTTGCGCAGCCAGCTATCAAAAATATAGCAACTACCAGTAGAACGTGCCCCGCCGTGTACAACGTCCGGTTCACGGTGCGCCGCGCAGGCGACGCATGGTCTCCTGCAATGTTTCGTTCTGTGGATTCAGGTCAAGCCCTTCCTTCCAGACGGCACTGGCTTGTTCACGTTGCCCCACCGTCCACAACACTTCGCCGAGGTGCGCTGCAATCTCAGGATCGGGCCGGGCCTTGTAGGCGCCCCGCAATAAACGCAGGGCCTCTTCTGCATTGCCAGAGCGAAATTCAACCCACGCCAGGCTGTCAGTGATGAAGGGGTCATTGGGGGCATAGACCAGCGCTTGTTTGATCAGTTGGCGCGCTTCATCCAGGCGGACATTGCGATCTGCCAAGGAATAACCCAATGCGTTGTAGGCGTGGTGGTAGTCGGGCTTGGCCTGCATCACTTTGCGCAGCAGGCTTTCCATCTCCTCGGTTTTTCCCAGTTTTTCTGCCAGCATGGCCTGGTCGTACAACAGCTCGGTCTCTTCGGGGTAACGTGCCGTTGTCTCTTTCACCAACGCATAGGCTGCTTCGAATTGGCGGTTGTCGCGCAACAGTTGCACCTCGGCATTGATTTTGTCCAACGCGTCGGACGCCTGCAATTCGGGTACCTGGCGGATCAACAGGAGGGCTTCTTCGAGCTTGCCCTGGCGTGCGAGGATGCCGGCCTGACGGCGCTGCACACGCAAAGCGTCGCTAGGGCTGTTGATGGCATCAAGGTATGCCTTGGCATCGTCCAGGCGCTGACCTTGTTCGGCCACTTGGGCCAACATCAGATACGCCTGTACCAGGCCACGGCCCATGGTTGCGCCCTGCGTCGGATCGGCGGGCGGTGGGTTGAGCGTCACATAGGTCTTCAGTGACGCCTCCGCCTGGGTCAATTGGTTGTCCTGAATCTCAAGAGAGCCCCGCATCAGCCAGGCGTCGGCGAAATCCGGTCTTTCTGCGGTTAACAACTGGGTCTGGGTGTAGGCCTCGGAATAGCGCTGCAAAGCGGCCAGACTGCGGGCATACCCCATGCGAACTTCCGCTGCGGGCTTGGTCAGAAGGTGTTTGCGTACGATGGCCTCGGCACCGGGCGCCTTGGGTCCTATCATTGAAATTGCCAACATGACGGGTTCCTGGGCCATGGCGTCCAGCGCAACGCCCCGACGTACTGCCTCCAGCGCACCCTCAATGTCGTTGGCCTGGAGGCGGATCGTGCCAACGGCTGTCCAGGCCGCGGGTCCGGTAATGCGATTGACCAGTTCCAGCGCCAATGTCTTTTCGACAACAATGGCCGCCAGCTTCTTGTCGGTCGTGCGTGCAAAGTAACGGGGCAACATGTTGATGGTGCCAACACGCTCAGTCGGGGCAAGACCGGCCAATTCGCGCCGTATCGGCTCCTGTGTCTCGGCAATCTTGTTCAGACCCAGCAAAATCTGGAACTGATAACGATTGGCTTCTTTGGACGATGGAAAGGCCCTGACCCAAGCCTGGGATGCCTCCAACGCGGCCTCTCCATTGCGCGATCGGTAAGCAATTTCGACCGCGCGCTCATACAGGCGTGCAGAGTTGGCTTTGCGGGCCGCGTCCAGCATCAAGGAAAACGCCGACCCGTTGTCGCCGGACTGAGCCGACATTTCGCCGACCAGCAATTGGTAGAAGAGTTCACCATCCAGCGTGGAGTTGTCGGGTTTGTCCGATTTTGGCGCAGCAGCATTCGCTGCGCTGCAAATACACGCCGCAAGCAAAGTGAGTGTGAAGAGTCGAGAGATTCGTGACATCAGACCATAATAATCTAACCTTGAGAGACCCTGCCCATGCCCGAATTGCCAGAAGTAGAAGTCACGCGCCTGAGTTTTGCCGAGCGCATTGCCGGCGCGCAGATTGTTGGCGTGCGGTTCGGCATGCCGTTGCGCTGGCCACTGGGCGTCGAGCCTCAAGTTTTGCTCAAGCAACACGTGTTGGCGGTGCGGCGCAGAGGCAAATACCTTTTGTTGGACCTGGAAGACGGGATGGTGATGCTGCACCTGGGCATGTCGGGCAGTCTGTCGTTTGTTCAGCAACCGCCGGCGCCAGGCAAACATGACCATTTTGATCTGTGTACTTCCTACGGTGTGTTGCGTTTGAACGACCCACGGCGTTTTGGTGCAGTGGTCTACGCACAAAGTGAGCAAGCTCCTGTTGCCCAAAAATTGTTAGGCAAGCTTGGTATGGAGCCGCTGGGGCCGGAATTTGACGTGGTGTTGTTCCGTCACGGCTTGTTGCGGCGCAAAGCACCCATCAAGCAAGTTTTGCTGGCCGGTGATGTGGTTGTCGGGGTTGGCAACATTTACGCTTCTGAAGCCCTGTTCAGAGCGGGTATACGCCCCACAACAGCGGCGTCCCGCCTGAGCCGCCCCAGGATCGCACGATTGCACCAGGCTATCGTCGCGGTGCTGGCGCGGGCCGTTGAAAGGGGCGGTAGCACACTGCGCGACTTTTCCAATGCCCACGGCGAGGCCGGCCATTTCCAGTTGGAGGCGATGGTCTACGCGCGTGAGGGTTTAGCCTGCAAGGCTTGTGCGACGCCCATCAAAGCCATTCGCCAAGGCCAACGCTCGACCTTTTTCTGCCCAAGCTGCCAGAAACCCTGAGTGGAATTCGCAGGCACGGTGCTATATTGACTGGCTAGACGGGGGTACTCTTGACTACTTCTTTTAACGATCAGTTTGACCAGCTTGGCACATGGCGACGTGAATTTGCACTGCGCCTGAAATTACTTTCCGAGTGGATGAAGGACAACGAACTGCTGGATTCGGGGGTAGAGGAGCGGTTGCGTCGGCTTGGTACTCAGGTGCGCTCAGACAAGGTGATGGTGGCTTTTGTTGCGGAATTTTCGCGCGGCAAGTCCGAAATGATCAACGCCGTTTTTTTTGCGGGTTATGGACGTCGCATCATGCCTGCCAGTGCCGGCCGAACCACTATGTGCCCGACCGAAATGGGCTACGACGCCGACGTTCCGCCTTGCCTGCGCCTGTTGCCGATTGAGACGCGATTGCAGCCCCAGGCGCTCATGGAGTGGCGTATGGTTCCGGAAAAATGGACCCGTATCGATCTGGATGTGAACAATCCGCAACAGTTGGCGGCCGCCCTGGAAAAAGTAGCTGAAACCCGCAAAGTGACCCAGGATGAAGCACGTTCCTTGGGCTTTTGGCACAGCCAGGCCCCAGACGATAACCCGATGGTCGATGCCCAAGGCATGGTAGAGGTGCCCAAATGGCGCCATGCATTGATCAATATTGCCCATCCGTTGTTGAAACAGGGCCTTGTTATTTTGGATACCCCGGGCTTGAACGCGATAGGTGCCGAGCCGGAGCTGACGGTCAGCCTGATTCCACAGGCGCATGCCGTGGTGTTCATTTTGGGCGCGGATACTGGCGTGACCAAGTCGGATCTGTCCATTTGGCGTGAGCACCTGATCACAGAAACAGACACGTCCGAAACCCGCCTGGTAGTGTTGAACAAGATCGATACCCTGTGGGATGACCTCAGCAGCCCGGCACAGATTCAGGCTCAAATTGATCGGCAGAAGTCCACGACCGCAGAAATATTGAGCATTCCGCCCGATCGGGTGATCGCGGTGTCAGCCCAAAAGGGTTTGGTTGCCAAGGTAACCGATGATGACGAGTTGTTGCAGCGCAGTTGTCTGCCCGTGTTAGAGGACGCTTTGGGTCGCGGCATGATGGGCAAGCGCCAAAAGATACTGGGCAAAGCCATGGTGACAGGCATCACCGAGTTACGTGCCGAGACAGGACGGGTCATCAATATTCGCAAACGGGACCTGACCGAGCAGATGATGGAACTCAAGGGCCTGCAAGGCAAGAATTCTGCAGTGATCAAGCACATGCGGTCGCGGATTTCCCAAGAGCAGGCCGAGTTTGACTTGGGTGGCGCAAAAATTCACGCTGTGCGCTCAGTTCACTTGAAGTTGTTGCGCGAGGTGTTCGGCATCCTGGGCTCTACGGCTCTGAAGAAGGAAATGGCCCAATTGACTGACCGTTTGCTGGAAAAGGGCCTTAAGTTGGGTGTAAAGAGGGCTTATGGCGAGACTTTTGATCGTCTGCGGGGCAATCTGCAAAAAGTTCAGACTCTGTGCGATGAAATTCAGAACATGCTGAACGCCACCTTCCGCCAACTCAATGGCGAACACGGCTTTTCTTTGCAAGCACCGGCCGAGCCCCAAATGGCCCAGTATTTGGGTGATCTGGATGTGGTTGAACGGAGTCATATCCAGTATCTGGGCATAGGCAATGCCTTCAAATTGGCGCAACCTGAGTTTGCTGATCGGCTGGTTCGGGCCTTGTCGTCACGCTTGCGCAGCATCCACGAGATGGCCCTGGGTGATGTGGAGTTGTGGAGCAAGTCCGCCGCGGCGCAGTTGGATGCCCAATTGCGCGAACGCCGTCGCAACTTCAGCCGCCGCATTGAGGCCATTGACCGTATTCAGCAAGCGGCGGGTGGTCTCGAAGACCGCATCCAGGACATTGATCAACAGGAAGCCGCGCTGAACCAGGTCGAGCTTAAGCTGATCGAACTAACCGATTACCTGATCGCTGCCAACCAGTCAAGTACCACTGCGGTCGACGTCGAGTTTGCGTGAACGTGCGCGAGGCTGAGACGGGTTTTGCCTTCCGGGTTGTGGCGTGGCAAAAGCGTCATGGGCGCAACCACTTGCCGTGGCAAGACACCCAAGATCCGTACCGGGTCTGGCTCTCCGAAATCATGTTGCAACAAACCCAGGTGGTCACGGTGCTTGGCTACTTTGATCGGTTCGTTGCCCGCTTTCCAGATGTTACGTCGTTGGCCCATGCGAGCCTGGATGATGTGCTGGGGCTATGGAGTGGCCTGGGCTATTACAGCCGTGCGCGCAACCTGCACCAGTGTGCACAACAGGTGGTGGCGCAGTTTGATGGTGTGTTTCCGCAGCAGGCGCAGATTCTGGAAACACTTCCAGGCATAGGGCGATCCACGGCAGCGGCGATTGCCTCCCTGTGTTTTGGCGAGCGAGTGGCGATTCTGGATGCCAACGTCAAACGTGTTTTGACCCGTGTGTTGGGCTTTAATGCCGACTTGGCGCAGGCCAGCAGTGTGAATGCGCTGTGGAGCGCCGCAACCGGGTTGTTGCCGACCGGGCGCAACGCCGCCGCTGCCATGCCGCGTTACACCCAAGGCATGATGGACTTGGGCGCCACGGTCTGTTTCCCGAAGAAGCCCGACTGTGGCCATTGCCCGGTGCAACGCGACTGTGTTGCGCAGGCGGCAGGCGACCCTCAGCACTACCCGGTCCGAAGTCGCAAATTAAAACGCAGCAGCCAGTCCATCTGGTTGTTGTGGGCTCAATCTCAAAGCGGCGCAGTGTGGTTGACCAAGCGCCCCACACCAGGCGTTTGGGCCGGTTTGCATTGCCTGCCTTTGTTTGACAGTGAAGAGGAAATGCGGGCCGTGTTGCCTGCATCCCTGCAAGGACGATTGCGGCCGCAAGCTGCTTTTTTGCATGTTTTGACGCATAAAGACTTGCACTTGCATCCTTGGCGCCTGGACGTTGCCGAGCAGACCGTTCAGTGGGATGCGGGTCAATGGGTCAGTGCACAAACCTGGCCGGGCTTGGGCCTGCCCGCACCTATTCGCAAACTGCTGCAAAACGACGCGACTGCGGCTGCCAACTGATCAGTTTGTATCGATTTCCCTGTGGCGCTTGAGGGTGACCCATTGGGACGCAAATCGTGCGGCCAGGCGTTCGACCAGAAAGACCGAGCGGTGCTGACCCCCGGTGCAACCAATGGCGACCGTGACATAACTTCGGTGGTCTCGGGCCATCGCATCGAGCCAGCTTTCAAGGAAATGGGTGATGTGGTGCTGCATCAATTCCACCTCGGGCTGGGCCTGCAGAAAATCGGCGACCGGCTGATCGCGCCCGGTCAGGTGCCGCAGTTCGGGCTCGTAGTGGGGGTTGGGCAACATACGTACATCTAACACGTAGTCGGCATCGGTGGGAACACCGCGTTTGAACGCAAAGGACTCGAAGACCAGCGTCAGTTGCTCCTGCGGCGCAGAGATCAAAGCCTTGACATAACCCTGCAATTGGGCGGGCCGGATGATGCTGGAGTCAATCACATGGGCTTGCTCCCGCAAGACACCCAGAAGTTTGCGCTCCAGTTCAATGGCATCCATCAGGGCGCGGCGTGCGTCCGGTTCGCCAGGGCTCAGGTCGGATTGAGACAACGGATGTTTGCGCCGGGTTTCGGAATAGCGCCGCACCAGGGTATCGGTATTGGCATCCAGAAACAGCGACTTGATGCTCAAGCCCTGATTTCGCAATGTGTCCAACTGATGCGGCACCATATGCAGGGATGTGGCACTGCGCACATCCATGGCAATGGCGACACGGCGCGCCTGGTGTTTCTGTTCCAGCTCCACAAAGGGCAATAACAATTCCGGTGGGAGATTGTCGACACAATAAAAACCAGCGTCTTCCAGTGCATGCAGAGCCACCGATTTGCCGGACCCCGACATACCAGTGATCACCACAATCTCTATCGGCGACGCAGCGTTCAACATCGTGTCAGTTTCCTGCCTGCAGCATTTCCTTGGCGTGGGCCAGAGTGGTGTTGGAGAGTTTTTCCCCTCCCAGCATGCGCGCAATCTCGGCCACGCGCTGTTCACCACGTACGACTGCCACACTACTCAAGGTTGCGCCAGCGCTAAGTTGTTTGGCCACCACCAGATGGTGGTCTGCGCAAGCGGCAACCTGGGGTAAGTGGGTAACCGCCAACACCTGGCGGTCCACCCCCAGCTGGTGCATCAAGCGGCCCACGGTTTCCGCAACTGCGCCGCCCACGCCGGAGTCCACCTCGTCAAAGATCAGAGTCTGTGCCGTGCCGAGTTGGCTGGTGGTGACGGCAATGGCCAGTGCCATACGTGACAGCTCGCCGCCAGAGGCAACCTTGCCCACCGGGCGTGGAGTGCTGCCCGCGTGTCCGGCCACCAAAAAACTGACCTCCTCCAGACCACTTTGCATCGGTTGCGCGCTTGCCTCCAGCACTACCTGAAACTGCCCGCCCTGCATGCCCAAACCCTGCATCGCCTGGGTGATGGACTGGGCCAGCAACGGGGCAGCCTTGGTACGAGCCTTGCTCAGGGCTTTGGCCTCGACCAGGTAAGCTGCGTGGGCTTTTTGCTCTGCGGATTGCAAGCCTTCCAGATCCGCCGCTGCATCCAGTTGCGCCAATTCCGAGCGCCAGGATGCCAGCAAGTCCGGCAAGTCTTCGGGCGCACGCTTGTAGCGGCGGGCCAGGGAAACCCACAAGGACATTCGTTCGTCCAGTTCGGCCAGTCGCTCAGGGTCCAGTTCCGTGCGGCGCAAATAAGCGCGTAGCGTGTGCACCGCGTCTTCAACCTGTGCCAGGCTGGAAGCCAATACGTCGATCGGGTCCTTGAAATCGGTTTCCAGATGGGCCTGGTTTTGCAACTGTTGCAAGGACGCATTCAACAGACGCAACACGTTGCTGTCGTCGTCTTCCAGCAATTGCAAAGCGCCATGAGCGGCGTCCAGCAGGGCTTGGCCATTGGCCAGGCGGCTGTGGCTGCTTTGCAATTCATCCCACTCGTCCGCTAGCGGGTTGAGTTTTTCCACTTCGCCAATTTGCCAAGCCAGGCGTTCGCGTTCGCGCTGCAGGGAGTCTTGTGCGGCCAATGCTTGCGTCAGCGCCGTTTGGGTCTGCCGCCATGAATGCCAGCGCGCGGCCAGCGCATCGGTTGACACCTTCGCATAGGCATCGAGCAGGCCGCGTACTGCGTCTGGGCGGGTCAGGCTTTGCCAGGCGTGTTGGCCGTGAATATCCAACAGTTGTTCGCCCACGGCGCGCAACTGTTGTGCGGTGGCCGGGCTGCCATTGATCCAGGCACGGCTTTTGCCGGCCACATCCACGGTACGGCGAAGTAACAAGGTATCGTTGTTGTCAAAGCCAGCCTCCAGCAAGGTTCCCTGGACGGTGGCGGGCGTATCGAATTCGGCGCTGACATCGGTGCGGCCGGCCCCTTCGCGTATGACCCCGGTATCGGCACGGGCACCGGTTACCAGTTGCAGCGCATCAATCAGAATGGACTTACCAGCGCCGGTTTCACCAGTCAGCACGCTAAAACCGGCATCCAGGTCCAGCTCCAGTTCGCTGACGATCACAAAGTCCCGCAGGACAATCCGTTTCAACGCCATGGGTATCGTCCCAACGCGTGCTTGAAGCGATTTCGCGCATCATCTCGGATCATTTAAGCCACTCCTTCATTCCAATGTAGTTTCTGGCGCAAGGTGTCGAAATAGGTCCAACCTTTAGGATGCAGAAAGCGAACCTGGTACTGGGATCGGGTCACCACAATCCGGTCACCATGCATCAGCGACGCCAGTGACTGCATGTCGAAATTGGCGCTGGCATCGCGGCCGGCGACTATCTCAATAGCAACCTCTGACACATTGGGGAGGACAATAGGTCGATTTGACAAGGTATGGGGCGCGATGGGCACCAACACCCAGCCCGGAATGGACGGGTGCATCAAGGGTCCGCCGGCCGACAACGAATACGCGGTGGATCCCGTGGGGGTTGCAATGATCAGACCATCGGCCCGCTGGTTGGCCACAAAATTCCCGTCGACCTCCACGCGAAGCTCCACCATGCCGGCAGTGGCTCCACGGTTGACCACCACGTCGTTCATGGCCAACGCAGAGAACACACAATGCCCGCCTCGCATCACACGCGCCTGCATCAGACTGCGGTGGTCCTCCTCAAAAACTCCTGCCAACATGGGTTTAAGCGTGGCTTCAAAATTGTCCAGCGGAATGTCGGTGATGAAACCCAGTCGCCCCTGGTTGATGCCGATCAGCGGCACGCCATACTGCGCCAGCTGGCGGCCAATACCCAGCATCGTGCCGTCACCGCCAACCACCACACACAGATCGCAGGAGTTGCCGATCTGGGCTACGTCCATCGTTGCGTAATCACTCAGCCCCATATTGCTTGCAGTGTCGGTTTCCACCACGACCTCGCAGTTCTGAGCCATCAGAAAGTCGGCGATGCGTTCCAGCGCCTGGCGCGACGAGGCACCTGCCGCTCCGCTGGAGACAGCCTGGTACTTGCCGATGAGGGCGACGTTTCTAAAGTGGGTCTGCATTGGCAAATTACATCACTAAAATGTGTTGATGCTCGATGATCGTTCCAAGTTGTTGTTGAAAGCTCTGGTAGAGCGCTACATAGCCGACGGACAACCGGTTGGCAGCCGCACCCTGTCGCGCGCCTCCGGGCTTGAACTCTCCCCCGCCACCATTCGCAACGTGATGTCGGACCTCGAAGAGATGGGCTTGATCGTCAGCCCACACACATCGGCGGGGCGCATCCCGACTGCGCGTGGTTACCGCTTGTTTGTCGACACCATGTTGACCGTGCAGCCCAGCCAATATGGCTCCCATGTACTCGCGCCTGATCAGCCCCAAAAGGTGATCTCCAATGCCGCGAATCTGTTGTCCAACCTGTCGCAGTTTGTGGGCGTGGTCATAGCACCCAAGCGAACGTCGGTGTTTAGGCATATTGAATTCCTACGCCTGTCGGAGCGGCGGGTGTTGGTCATTTTGGTGTCGCCGGATGGGGATGTGCAAAACCGCGTCATCTTTACCGAGCTGGATTACTCGCAGACACAACTGATCGAAGCAGCAAATTTTCTGAACAGCCAGTACGTTGGCATGGACATCGACGATGTGCGCCAGCGGCTGCAGGGCGAGGTGGAATCGTTGCGCTCCGAGATCGCTGCCCTGATGCAGGCTGCGGTTACCGTAAGCTCCGAGGCCATGAGTGAAATACAGGACGAAGTGATCATTTCGGGCGAACGCAATCTGCTGTCTGTGTCCGATTTCTCCAGTGACATGGGACACCTGCGCCGGGCCTTCGAGTTGTTCGAACAAAAAGCCCAGCTGATGCGCCTGATGGATATTGCCGGGCAGGCCGACGGTGTGCGCATCTTTATAGGCGGCGAGAGCCAGGTGGTTCCTTTTGAAGACCTGTCCATCGTCAGCAGCCCGTACGAGGTGGATGGCAAGGTGGTTGGCACCCTGGGCGTGATTGGTCCGACCCGCATGGCCTATGACCGCATGATCCAGATTGTGGACATCACATCCAAACTCGTCAGCAATGCGCTGAGCCACCATAAGTAGGGCGCTCCCAGCCCGCTACAATCGTCGGTTCGGTTGGGGCGTTAGCTCAGTTGGTTAGAGCAGAGGACTCATAATCCTTTGGTCGAGTGTTCAAGTCACTCACGCCCTACCAAATTACCCTTATGGGATATAGAAAGCCTGCTATCAAATCGATAGTAGGCTTTTTTGTTTCTGGCTCTGGTGACAGTCTGGTGACAGTTTCGACGGCATTGAAACCCCTGATTTGTTCGGGCGCAGTCACCATCGTGGCCGGTGGCCAGCACCAGCACCAGGGCGTTGAGGTGATCTTGGCTACTTCCTCTTACCGCAAACATTGGCAATAAGTGACTCTCCAATGGAGTCTGGAACAGGGTCTTCCATCATGACCTCATTCATATTGCGTGAGGTAGTCTCGACAATGGTGCCTTCTCCAGCCGAGTCGGCGTATGTGATCACTTGCCGGGTCCCCAAAGACCGTTTTTTGCAATCGAAAATATAAAGGTTCTTTGCTGATCGGTACTCCTCATTTCTCAAGGTTCTTTGAGCCTGACTATAGACAATGAGGGCCCATTTCTTTAAAAACTGCTCATCACGGATAGCAGCCTTCTTTTCCAGATAGAACTTCGACGCTTCTGATAATGAAGTTAGCTCCCATTTGAGTGGGTCTGGATTGGCCGGAGAAATCCTTTTGCAAGTCTTTGCCTCCTCCACAGTCAAATCATTTCTATACTCATTCCCACAGCGGTAAATGATTACTTGCGCATTTGCCCCAAAGGACAGTAAAAAAAATAGTGCTAAGTGGATTTTCACGACTAGCTCCCTTTTGAAACAACTTTGTGGCCCAGCACGTGTAGAAGTTAACACGACGACACCAACGTTATGGCACGCCTTTACCTTGCGCCTATGGTTTACCCTTGTGTTTAAACTTCCAAGGTGGTCAGCACCAGCGTGACCAATGACCAAAGCGTTGCGATGGCCAACACCAGCACCGGGGCGACAGCATGGTCGGTGGGCATCATGAGGATCAAGGCATTGCGGTGGCTGCGCAGGGGCGACAGAGTGGTAGCTGGCCAACACCAGCTTGGTGGCCAGTATGACCAGCGGTTGCGCTAGTAGACCATCAACCAGTCACAGGTGACCGCCTAGCCGCTTCTGCGTACTTGCCCGACTTTTCGCCAGCGGTAATTGGGCGAGGGGCTAGGGCAGGAGGCAAAACTGTTATGCGTGCTCAGGAACAACGCTCAGGCGCAACCCCACAGCATGCAGCACCTTGTGAACGGTCGCCAATGTCGGGTTGCCCTCCGCACTCAGAGCCTTGAATAGCGTCTTGTCGCCTACATCGGCCCGACGTGCCACCTCTGCCATACCGTGGGCCTTGGCAACGTGGCGCAGCGCCACCAGCAGCGCGGCGGGGTCGTCCAGTTCCATGACAGCCTCGATATAGGCGGCGGCTTCAATGGGATCTTTCAGGCTTTCGCCCATGTAGTCGTCAAAGCTTGCGTCTCGCGGTGCGTTCATGGTTTGCCCCTTTGCTTCCAGTCGTTCAAACACTCAATGGCCTGTTTAATGGCTCGGTCTTGGTCGCCCTTATCGCTGCCACACAGCAGCAACACCATCACCGGCCCCTGTCTGCTCAGGTACACGCGATAACCCGGCCCATAGTCAACCCGCAATTCCTGCACGCTATCGCGCAGCGGCTTGCAGTCACCAAGGTTGCCAGCCCCAACACGCGCCAGTCGTGCCCGTATCTGTGCCCGTGCTCGAATGTCCTTCAGCTCGCCAAGCCATTGCGTCAGCGGTTGTCGGTTCTGCGAATCGGTGTAAATGCGCAATTCCATGATGGTATCTTATATCGTACTATTTCGCCACCACGCGCAGTGCGCCAGGCGCAGCCTTGGCATCAAACACAATCCCGGCCTGCTCCAATATCCAAGCCTCTATCTTTTCGTGGTGCAGGCGCAGAAGGTCAAGCGGGCGGATGGTGTAGTCCTCGTCGGTCGATTTTGCGACGTGGCCCATGATGTTCTGGCGCACGCCATTGGGTACTTCTACCCACTCGCTGGCGCTCTTGAACGAACGGCGCAGGCCATGCAATGTCAAGTCCGCAATACCAGCGACTGTGCACGCGGCGGTGTGTGCATGGTTTGGTTCCGTTATGTGCCCAGAGGCGGGCGTTTCTTGCCCTTGGACCGCTGATAACTGCCCGGCGACTTTTGCCCGCTTGGCATTGCGCCGCTGGATGTTCTTTTCGCTCATGTTGAGCTGGCGGCCACTGGAAAACACCCATTCATTGCGAAGGGGCAGGGCGGAAAGAAGGTGCGCAACATAGGGTGTGAGCGGTATCGTGCGCTCCCTGGTCACCCTGTTGATTTTGTCGCGGATAGTTATGCCCTTCCACTGGGTGTTTACGTTCTCCCAGCGCATTGAAATGATTTCATTGGGTCTTGCGCCGGTCAGCAGCATGACTTGCAAGTAAGCAGCAATACAGGGGTTCCCAATGTTCCGCACGGCGTCAAACCAAACGCCCAACTGCTCGCGCTGCAACACGTCTTTTTTCTTGTTGACTCGACCCAATACCTCGCGGCTTTTCTTGGTCTTGGCTGGGTTCTTGGCGGGAAGCAGGCCAGCATAGGCGGGTTGTTCATCGCACCAGCCCAGAAACACCTTCAGCATGCGCCATGCCAGCCGGGCCGATGTTGGGCGGGTCTTTGCCTCTTTCGCTGCCCACGCTTCGATGGTGGGGGCGGACAAGTCGCGCAGCGGTAATGCCATCAGGTCATGCAGTGGACCGGCCGTTGTTGTACCTTTGCCACGCTTGAACGGCGCGCCACCTGGGGCTGCCTTGCGGATGTGGTCCGCATAGTGCAGGTCACCCCAATGCGGCTTGCGCTCGGCAACGTACACAGCCCACAAATCGCCCACGGTCTTCGCGCTGGCGGCCTCCTGTTGGGCTTGGTGGGCCCGCTTTGCTGCCTGCTCTGCGACCTCGGCTGCCTTGGTTGCTGCATGTTGGCGTTCGAGTTCGCGGGGGTCTTGTCCTTGCTCCGTCAGTCCGCGCAGGCGATGGGCTTCGGCTTTCGCTTCCTCAATCGACACGGCGGGCCACTCACCAAGGGCGCGAGTAAATAGCTTACCTTTGATGCGGGTTTCAAATTGCCAGTGTTTGCCCCCGGCCTTGGTCACACGCAGGCGCAATCCCTTTTTGTCGGCGTCGCGCACCAGAACGAACGGCAAACCATCAACGCACGTTGCTCGCTCAAGTAGACCATGCGTCAGCTGATGGGGAGCGTTGAAGTCTATCGCTGCCGATTTGCTTGGACGTGCCATTTTTGTCCCAATTCAGATTTACAGACTATTTACAGACTGAATTGTGGCATTTATCCGAATAACAATCAACACGAAATATGTATGTTTGCCCAGTATGTTGATTGTAAGTTGTTGATTTATATGAATTTCTCAACACTTGTCAACATGGCGGAATACGTTTCTGCCGGGACTCATAATCCTTTGGTCGAGTGTTCAAGTCACTCACGCCCTACCATTTCAATAGGACCCTGCTATCGTTTTGGTAGTGGGGTTTTTTGTTTGTGTAGGGTTTTTGGACAAATCTGTACGCAATGAGGGCCTGGCCGGCCATTCTTGCATTTCACGTCCATGCGCATTAGGGAAAACATAGCACTCTTCTGCAAAGTGTCTGGGTTAAGATTTACGGGGTATGTAGTTTTACTACTTATTCTTAGGGCATTGATCGCACCAATGTGTGTCAAGGCGCCCTCCAAAATCCAAACGACAAACTAGGCCATGCGATGCACTCAGCTATGAACACGACAGAAATCTTTCTGATCGCAATGCTGCTGATTTTCTCCATTCCCTACCTGATTTGGCGGCTGTGCCGAACCGACTACTACGCGCCATTGGTTGTAGTTCAGATCATTGCAGGCATTGTGCTGGGGCCGGGTGTGCTGGGCGCGGCCTTTCCCGATTACTACAGCTTTGTGTTCAACCCCGCGGTGATTCAGTCGTTGAACGGGATTGCGTGGTGGGCGGTGATGATTTTCGTGATGATCGCCGGCATTGAGCTGGATCTGCAAAAAGCCTGGGAGCATCGCCGTGAGAGCACTATTACGGCGGGCCTGGCACTGGGCATGCCGTTGATCTTTGGTTGTGCCGCCGCAGCGGGCATGCTGGGTTACGCAGGCTGGGTCGGCCCCAAAGCGATGACCTGGCAATTTGTAGTGGGCGTTGGCATGGCCTGCGCGGTGACGGCCTTGCCCATCCTGATCCTGTTGATGGAGAAGCTCGAAGTCCTGCGCCAACCGATAGGCCAGCGCATTCTGCGGTATGCCAGTCTGGACGACATCGCCATCTGGGGTGTGCTGGCCATCATCCTGCTGGATTGGGACCGCATGGGGCGCCAAGTGGGCTTCTTGTTCGCCTTTGCGCTGGCCACGTTGGCTTACCGGCGGGTCATGATCAAACTGCAGGAGAGCGACCGCTGGTACGTCGGCCTCATTTGGCTGGCAGTATGTGGCTTTGGTGCGGACTGGGCGGGCCTGCACTTCATGGTCGGCGCATTTCTGGCGGGTGCTGTGATGGACGCACACTGGTTCAACCAGGAAAAGATGGACCTGATGCGCCACCATGTGCTGCTGGCAATCATGCCGGTGTTTTTTCTCAGCACCGGTCTGCGCACGAACTGGGCCGTGGGTGGTGCCGCCGTATTCATCGCAGCTGCGGTGTTGCTGGTGGCATCCGTCTCTGGCAAGCTCATGGGCGTTCAGCTTGCCGGCAAGATCCTCAAGTGGGAAAAGGGTGAGGCCAGCATCATCGGATGGCTGCTGCAGACCAAGGCGCTGATCATGATTATTTTTGCCAACATCCTGCTCGACAAACAAATCATCACCAGCGAAACCTTTACCGCGCTGTTGTTGATGGCGGTAGCCAGCACGATGCTGACGGTACCGGTTGTTTATCCAAAATTGCAGCGTTTGAAACAAATCATCTCGCGCCCGAAATGAGCCTGCCTCCAGGCTCTTGGGCACCGAGCGGGACCACAGGGCCCAAAGAAACGGGTCAATAAGCTATCAAAAAAGCACGGGGTCACAAAACTCATGCGAAATATGGCGCTAGCCCACGTACTTATTGCGTAAGCAGCTATGTAAATAATAGCAACTGCCGGGCCAACCTTTTTAGGCTCTGCCATCGGCTCCAACGGGGCGATAGGCGATAGGAGTCAGTTAAATCAGAAATGGGGCACCCGGTTTGGGCCATCTGCCGACATCGTTGCGCGACCGGTTCGGAGTGGTGAATCCGCTTAATAAGGGGCAAGGCCGCTACCTGACATTGATCCCAGGCTCCTTTTAGCCCAAAAATGCTCCAGCTTACTGACTTTGCCGAGTTTGTTCGTCGGACACTAGTGAACCAATCCGTTTCGAACAGCGTAGAGGACCAACTCGGCGGTACTGGAGACGCCAAGTTTCTCCATCAGGTTCATCCTGTGTGTGTTGACCGTCTTGGCACTGATCATCATTTCCTCTCCAATCTCAGTTTGAGCCATGCCCTTTATCAGCATCAGCATGATTTGGTGCTCCCGTACGGAGAGGCGCTGGTGGGCCGGTCGGCTGTCCTGGCCGCTGAGCTGGTCGTTGATCTGTTTGGCGGCGTTGGCGCTGAGATACTGCCCGCCGTTCGCCACCTGGCGGATTGCAAGTACCAATTCACTGGGCTCTGCGTCCTTTGAGATATAGCCTCTAGCCCCGCCTTGTACGGCAATCAGGGCGTACTGCTCCTCGGGATACATCGATAACATCAAAACCGGCGGGCACTTGCCTATATTGCGAATGGAGGCAAGAACCTCCAAGCCGCTTCGACCCTCCATATTGATGTCCATGAGGACCAGGTCAAACGATTTCGAATTGAGTAGCTTGATTGCCTCTGGTCCATTGCTGGCCTCAGCTGCTACACACATATCGACTTCATCCAGCAGCAGTCGGCGTATTCCCGAGCGAAAAATGGTGTGGTCGTCAACGACGAGAACTTGAATCATGGTCAGAGCAACGGTACCGTCAGGGTCAGGCGTGCCCCGCAGCCGGGAGATGAGTCAATCTTCAGCAGCGCTGCGATATCGCGTGATCTTTCCATCATGCTCAGCAAACCCAGCGAGGTGTTTGCCAGGGTCGCGCTGTCAAAGCCGACACCATCGTCGTACAAATCCAAAACGAACTGATTGCCTTCCGTCTTCAATTGCACTTCCACCCGAGTCGCATCTGCATGCCGGGCCACATTTGTCATGGCCTCATGGAAGACCCGGTATATCGCTGTCGCGCGGCGGGGGGAGAGTCTTAGCGTGGGTGCATCGGCTTGCAAAGAGTGTGCAACACCAAATCGTTCGGAAAACTCCCGCAACTCGCGTCGGATAGCGGTCGCCAAATCCAGGTGATCGAGCTCGCTGGGGCGAAGCTCCTGCGAAATCTCCTTGACGGCTTCGATCGTCTTCTGGGTCAGATCAATCAGGCCCCGCGTCAGTTCCTGCAATTCGGGCGTGCCAACGCGTCGCATCACCCGCGTGGCATCCATCTTGATGGAGGTCAGCATCCCGCCCAGCAGGTCATGGATGTCGCGCGCGAACACCAACCGCTGTTCCTCCAGTTTGGCATTGGTATAGGCCGTCAGCGCCTGGAGTTGCTCACGCGAGCGCTTGAGCTCCTCTTCGTTGCGTAGCCGTTCTGTCACGTCCACACCCACGCCCATGACCGCAGGGCGACCACGGTAAATGATTCGGGTTCCGTGCACCTCAATGCGCAGTTCATGTCCTAGTCGATGCAGTCCGTGCGTAATGAAGTGAATGCTCGGGGGGTCTGCATTCAGTCGAAGGTAATACTTGTGCAAGACCTCTTCCAGAAAGTCGGCTGGTACAAGCTTGGTCAGATGACAGCCGTGCATCTCTTGCGGGGTATATCCCAGCATCTCCGCCCAGCGCTGGTTGCAATAGACAAAACACTCATCCTGGATGACATAGATCCCGGCAACGGCCTGTTCAACGATCGCATCGAAGGGAATTTCTGCTGATCTCAACAGTGGGTCGGTGTTTGGCACAGGGTGTTTTCGGAAGTCCAATTCATGATAGCGATATGTGTTCCGTGAAGTGTCAGGAATGGAACCTATTCGGGTCAAACGCGGGTTTACCCGAGTGATCTGCCAGAGAAGTCTGATGGTGCAAGCGGGGTGCAAAACCTACGATCGTGCTCCACAGGGCTTCAGTGTCTCTGTGTACAAAGTTCCGCATTCATCAGGAGACAACCAGTGATTCAATTCAAGTATCCATTACTCGCTGCCGCCACGCTGACGGTCCTATTGGCAGCCTGCGGCGGTTCTGGCAGCACGCCTGTTGCCGTAACCGAGCGCCAGACGGCCTACGGCGCCATCGAGGGGGTCGACAACTCTACTGCCAACGGCACCTATGCATGGCTGGGTGTTCCGTTTGCCAAACCGCCTGTCGGGTCGCTGCGCTGGAAGTCTCCGGTCGAGCCCTCAGCTTGGTCGACCAAATTGGCAACCAAAAGCTTTGGCAATGCCTGTTTGCAAAATGGCCGCATCTATGGCCCCGGCAGCAACAACAAGTACGATGCCACTATCGGGACCACACTCAATACGCCTGTTGGCAGCGAAGACTGTCTGACATTGAATATCTGGCGTCCCGCCAGTGCCGACACCAACTTGCCGGTGCTGTTCTTCATTTATGGCGGCAGCAACATCTCGGGCTACACCGCCGATCCAGTGTATGACGGAGCTGCGTTGGCCAAGAATGCCAACGCGGTAGTCGTGACTGCAAATTATCGTGTGGGACCCCTGGGATTCTTTAACTTGCCGCAACTCAAGACCGGTGCCGGCGCGAACGATGCTTCGGGTAATTTCGCCTTGCTGGACAATATCCAGGCACTGAAGTTTGTGAAACAGAACATCGGCAACTTTGGCGGCAATGCCGGCAATGTGACGGTGATGGGGCAGTCTGCTGGCGCGATCAACACCTGGGCGCTAATGACGTCGCCCCTGACGACTGGTTTGTTCCACAAGGCTATTCCCATCAGTGGTGGTATCTCCCTGGCCAGTAACTTGCCACCCGGCAGCCTACCGACGCTCAATCCAGCAAGTAGCTTCCTGACGCAGGCCAATTCCCTGCTGTACAACCTGCTCATTGCCGATGGAAAAGCGACCGACACCGCTTCGGCCAAAACCTACGTGGCGACCCAGACCGACACGCAGATTGCCGACTATATGCGTGCCAAGGACGGCGGCACACTCCTGAGCACACTGCTGGCCAAGGGACTGACCAGCTCCGGACCGATCCCGGATGGAGCAGTTATACCCACGGACCCGATCGGTGCCATTGCTGCAGGTAACTACCGCAAGATACCCGTTCTGGCGGGCAATACCGCAGACGAAGGCAAGCTCTTTGCACCATTCCTCCCGTTGCTTGGGGGACCCGCCGGAATGATTGTGACGGATGCGGTCCGCTTTAACATGATGTTCACCTTCAATCCGGACGCTGCACCGACGCTGACCTCGGCTGACATCTTGAATTCCGCGTATTTGCCTGTCGCAACGCCGAGCACGGGGTACAACGCCAAGACGGCACTGCTAGCCTCCTTGTTTACCACCGCTAGTCGCAACAATGTCCTCAATACACTGAAGACCCAGCAAGCCAATGTCTGGTTCTACCGCTTTGACTGGGCCAACGAGCCGGCTCCCTGGAACGAAGTCTATGGAGCAGCCCACGCGTTTGACCTGCCGTTCATTTTCGGCAACTTTGGTCCATCGCTGTTTTCGAATGCGGTCAACAGCACGGCCAACCGGCCGGGTCGCTTGGCGTTGTCCAACGCCATGATGGCAACCGTTGGCGCGTTCATACGCAATGGCGACCCCAACAACGCCGGCTTGGGTGTGAGCTGGCCCGCATGGCCAGCGACGCTGTCGTTCAACGCCTCCAACAGTGCGGCGCAGATCAGCGTTCAGTAGTCACTTCCCGCACGATCGGTGGGCAGGTGCCATCACCTCGCCCACCCCCCCCGACCCCCTTTTGGAGAAATTGTCATGAATAGTCGCGCGCGCGTTTTCGTGGTGCTGGTGGGCCTCCTAATATGCCTGCTCGCCTTTACAGCCAAAGCGTCTGAAATCGGTGTCTCCGACCAGGAGATTGTGCTGGGGCAGTCATTGGGCATTACCGGTCCGTTGGCTCAAATAGCACCAGACATTGTCAATGGCGGCAAGGCCTACTTTGACGCGATCAACTCCACCGGTGGCATCTATGGTCGCAAGATCAGGTCAGTGGTTCTAGACGATGGCTACGACCCGGCCCGGACTCTCAAGACTGCGCGCCAACTGATCGAGGACGACAAGGCATTTGCGCTGTACAACTTTACTGGAACGGCCAACGTTGCGGCCATTCTCCCCATGCTCGCCAACGAAGCGCAGCCGGTGCCGTTGGTGGGTCCCCTTACGGGCGCAGATGGGATTCGCAATCCCCGGATGGACAATGTCTTTCACGTTCGTGCCAGCTATGAGGATGAGCTTGAGAAGCTGGTTGAGCACCTGACAACAGTCGGAATTAAGCGCCTGGGTGTACTTTGGATCAACAACGGTATGGGCAAAGACGGCATGGCCGGGATCGAGAAGGCCATGAAGAAGCATGGAGTTACGTCCTATGCCAGTGTGTCGATTCAGCCCGACGGATCAGATGCAGAAAAAGCCATTGCAAGCCTGCGCGAAACGCAACCTGCGGCCATCATCATGATCACCACGGGAACGGCCACAGTAAGCTTCATCAAGGGATTCAACAAGGTGCAGAAGGGCATGCGCTTTTACGCACTTTCGGTGATGGGCACGCAGTCCGCCCTCAAGGCACTGGGCCCCGATGGTATTGGTGTCGTCGTGACCACGGTAGTCCCCTTCCCGTGGAGCAATCGCAACGCCTTGGCGAAGGAATACCAGTCTGCAATGCGCAAGGCCGGTTATGACAATTTGTCGTTCCTCGGGTTTGAGGCCTACATCAATGCAAAGGTGATTGCTGAAGCCATCCGACGTGCGGGCAAGGACCTTACGCGGGCCAAGTTCAACAGTTCGATGGAGAGCATGCGGGACCTTAACCTGGGAGGCTTTCATTTGAGTTTCAACAAGAACCAACACCAGGGATCGCGATTTGTAGAGCTGGCAATCATTCGCGATGGCGAACGATTCACCAAATAGACACCCTCGATTAACGGATGGCCAACCGGGTCGCGCGCAAGGAGTGGCTGGAGGTCTGATGTCTCCTTGCGTTCCAAACACCCATTCGTTTAAAAAAATTACCATGACAACCAAGCACTGGCTCGCAACCTACGGGGACCTCATTCCTGCTGAGATCGATCCCAAGGCCTACCCATCCGTCGCGCACATGATGGAGCAAGCCATGGCCCAGTTTGCTGATCGGGTGGCGTTTCACAGCTTCAGCAATGCCATTACCTACGCAGAAACCGATCGTCTCTCACGCGCCTTCGCAGCCTATCTGCAAAGCAATCTTGGGGTGAAGAAGGGTGACCGCATCGCGGTCATGATGCCCAACCTGCTGGCATTTCCCATCGCGATGCTGGGCATCATCCGCGCCGGGGCCATTCAGGTCAACGTCAATCCGCTCTACACGCCGCGGGAACTGGAGCACCAGCTCAACGACGCCGGTGTGGAGGTGATCGTCATATTCAATGGCTCCACGCCCACACTGGCTTCGGTGATTGACAGGACCAAAGTCCGCACGATCATTTGTGTTGCGGTCGGGGATGGTGGCGTGCAGGTTATTGACAGTCCGCCAGTTGATGCAGGACTACCTAACTTCGTGCGATTTTGCGATGCGCTCCTGCTGGGAGAATCCATTGCGTTCACTCCGGTCGCTCTGGAAAGCGATGATCTGCTCTTTCTCCAGTACACCGGTGGAACCACGGGGCTATCCAAGGGGGCTGCTTTGTCGCACGGCAACTTGGTAGCCAATACGGAGCAGTTCAAGGCTTTCATGCCCGCTGCCCTGCGCCCAGGTCAGGAAGTGGTTGTGACCGCACTGCCCCTGTATCACATCTTCGCGTTGATGGTGAACTTCATCACCTACTTCTCGGTGGGGGCTACCAATTGGCTGGTCGCCAACCCCAGGGATGCAGACCAGATGATTGACACCATGAAGAAGTCTCATCTGACAGTCTTTGTAGGAGTCAACACGCTGTATGCGGGACTTGTGTCGCATCCACGAATCATGGAAGTGGACTTTTCCAATTTGCGCCTGTCCGCTGGCGGCGGTGCGGCGGTGATACCGGCTACGTCGGCAAAATGGAGGGAGATCACCAACGACTTCATCCGCGAGGGCTACGGACTTACCGAGACCAGCCCGGTACTGTCGTTCAATCCCGCAATGGTGAACGAGTTCACGGGAACGACCGGCTTGCCAATGCCATCCACCGATATCAAGTTGATTGATGTGAATGGGTGCGAAGTTGCCCAGGGGCTGTCGGGTGAAATTTGCGCCAAAGGGCCACAGGTGATGCGAGGCTACTGGAATCAGGTTGAAGCCAACAAAACTGCGTTCACCCCGGATGGTTACTTCAAGACCGGTGATGTGGGGGTGTTCGACGAGAAGGGCTACCTCAAAATTGTCGACCGCATGAAGGACATGATCATTGTCTCGGGCTTTAACGTCTATCCCAACGAGATCGAAGCCGTTGTATCCGGCATTCCGGGCGTTCTTGAATGCGCCTGCATCGGCGTGTCAGACGAGAAGACCGGAGAGGCTGTGTCCCTGTTTGTGGTCAAGGACAAAGGCACCGTGCTAACCCGCGACGACGTGGTCGGGCACTGCCGCAAAGAGTTGACCGGATACAAGATTCCAAAGTTTGTTACCTTTGTGGATGGCTTGCCCAAATCAACAGTTGGCAAGATCCTGCGTCGAAGCCTGCGGAAAACCACCTGAGAAGGGATTTCAATTCCTGCTACGTAGCCGGTACGAAATACTGCTCACCACGGTCAAAGGCGTGAGATCTTGTCCGAGAGCCGGATGCGGGAAATCTGCATGTCCGGTTGTGCGTCCTGCGAAGGCTGGCTTGTTTAGCAGGAGTTAGTCCTGTCGGGGTAGTAAGGCGCGCAAACGCCACTTCTCAGCGGCATTGCGCTGCACGGGCGCTGGGCAGGTAGGTGCTTAGCTCACCCAAGGTCAGCAGACTGGTCCCCACTTGACCGCCTATTGCAACGATAGTGGTGCCACTCAAACCAAAATAAACACCCGAATCAGGATATTCCCGGTATTGCAATGTGCCGACAGTCTGGGTTGGCTGCTTGGCAGGCCGCAAGTACGTTGGCAACAGCACCTCCGCCCAGTCAAAGAAACATTCACTGTCGGTCAAAACCGCCGCCGCCGAAGATAACCCACCGCGCACCAATCGAACGCTGGCGGGGGCCAGGTCGCGACTTCGGTACTGGTTGACACCATCCTGGAAATTGACCTGCCACGCGGAATCCGGGTTGCGAACACTGGGCGAGCTTGTCCAAAAGACAGTCGCTGGAGTGTTGGGAAATACCGTGTCATTGATGGTGGGGCCGGAGCGGCACTCTTCGACCAAACTGCGCAGTTCCTTGACGTTGGGCACGCGCCAGTCGGTTTTTTCGGCAAAGCTGTTGGTGGCGGCTTGCACAAGCGCAGCGCCCCAGGAGTCGGCGAATTCGACGCCAGTGCAGGTGCCGCTGCGCCATGTCTGCCCTTCGGCACAGCGCTTCCAGATCAGGCCCGTTGGTGTGTGGGTCACAGTGCCATCGCCATTGTCGGTGTACGCGCTGTCGGGGTTGTTGGCTTGCGTTAAGTTGCGGGCACAGTTAACGGCCTGCGCCAACGGGCTGACAAGGCTGAGACAGAGCGCCCAGACAAACAGGGTGGAACGGTGGTTCATGGCAAATTTCCTAGCGCAACAGGGTAAATGGCGGTATCGGGAGCCTTGTGTGGCAATCAGGGGGCGCCGCGCACTAACCGAACCGGGAGTGCGTACGCATTGGGGGTGTAGGCGGCGATACCATCATAGAATTCGACGCTCCATGCATGGTCCACCGGGTAGGCAGTGGGCGAACTCGACCAAAACGGCGAACTGGGCGTGTTGGGAAAGTACTCAAGATCGATGGTCGGGTTGACACTCCCAAAGTCCACTATCCCTTCCAATTCCTTGACGGTAGGCAGGCGCCAGTCGCTGGCCGCGCACAGTGCCGTCGCGTTGACATCCTGCACATACTTTTCGGTATCACAACGATTCTTGGTCAGGCAGATGCTGCCCCCTGGATTGATGACGATGCCCCCAACGTCCGGATAGCCCGGGTAGCCACCGTTGGTGGCGTTGTTGCTGTTGTACCAACCATAAAGGTGGTTTTGACCGCGCAGGCCCGAGGCGGACTTGACCTCCCATGTCAGCCCGGTCACGTTGTCGCGTGTACAGGCCCAGTCGGTGGCGCCATTGCCCAGCGCATTACTGGCAGGCAACGCGCCGCCGTTATTGGCGATTTTGGTGAAGTCAAAGCCTTTGCTGCCGCCGCCCACCTTGGTCAGTTGGCCACCCGCCGCCTGCTCGTCGCGGCCATAGCTTCCATCCTGACGCGTGTAAGTTCCGCCATCGTTCGCCACCGTGGCGCAGCTGGTGGGAATGGTGCTGTAGTAATTGCTACAAAAGTCAATGCCCGTGTCGTTAAGCCCGGCCGCTCTGGCCGCGCCTGCTTGCAGCACGAGTGCCAGTAGAACGCCAGAAAAAACGGTGGCGTGCAAGACGCATGCGCGGGAAACACCGGTAGGGGAACATGAAACTCCATCATGGCTTGGCATTGTTTTTGGCCCTTTGGTCTTGGAAATGGTCTGGATAAACAATTGCAAACGTGGTAGGAACCGCTATGGCTCCACTGGTCGAAATTTGATAGTGGATACCGACTACGCGCGCTTCTATATTTGTCGTTTCTTCACTGGCGAAGATGCCGGAAATAAGAATGATCTTGCCCGCAAGCCAGCACTTCGTATGTGCGTTGGCGCACACTGCAGCGAACCGCCGGGGCTCGACGACCGCTTCTGCGCTTTGAGTTGCGCGACCGGCTTTGCTAACCACCTCTGGACGGATGCCTACCTAGCGGTCTTTGCAATGGTGGGCAATTGTCGGCTGGTGTCGTTTGACGGGGATTTCAAACGTTTTTCTGGGCAGGATTTTCTGCCCCTTAATGCGTAGTGAGTGACCCGTTGATCGCAATGCCGGCGCGTTGATGAGATGGATGCGAAATACGGCTCTGGCCCCTGTAGTTATTGATAGAGCAGCTATATAAATAATAGCAATTGCGGTTCAACCCGAAGTTTTATAAGCCAAATCAGCCTACAGCCCCCGAGAAATATGCGCAAGTAGCTATCAAAATGATAGTTAATTCGGTGCGATCGCTGATCTTCCTGAGGGTTGGGTAGTGACGCCTGCTTTGTTGCGCGTGAGCGAGTCTGCGTCGTGGCCGGGCTTCTTGACAGTTTGAGACGAACCCCGGCCTTTTGATTTTCTCCATTGCACACATACAACACGAGGACCGTGGCTCAATTCGGACCGGCTCGGTGGGTGGTGTGTTGGATGCCTTGGTCTGCCCGACTAGCCGTCTTTTGGCACATGTCGAGCGCTGCCTTTGCAACCTGTCACGCTGTATTGAGTACAACCCCAGAATGGTTTCCACCTATCGGTAGGCCTCGGCTTGACAAGTCTCATTGCTGACCCGCATCTGTCGCAGGTTGGCGCTGAGTTAAACCGAGATTGTCCATTAGCCCAAGACTGCTATCGTGAGCCAGTCCGGCG
>ERZ724517.252-NODE-252-length-33649-cov-8.396857_pt1 | contig 33649 bp, 32 predicted proteins | sample MGYA00376050_ERZ724517 | MGnify/ENA primary metagenome ERZ724517 (study PRJEB28724, sample SAMN07190886) | activated sludge metagenome | isolation source: activated sludge of sewage treatment plant in Hong Hong | place: USA: Christiansburg, Virginia | collected... | reverse complement strand
AGAACAAAATGGCAATCGTAGAAGTAAAAGTACCTCAGCTCTCTGAGTCCGTGGCTGAAGCCACCCTGCTGCAGTGGAAGAAAAAGGTCGGTGATCTGGTCCTGGTGGACGAGATCCTGATCGACGTGGAAACCGACAAGGTGGTGCTGGAAGTACCTGCCCCCAGCGCCGGCGTGCTGGTGGAGATTGTTGCGGCGGACGGCGCGACCGTAGCCGCTGAGCAGCTGATCGCCCGCATCGATACCGCAGCCACCGCCGGCGCTGTTGCGGCACCCGCCGCCGCGCCCGCTGCTGCGGTGGCAGCCGCTCCGGTTGCCGCTGCCGCGCCTGCTGGTGGCAATTCCAAGGCCGGCGTGGCCATGCCCGCTGCTGCCAAGCTGCTGGCCGACAACAACCTGTCGGTCAACGCCGTGGCCGGCACCGGCAAGGACGGCCGCGTCACCAAGGGTGATGTACTGGGTGCCGTCGCCGCGGGCGCTGCTACTAAAACAGTAGCGACTGTCTCAATTCCGACGGGGGCTCCGACCAAGGTATTGCCACAGGTTGCGGCGCCGACCGCGCAGTACCTGGGCGACCGCCCCGAAGAGCGCGTGCCCATGAGCCGCCTGCGTGCCCGTGTGGCTGAGCGTCTGCTGCAGTCGCAAAGCACCAACGCCATCCTGACCACGTTCAATGAAATCAACATGGCCCCGGTCATGGACATGCGCAAGCGCATGCAAGAGCGTTTCGAGAAGGAGCATGGCGTCAAGCTCGGCTTCATGAGCTTCTTCGTCAAGGCGGCCGTGCATGCACTGAAGAAGTTCCCCGTGCTGAACGCATCGGTGGATGGCACGGACATCGTCTACCACGGCTACTTCGACGTGGGTATCGCCGTGGGCTCGCCCCGCGGCCTGGTGGTGCCGATTCTGCGCAACGCCGACCAGATGAGCTTTGCCGAGATCGAGAAGAAGATCGCCGAATTCGGCCAGAAGGCCAAGGATGGCAAGCTGGGCATTGAAGACATGACCGGTGGCACCTTCTCCATATCCAACGGTGGCACCTTCGGCTCCATGATGTCCACCCCCATCATCAACCCTCCGCAAAGTGCCATCTTGGGTGTGCACGCCACCAAGGACCGCGCCATGGTGGAGAACGGCCAAGTCGTGGTGCGCCCCATGAACTACTTCGCCATGTCCTACGACCACCGCATCATCGACGGCCGCGAAGCCGTGCTGGGCCTCGTCGCCATGAAGGAAGCGCTGGAAGATCCAGCCCGCTTGCTGTTTGATATCTGATTAAGTTCACCCCCCGGCTTGCCCACTGCGTGTGGCCGCTTTCCCCCTTGCAGGGGGCAACACCAGCGGTCCGGCAGAGCCGGTTCCGCGGTGTTCCTGGAAGGGGCTTCGCTGCGCTTGCCGTGGCACGTGGCACGCACTTCGGTGCGGGACTTTTGAATAAAGTGAGAAAACTATGAGTAAACAATTCGACGTAATCGTCATTGGCGGCGGCCCCGGTGGCTACATCGCCGCCATCCGCGCCGCCCAACTGGGCTTCACCGTGGCCTGTATCGACGAGTGGAAGAACGACAAGGGTGGCCCGGCCCTGGGCGGTACCTGTACCAATGTGGGCTGCATTCCCTCCAAGGCGCTGCTGCAATCCAGCGAGCACTTTGACCACGCCAACCACCACTTTGCCGAGCATGGCATTTCCGCCACCAATGTGAGCATGGATGTCGCCAAGATGGTGGCGCGCAAGAACAGTGTCGTCAAGCAGAACAACGACGGCATCCAGTACCTGCTGAAGAAGAACAAGATTGCCTTCTTCCATGGTCGTGGTTCCTTCGTCAAGGCTTCCCCGGACGGTTATGTCATCAACGTGGCCGGCGCTACTGAAGAGTCGCTGTTGGGTAAGCACATCATTGTGGCCACGGGTTCCAATGCACGTGCATTGCCGGGTGCCCACTTCGACGAAGAGCGCATCCTGTCCAACGACGGCGCGTTGCGCATCGGCGCAGTTCCCAAACGTCTGGGTGTCATAGGATCCGGCGTCATTGGCCTGGAAATGGGTTCGGTCTGGCGCCGCCTGGGTTCCGACGTCACCATCCTCGAAGGCCTGCCGACTTTTCTCGGTGCGGCGGACGAGCAGGTGGCCAAGGAAGCCTTCAAGGTTTTCAACAAGCAGGGCCTGAAGATCGAACTGGGTGTCAAGGTCGGCGAGATCAGCGCCACCAAGAAGAGCCTGTCGATTGCCTACACCAATGCCAAGGGCGAAGCCCAAACGCTGGACGTGGACAAGCTCATCGTGTCTATTGGTCGCGTGCCCAACACCATCGGCCTGAATCCTGAAGCCGTTGGCCTGCAACTCGACGAGCGCGGTGCCATTGTGGTGGACGGCGACTGCAAGACCAACCTGCCCAATGTCTGGGCGGTGGGTGACGTGGTGCGTGGTCCCATGCTGGCACACAAGGCGGAAGAAGAGGGCGTGGCGGTGGCGGAGCGCATTGCCGGTCAGCATGGGCATGTCAACTTTGGAACCGTGCCATGGGTCATTTACACCAGCCCCGAGATTGCCTGGGTCGGACGCACCGAGCAGCAGCTTAAGGCCGATGGCGTGGCGTACAAGGCGGGTTCCTTCCCTTTCCTGGCCAACGGCCGCGCCCGCGCGCTGGGCGACACCACCGGTTTCGTCAAGTTCCTGGCTGATGCCACGACCGACGAAATCCTGGGCGTGCACATCATTGGCCCACAGGCCAGCGAGCTGATTTCCGAGGCCGTCGTGGCTATGGAATTCAAGGCCAGTGCCGAAGACATTGCCCGCATCTGTCACGCCCACCCCAGCTTGAGCGAATCCACCAAGGAAGCGGCTCTGGCGGTGGACAAGCGGACCCTGAACTTCTGATTGTCATTGCGTTAAATGGCTGCTGGCCCTCGTAAAAATTGGGCCAGCAGCTATTAATTGGATAGCAACCAGAAGACTGATGCAGTGAACGTCAAAGAAACCTACGAAGCCGAGCTGGCCGCGCGGGGCTACACGCCCGACCCGGCACAGTTGCGCGCGGTGGAGGCATTGGAGCGCTGCGCGACCGAGTGGGCCCACTACAAGGAAAAGCGCTCCAATCGACTAAAAAAACTGATCAACCATCCCGATATTCCCCGGGGGGTCTATATGTTTGGCGGGGTCGGGCGGGGCAAGAGCTTTCTGATGGATTGCTTCTACAACGCCGTGCCACTCAAGCGCAAGACGCGGCTGCACTTCCATGAGTTCATGCGCGAGGTGCACCGCGAATTGTCGGAGCTGCAGGGCACGGTCAATCCGCTGGACAAGCTGGCTGAACGCATGGCGGAGCGCTACAAGCTGATCTGCTTTGACGAATTTCACGTGGCGGACATTACCGACGCCATGATCCTGCACCGGCTGTTGGCCGCCTTGTTTGCCAATGGCGTGGGCCTGGTGACGACATCCAATTTCAAACCCGATGACCTGTATCCCGGCGGCCTGCACCGCAACCGCATTTTGCCGGCCATCGCATTGCTCAATGCCGAACTGGAAGTCATCAACGTCGACAACGGAACCGACTACCGCGGCCGCACCATGGAGCATGTCAAGCTCTACCACGTGCCCAACGGGCCCGAAGCCGACAAGGCCATGGAAGCTGCGTTCAATGAACTGGCTGAAACACACGATGAAGAGCGGTCGCTGCACATCGAAAACCGCACCATCTGGGCCTGGCGCAAGGCCGGTGGCGTAGTGTGGTTTGATTTCAAGACCCTGTGCGGTGGTCCGCGTTCGCAGAACGACTACCTAGAACTGGCCCAGCAGTTCCACACGGTGTTTCTGAGCGATGTGCCGCAAATGTCGGTCCGCATGGCCTCCGAGGCGCGGCGTTTTACCTGGCTGATCGACGTGTTGTACGACCGGCGGGTCAAGCTGGTCATGTCGGCTGCAGTGGCGCCCATCGACCTGTATACCGAGGGCCCCATGGCACACGAGTTTCCGCGGACCGTTTCCCGTTTGAGCGAAATGCAGTCACCCGAATACCTCGCGCTGGAGCGGCGGGTGGTTGATACGGGGCTGACATGAAGCCTCTGCACCTGTGTGTGCTGGCCGCATGGCTACTGGTTTGCCCGGCTTGGAGCCAGCAGGATGCGCCGCCGGATATGGTCAACCTGGAATCAGAGCGCGCGCGCATTGACAGCACGCGCCAGCAAAAGACGACCGAGCTGGATGCCGAGGCTTTGGCGTGTTTGTCCAAATTTGCTGTTACGGACTGTCAGAACAAGGTCAGTACACGCCGACGCCAAATGTTGTCGGATCTGAAACGACAGGAAGCCAGCCTCAACGCACTGGAGCGGCGCCAAAAGAGCCTGGAGCAACTGCAGCGCGGCGAAGAAAAAGCGGCCGACCGTGCCGCACGCCAACTGGAACTGCAAACGGGACTGGATCACACCGCGCAGAGTGACAGGAAAAAGGCACAGGATGAAAAAATCCTGAACCACCAGCAACAGGCCAGACCCGCTGGTAGCCCGCCGCCCGCAGGTAAATCAACCTCAGTGCTCGACCCCAAGGATGTTGAAGCCAATCGCGAGGCCTATGCAGAGAAGCAAAAAGCTCTGGAGAAACGGCGTAAAGAACGGGATCAGCGCCTGCTGGACAAGGGCGCAGGGAGCCCGCCGCTCCCCACGACGCCATAGCGCCATAGGGCAGGGTGCTACGACCCGACAGTCAATGGCTCGAGCTTGACCACCACGATGGACAGGTTGTCGCCGACCCCACGGCCACGGGAACGGGCCTTTTCGATCAGAAACTCGGTCGCTTCGCGGGCGGAAAGCGAAGACAAGACTGAGCCCAGCTCTCCGGTATTGAAGTAGTGCCAAATGCCGTCACTGCAGGCCATCAGAATGTCGCCCGCTCGCAGTTGCGGAATGAAATGGAAATCGACCGGTGGCTCGTTCTCGGTGCCCAGGCAGCCCATCAAAATGTTGGACTGGGGGTGTACGGTGGCCTGTTCTTCCGTGATTTCGCCCCGGTTGACCAGTGCCTGTACGTAGGAATGGTCCATGGTCCGTTTGATGAAACGGCTGCCCTGGAAGTGGTAAATCCGCGAATCGCCGGTGTGGGCCCAGTGGCAGTCCCCTTTTTCGTTGATCAAAAACGCGGCCAAGGTGCTGTGCGGCTCTTCTTCGGAGGAAATGGCGGTTAATTTGATAACGATGTGTGCCTCCTGCACCACTTGCGCCAGGACAGCCGCCGCGTCATCGGTGTCGGGATCGTAGCGATCAAACAGCTGCTTGGATGTCATCATGACCTGGTCCGAAGCCTTGCGACCGCCACTGCGACCGCCCATGCCATCGGCCACAATCGCCAGAATGCACCCGTTGACCCGGGGGTGCTTCAGTAACGCAATCTGGTCCTGCTGGTATTCGCGGTCGCCCTTGTGAATGCCGGTGGAAGCAGTGAGTCGGTAACCAGTGGCCATGTTGGGTTGCTTGTGAAGCAATACTTTCTGCAAATAGACGGAAGGTCGTATTATCAAGCCAGCGCGGCCTGTCAACCCGTAGTTTAAACCCGTACTTACATCCATTGCCCTTGGTAACAAATCTCCATTCACCTGAGCGCCAGCTGATTGAATTGCGCATTGAACACGCAGACCTGGACGCAATGATCGACCGGGCCGCCGACGATTCGCCGGTTGACGAGTTGATGATGCGCCGCTTGAAAAAACGCCGTCTGTCGCTGCGCGATGAAATTGCCCGGGTGGAACGGGAACTACAGCCCAACGAGCCTGCCTGACGCATGGACCTGCAAGAGGCGGTTGCGCGCGCCTTTGATCCTGGTGCCGGGTTGGCCCGCAGCGTGGAGGAGTTCTCGCCCCGTGTCGGCCAGACGGTCATGGCGCAGGCCGTCGCGGCAACCATGGAGTCGGGTGGCGTCCTGGTCGTCGAAGCTGGCACCGGGGTCGGAAAAACCTTCGCCTACTTGGTGCCGGCCCTGCTCAGTGGGGAGCGTGTTCTGCTGTCCACCGCTACCAAAACCCTGCAGGACCAGTTATTTGGTCGCGACATTCCACGGCTGGTTGCCGCATTGGGCGTACCGGTTCGCACGGCGCTGCTCAAAGGGCGTAGCAGCTATTTGTGCCTGCATCGCCTGTCAGATGCTCGACAGGATGGCGCAACGCAAAGTGGGGCGGCCCTGCGGGATCTGGCACAGGTTGAAGCGTGGTCCTTGACCACCCGGGCCGGAGATCTGGCGGAACTGATCCAGATCGATGAACGCTCTGCGGTCATTCCGCTGGTCACTTCGACGCGCGAAAACTGCCTGGGAGCGCAATGCCCGCAGGCTCAGAATTGCCATGTCAATCTGGCCCGGCGTGAGGCCATGGCGGCGGACGTGGTTGTCATCAACCACCACCTGTTTTTTGCTGATCTGAACATCCGTGAGTCGGGCGTGGCGGAATTGCTGCCTACGGTCCAGTCGGTGGTGTTCGACGAAGCGCACCAGCTCAATGAAATCGGGGTCCAGTTTCTGGGTCGGCAGATCACCACACACCAGCTGGACGGGTTCTGTCGTGATCTGACCCTGCAGGGCCAGCAACTGGCATTGGGTGTCGCAGACTGGCGGGCACTGGTTGCTGCACTGGCGAGCAGCGTTCTTTCGTTGCGTCGACTCATAGCTGAGGGCCACCAGATGGGCCGCATCGCCTGGTTTTCCGAAGAGCCGGTGGGGGTCGATGCACAGGGATGGCAGCGCGCGGTTGCCGACCTGCACGCCAGCTTGCAGCAGACCGATGTTGTGCTGCGTAGCATAGAAGACATGTCTGCGGAAATGCAAGGGTTGCGCGATCGTGCGCAGCGCTTGACAGCAGAACTCGACGTTTTTTCCCACCCCGTCCAAACCGGTTTTGTTCGGTGGCTGGAGGCGGGCACGCAGATCCGACTGATCCAGTCACCATTGCATATTGCAGAAACCATGCAGAGCCGTGTCTTTGCACCGGACGCCGAGACGAAGAGTCGGAAGTCGTGGATTTTCACGTCAGCCACCTTGGGTCATGACGCGACCATGGCGCACTTTCTGGAAGATTGCGGCTTGCGGGACGCAACGGTCTTGCAGGTACAAAGCCCCTTTGACTACGCGTCACAGGCCGCGATATATGTCCCTGCACAGATGCCCAATCCTGGTGAGCCCAGTCACAGTGCAGCGGTTGCTGCGCTCGTGGCCGAGGCATCGACTATTTTGGGCGGCCGCACGCTGGTGTTGACTACCACGCTGCGGGCGATGCGTGAAATTGCTACGGCGTTACGGCATCACTTTGCGCAGTCATCTGCTATCGAAGTACTGGTGCAGGGGGAGTCGCCCAAGCGGGAGTTGACAGAGCGTTTTGTTCACGGCGCCACACCGGGCGGTCACGGCAGCGTTCTGGTCGGGTCGGCGTCATTTTGGGAAGGTGTTGATGTCCCGGGCGATGCGCTGCAGCTGGTGGTCGTTGACAAACTGCCTTTTTCACCGCCTGGCGATCCGGTGGTGGAAGCCAGGGCGCAACACTTTCAGAGCAATGGGAAAAATCCTTTCCACCATTTCCATGTGCCGCAGGCTGCCATTGCTTTGAAGCAGGGTGCCGGACGCCTGATTCGCAGGGAAACCGACCGCGGTATTCTGGTCGTGTGCGATGTGCGGCTGACTCGGATGGGCTACGGTCGCCGGATTCTGGCGGCGTTACCCGCCATGCAGGTCATAACGACCCAGGAAGCGTTTGTTCAGGCCCTGCAAGCCCTTACCAAACCTTCCACCACGGATCATTGATGGAGCGCGACCCGCGCACCAGAAAATCTGACTGGGGATAGTTCTTTTCCAGCACGCGTTTGGCGTCGTCCCGCAGTTGGACGATACCCAGCGCGTCGTAGGACTTGTACATGATGTACAGCGCTTCTTCCACTGCGGGAACTTCCCTGTAGTCCGAGACTGCAACTTGCGCCCTGTTCACCGCAGCCAAATAGGCGCCACGCTTGTAGTAATACCGGGCGACGTGTACTTCATACTGGGCCAACGAGCTCACAATGTAGTTCATGCGCTGGCGGGCATCGTTGGCATATCGCGAATCGGGAAATCGGTCGACCAATTCCTTGAATGCCTCAAAGGACTCTTTCGAAGCCTTCTGGTCACGTTCCGCCAAGTCCTGACGGGTGAACTTGGCGAACAGGCCAAGATCGTCATTGAAGTTGATGACCCCCTTGAGGTAAATGGCATAGTCCATGGCCGGGCTGACCGGGTGCAGCTTCATGAAGCGCTCCAGTGTGGCCAGGGCCTGTGCGGTTTCCGCAGACTTGTATTGCGCGTACGCCTTGTCCAGCTGCGCCTGCTGTGCCAGCGGGGTACCTGCGGCCCGTGCTTCGAGCTTTTCCAGCAGTGGTATCGCGCGCTCCCATTGTCCCGCCGCCATTTCGTCCTTGGCTTCGGCGTAGATCTTGTTGGGGCTCATCGTGGCAGTCTTGTCAACCGGCGTACTGGAGCAACCGGCTGTCAAGAGTGCGACGGTCGCCAGCAGCGAAACGCAAACGACCGATAATTTGACACGAAGCATGTTAGGAAACTTTCTTGAAACAGAGCACAGGAATTATATCGGGCGACCCAATAGTGACAGACTCTGAAGAGTTGGATGACACCGGCGTTGAAGTGGAGTGGCGCACGGTAGGCGTTTCCGCCGCCCAACACGGTGCTCGACTGGACCGCGCGCTAGCCGATGGGGTCCCCGAGTTCTCCAGAAACTACCTGCAGCAATTGATTGACGCAGGATTGGTGTCAGTCAATGGCCGGATCGTTCGCAAGACGTCGGCCCGCGTGGGCGTTGGGGACTCCCTCGTCATTGAGCTTAAGCCCACCCCCCAAAGTCAGGCGTTTACGCCCCAGGCGATGCCCTTGGAGGTGGTATTTCAAGATGAGCACATACTGGTCATCAACAAGCCGGCCGGCCTGGTGGTGCATCCTGCACCTGGAAACTGGAGCGGCACCTTGCTCAATGGCTTGTTGGCCTATGACAAGGATTTCTCGCTCGTTCCCAGAGCCGGGATCGTCCACCGCCTGGACAAAGATACGAGTGGCCTGATGGTCGTGGCACGCTCAAGGGCGGCAATGGACCGATTGATCCAGGCTATTGCGGCACGTGAAGTCAGTCGCCAATACCTTGCCGTTGCCCACGCCCGCTGGACCGGCCCGACGCACAAGTCAGTCGATTTGGCGATTGGCCGGGATCCGCGCAACCGTTTGCGTATGGCTTGCGTGAATCTTGAGAGTCAGTCCGGCAAAGCCGCCAGGACCGACTTTGTATTGTTGGGAAATGCTGAAGCCGGTTGCTTTGTGCAGTGCATCCTGCACACTGGCCGAACCCACCAGATACGAGTCCACATGGCTTCTTTGGGGCATCCGCTGGTTGCGGACGCCGTTTATGGCGGGAGCATGGTGAACGCCATGCAACGCCAGGCATTGCATGCCTTCAGTCTGGCTTTTTCCCATCCGATGACAGAGAAGCCGATGGCGTTTGAATTGGCTCCTCCAGACGATTTTATGGAACTGTTGCAAGACTGGGGGCTGCGCTACAATTCACCAACAAGGGTTAAAAGTCCCTGATAAATACCCCGGAGCATTGCCGGGAGTAGGCACGGTGAAGTCTTCACATCTGCTGCCGTCCGTTTGGAATCTCTTTGATTGGTCACCGTGATGGTGGCGTTTCCGATAAAGCCTGACTATGAATATGGCGGATGCAAAACGGGTCCTGGAGACTGCGTTAATTTGCTCACAGCAACCCTTGCCGTTGCGGGATATGCGCTCACTCTTCAATGAGTCTCTGGGGGCTGACACGCTCAAAAATCTGTTGGAAGACTTGAGCAACGACTGGGCAAGCAAGGGTGTCGAACTGGTGATTGTTGCTTCTGGGTGGCGATTTCAAAGCAGACCGGAAATGCGGGAATACCTGGACCGGTTGCATCCTGAAAAGCCACCGCGTTACACACGGGCGACCTTGGAGACTTTGGCGATCATTGCGTACCGTCAGCCGGTCACACGCGGTGATATGGAAGATATTCGTGGTGTCACCATCAATTCGCTGCTGATCAAGCAATTGGAAGATCGCGGTTGGGTGGAGGTGATTGGGCACCGGGAGGCGGCTGGGCGCCCCGCGCTGTACGCCACAACGCGGCAGTTCCTTGATGATCTTGGTCTCCAGTCATTGGATCAACTTCCCCTGTTGGAAAGTGTGACCAACCAGAGTGGCGTGTTTGGGGCATTGGTGGAGTCTGCGGATGACTCCGTCGTGGCGCCATCGAGCGAAGACTTGCTTGTAAGTGATGCAACATTGCAATTGGATATTCCGCTGGAGACCGCCAATCCGCAAACACATCCACCTTTGAACGGATTTTCAGAATGAACGACAACACTTCCTCGGATACGAAGCCTTTGTTGGCCGAGTCGGCTACTGTTTCTGCATCTGCCGCACCGGAGGCTGAGGTGCCAAAGGCCGGTGGAGATGCGCCAGCGGCCGCCGTCGGTCCATCTAAAGTGGCTTTGGACAATCGTTTCAGTGATGTGATCTCGGGGCAGTTCGACGCCGACGAAGAACTGATTGAGCTCGCGCCACCCAAGCGGGTCCTGGCCCCCATGGCAGAAACCCCCAAACTGCACAAGGTGTTGGCGCAGGCCGGCATGGGCTCGCGCCTGGAAATGGAACAACTGATCATGGAAGGGCGTATTTCGGTCAACAACGAGCCGGCGCATATCGGTCAGCGCATACAGTTTGGCGACAATATCAAGGTCAATGGCAAACCGATCCGGTTTCGCATCGATCCACCGCCGGCGCGGGTGATCGCCTATCACAAGCCGGTGGGTGAGGTCGTCACGCATGATGATCCGCAGAACCGTCCAACCGTTTTTCGGCGCCTGCCGAAACTGCACCAGGGTAAATGGCAGTCCGTCGGCCGCCTGGATTTGAATACTGAAGGTCTGTTGCTGTTCACCAGTTCCGGGGAGTTGGCCAACAATCTGATGCATCCGCGGTTCGGCCTTGAGCGCGAATATGCTGTCAGGGTCCTGGGCTCATTGACCAAGGATGAGAAGAAGCTGTTACTCGAAGGCGTCAAGCTCGACGACGGGATGGCGCAGTTTGGTTCGATCGAGGATGGTGGGGGCGAAGGTTCCAATTGCTGGTACCGCGTAACCATTTCAGAAGGCCGCAACCGGGAAGTGCGCCGTATGCTGGAGGCGGTCGGGCATGCAGTGAGCCGCCTGATTCGGATTCGGTACGGTGCCATGGTCTTGCCGCGTGGACTCAAGCGCGGCGCATGGATGGAACTGGATGATGCGGATATTCGGTCGCTGGTGCAAGCGGCCGGCGGTCGTGCCACTGACTCCGAGCGGGAAGATGGAGCGGTCCGGGCCACTCCGTCGCGCAATCCACAAGGACCCAACCAGCGGCGAGGCGGACGGATGGGCGGCCCCCGCGGCGCCAATACCGGTCAACGGAACCCTGCCCCAGGGGGCGGCAGAGGAGGCAATGGTCCGCAGCAGGGCCCCAAAGGGAACGCCCGTTCTGACGGAAGTCGTTTTGATGCGCCAAGGGATGGTCGCGGCGGAGCCGCACAACCGGACCCCATGAAAACGGCATTTGGCTACATTGGAGCCGACAGTTTTACACGTCAGCGGCAAGACGCCGGTCAGAGGCCTGCAGGCTCACCTGGTGGGCAGCGCCGCAAGGGCCGCGGTCGATAGTAGCCAATGCTAAAATCATAAGCTTTGCTTCGTTTTGGGGCAAGAATGCAGATTACCAATCCAGTTCAGGAAATATTATGACAATCGAACGTACTCTCTCCATCATCAAACCAGACGCGGTCGCAAAGAACGTCATCGGTCAAATCTACGCACGTTTTGAGGCTGCAGGTCTCAAGGTCGTTGCTGCTCGTATGGCGCATTTGTCGCGTGGTGAGGCTGAGGCGTTTTACGCGGTTCACAAAGCCCGTCCGTTTTTCAAGGATTTGGTGGATTTCATGATTTCTGGTCCTGTGATGATTCAGGCCCTGGAAGGCGAAAACGCAATCTTGAAGCACCGTGATCTCATGGGTGCTACCGACCCCAAGAAAGCGGCACCCGGGACTATTCGTGCTGATTTTGCAGACAGTATCGACGCCAACGCAGTGCACGGCTCTGATGCCGCTGAAACCGCGTCGGTTGAGATTGCGTTCTTTTTCGCTGGCATGAACGTTTTCTCCCGCTAAGTTATGCAATGACGGTCAGCCTGCTCGATTACGATCTGGAGGGATTGGCCGCGTTTTGTGAGGGCCTAGGGGAAAAGCGTTTCCGGGCCACACAGCTCTTTCGGTGGATTCACCAAAAGGGGGCCGCGCAATTTGATGACATGAGTGACCTCGCGAAGTCCTTGCGGGAGAAGCTGAAAACCACTGCACAAATCAAGGCCCTTCCGGTGCTGTCGCAGCATATTTCAAGTGATGGCACGATCAAATGGCTTTTTGACGTCGAGGGGGGCAATGCCGTCGAGGCAGTCTTTATCCCGGAAGACGATAGAGGGACCTTGTGTATTTCGTCCCAAGCGGGATGTGCGGTCGCCTGCAGGTTCTGCTCGACCGGACATCAGGGATTCAGCCGCAACCTGACGGCAGGCGAGATTGTGTCGCAGCTCTGGTTCGCTGAACATTTCTTGCGCAAATACTTGCAGCGTAGTGATCGCGTCATTTCAAACGTCGTCATGATGGGAATGGGTGAACCGTTGCAGAATTTTTCGGCTTTGGTTCCCGCTCTTCGCGTCATGCTGGATGACCACGGATATGGTTTGTCCCGCCGCCGTGTGACTGTGTCCACATCAGGTGTTGTCCCCATGATCGACCGGTTGGGGCAGGAGTGTCCAGTCGCCCTGGCCGTGTCGCTGCATGCCCCCAATGACGCCTTGCGCGACGATCTGGTTCCCTTGAATCGAAAGTACCCGATTGCCGAGCTGTTCGCGGCGTGCAAACGCTACCTGCAGGTGGCCCCGCGAGATTTCATCACGTTCGAGTACTGCATGCTAAATGGGGTCAATGATTCGCCCGAACATGCTGCCGAGCTAGTGAAGCTTGTGCGGTCGGGAGCGGGCGATGGCAACTGGTGCAAGTTCAATTTGATACCGTTCAATCCATTCCCTGCCTCTGGTCTGACGCGATCTCCTCAGGCAGTTGTATTGGCTTTTTCCAAAGTATTGAATGCTGCGGGAATTGTGACGACAATTCGCAAGACCCGAGGCGACGATATTGATGCTGCGTGTGGTCAACTGGCAGGTGATGTCAAAGATCGAACGAATATTCACGCGCGCTTGTCCAAGCGGCGCACGATTCCGATCAGGCCCGAAAATGAATTGGCTCCAGTTGGGAGAGAGGACACTATCGATGACTGAAAAAGTGCGGATTGGCGTCGCGGCGCTCTCATGGATTGTGTGGTCGTGTCTGACCTTTTCGAGCGCGGTTGTTCTGACCGGTTGCGCGTCCAATATGACGGGCGCAGGTACTAAAGCTGATTTGGTGACCGATTCGGATGAATCCGATGTTCGCAAGCGGGCTCGGTTGCGCCTTGAGTTGGCGGTCGCCTATTTTGAGAAGGGGCAAACAACCGACGCACTGGATCATTTGAAGCAGTCAATTCTGGCTGACCCGACTCTGTTTGAAGCCTACAACCTGCGGGGACTCATTTACATGCGGCTCAACGATGTTCCGCTGGCCGAAGAGAGTTTTCGTCGTGCACTGGCCATGAACCCCAAAGCGGCTTCAGTGCAGCACAACTATGGGTGGCTGTTGTGTCAGCAGTCTCGTTTTTCGGAATCCCTGCAGTTGTTCGGCGCTGCGTTGGCCAACCCCGCATATGGCGATCGTGCAAAGACATGGATGGCCCAGGGCTTGTGCCAAATCAAGAGCGGCCAAACAATGGATGCCGAGAACAGTTTTTTGCGGTCTTATGAGCTCGATGCGGGAAACCCCATAACAGCCTATAACTTGTCGTCTCTTTTGTATCAGCGTGGAGAGTTTGTGCGGGCGCAGTTTTATGTCCGGCGGCTCAACAACAGCGAACTTGCCAACGCGGAGTCTTTGTGGCTTGGAATTAAAGTTGAGCGGCGAATGGAGAATCGCGATGCCATGGGGCAATTGGGGACTCAATTGAAAAAGCGTTACCCGCAGTCACGTGAGTATTCGGCATTTGAGCGGGGTGCCTTCAATGAGTGAAAACGGTGTTCCGGAGGCAACGGCAGAGCTGGCAAAAACCGGACAAACGGGTGCTTTGACCGCGGGAATGATGATGCGCAGTGCGCGGGAAGCCGCTGGATTGCATGTCGCTGCGTTGGCTGTATCGATAAAAATTCCGGTGAAGAAGCTTGAGGCATTGGAGGCGGATCGTTTGGATCTGTTGCATGACGCCGTTTTTGTGCGGGCATTGGCTGCAAGTGTGTGCCGAGCATTGAAGATTGATCCTGCACCCGTACTGTTCAAACTGCCACTGACCGTCGCACCCAAACTTACTGCGGATGAGCGCGGAATCAATGCACCCTTTCATGCAACGGGTGATGCAGCGAGGCTTTCAATCGCCGAAGTACTCAGAAAACCCTCGGCAATGCTTGTTTTTGCACTGCTGGTAGCAGGCGTGGCAGTTGTATTTTTCCCGGAAGGCAAGCTTACTGAGTGGACGGCTGAGCTTTCGTCGCCTCCGGTCAAGTCGCCGACGACCATGGGGCAGCCACAGCTACAACTAGCAGCTACCGAGGTGATGGAGTCAACGGTTCAGTCTGAGCCTGTGGCGCAGGTCCTACCCGCTGCGCCCAGCGCCATCGTCGCTCCAAAGGAAGCTGCAATAGGTTCGCTGGCGCCTACAGCGGTTGCGACTCCTGCACCCGCATCGGTGAAGGCGTCGGATTCGCTTGCTCCGCGCCAGGATACGGTCCGTGCGACGGTAGCGCCGCCATCGGTGAATCCGTCGGGCCTGGTGGTGTTCAAGGCCAAAGGGACATCCTGGGTCAAGGTCGTCGATGCCAAGGGCATCGTGCAATTGAGCAAGACTCTGTCGGATGGTGAAGTGATTGGCGCGTCGGGCGCGACGCCCTTGTCGGTCGTCATCGGACGCGTGGATGCCACTGAAGTGGAAGTACGCGGCCAGCCCTTTAGTCTGATCAGTGTCGCCAAAGACAATGTTGCGCGATTTGAGGTGAAGTAGTGAATTCAAGTCTACCGATCGCTTTAGCGGTACCCGCTCGAAGGAAGTCCCTCCAAGCAAACGTTGTTTGGGGGGCCAGAAACGTCACTTTGGGTGGTGACGCACCTGTGCGTCTGCAATCGATGACCAATACCGACACAGCAGACGCCATCGGGACTGCGATACAGGTCAAAGAGCTGGCTATCGCGGGATCAGAGATGGTACGGATCACCGTGAATACGCCAGAAGCTGCACAGGCCGTTCCCTACATCCGTGAGCAATTGGACCGCATGGGTATCGATGTGCCGTTGATAGGCGACTTCCATTTCAACGGCCATCGGCTGCTGACAGATTACCCGGACTGCGCCCAGGCGCTTTCCAAGTACCGCATCAACCCAGGAAATGTGGGCAAAGGTGACAAGCGTGACAAGCAGTTCTCCCAGATGATTGAGGCGGCAATTCGCTGGAATAAAACGGTGCGTATTGGAGTCAATTGGGGAAGCCTTGACCAGGAACTACTGGCATCGTTGATGGATGAAAACAGTCGCCGCTCGGTTCCATGGGATGCCAAACCCGTGATGTACGAAGCATTGATTACATCCGCTTTGGAGTCGGCCCACCGGGCGGAAGCTATCGGCATGGATGCCAGCCAGATTATCTTGTCTTGCAAAGTAAGTGGCGTGCAGGACCTGGTCGCTGTCTATCGGGAACTGGGCCGCCGGTGTGCATATCCTTTGCATCTGGGGCTCACGGAAGCAGGCATGGGGACAAAAGGCACTGTAGCGTCAGCCGTTGCCTTGGGGGTTCTGCTGCAAGATGGTATTGGTGACACGATTCGCGTGTCGTTGACGCCAGCCCCTGGGGAATCACGTTCACAAGAGATCGTCATTGCGTCTGAGATTATTCAGGCATTGGGACTGCGGAATTTTGTTCCCAGCGTGACGGCATGTCCGGGGTGCGGACGCACAACCAGCACCACTTTTCAAGAGTTGACGCAACAAATCGATGATTTTTTGCGCGCCAAAATGCCGGTATGGCGTGAAAGCTTTCCTGGCGTAGAAAACCTCAAGGTGGCGGTGATGGGCTGCATTGTCAATGGTCCCGGTGAGAGCAAGCATGCCGATATCGGCATCAGTTTGCCGGGCACCGGTGAAGCGCCAGCGGCGCCCGTGTTCATTGACGGTGAAAAACGCATGACCTTGCGTGGAGATTCTATTGCTGCCGATTTTCAGGCGGTGGTCGAAAACTACATCCAGCAGCGCTTTGGTGCGCCTGTTGCCACACCAACACACTAAGAATTCGCATGGTTGAAAAGTCTGCTGCCAGTAGAGTGGAAAAGCTGTTTGCCGTAAAAGGCATGAACGATATTTTGCCGCCCGATTCCGCGCAATGGGAATGGTTTGAAGAGCAAGTACGTGTGCAAATGAATCGCCACGCTTATCGCAACATTCGCACGCCGATTGTGGAACCCACTGCTTTGTTCGTGCGCGGTACCGGGGAAACGACGGATATTGTCGAGAAGGAAATGTATGCCTTTGAAGACAAACTCAATGGCGAGGCACTGACGCTGCGTCCGGAGAATACGCCCGGTGTCGTGCGCGCCGCGATTGAACACAATCTGACCTACGATGGCGCTAAACGTCTGTACTACATGGGCCCGATGTTTCGCCACGAAAGGCCGCAGCGTGGACGCTACCGCCAGTTCTACCAGCTGGGTGCCGAGGCACTGGGCTTTGCCGGGCCAGAGGTGGATGCGGAGCTGATTGTGTTGGCCCATCAACTGCTTTCGTCCGTTGGATTGCACAGCTTTCGGGTCGAACTCAATAGCTTGGGTGTTTCCAGCGAGCGGCATGCCCATCGCGCCGCATTGCTTGCATATTTCGAAGAACATGTTGACCTGCTTGACGCGGACGCGTGCCGCCGACTGCATGCCAACCCCTTGCGCATTCTTGACACCAAAAATCCTGCAATGCAGGCCCTCGTTCAGGAAGCCCCCCAATTGCTTGACTTCCTGGGTGAAGCATCCCTCAAGCATTTTGAAACTGTAAAGACACTGTTGACGGCCTGCGGTGTGCAATGGCGCGTCAACCCTCGGCTGGTACGTGGCCTGGACTACTACAGCCATACGGTTTTTGAACTGATCACAGATGAACTGGGCGCCCAGGGAACGCTGTGTGGGGGCGGGCGATATGACGGGCTGTTTGAGCTGTTGGGCGGCAAACCTACGCCAGCCGTCGGATGGGGAATGGGTATTGAGCGCGTTCTGGAACTGTTAAAGGTGCAGGGGCGTTCGCGCGAAGCCACGGCCCCCGACGCGTACGCAATCGTTGTTGACATGGGTGGAATGTCGACCGCCATGCAATGCCTGCAGGTACTGCGTTCGGAAGGCGTCTGCGTACAAATGCATGCGGGCACATCCGAAGGTTTGGGTAGTATCAAGTCCCAATTCAAACGGGCGGATGCGTCGGGCGCACGATTTGCACTGGTTTTTGGACCGGACGAGATCGCCCAGGGCACCGTCACTGTCAAGTCTCTGCGTGATGGCGTTGGAGCCCAAGTGACACAAGCACTGAACCAGTCTGCGCAGTGGGCCAAGAGCCTACAATCCCCGGCTTAACTGAATACTCACATGGCAAATCATTTAGATCTCGAAGAGCAGGAACAGCTTGACCAACTCAAGCATTTTTGGAAGCAGTACGGCAACCTGATTACCTGGGCGCTGATAGTCGTACTCGGTTCTGTAGCCGCATGGAATGGTTACAACATGTGGCAACGCAACCAGTCGGTGCAGGCTGCGGCCATGTACGACGAGGTCGAAAAAGTTGTCCGCGGTGGTGACTTACAAAAAGCGGAGCGAGCCTTTGTGGACATGCGGGACCGTTTCTCCAAAGCCGTTTACACACAGCAAGCGGGGCTCTTGGTTGCCAAAATGGCTTACGAGGCCGGAAAAATGGACAGTGCCAAGTCAACGCTCTCGTGGTTGAGTGACAACGCTGCGGACAAGGGCTATGCATCGGTTGCACGGTTGCGGCTGTCGGCGGTGCTCATCGAAGGCAAGGCCTATGACGAAGCGCTGAAGTTGCTTGGATCCGGGATGGCTGAAGAATTTGCGGCTTTGGCGGATGACCGGAAAGGTGATATTTTCACCCTGCAAGGCAAGAAGGCGGAAGCAAAAGCCGAGTATCAAAAAGCCTATAAGGCGTTTGACGAACAGTCCGAGTACCGTCGACTGGTCAGCGTAAAGTTAAACGCGTTGGGGTTTGACCCTGAGGCTGACGCCAAAATTGCCGCAAACAATGAGGTCGCAAAGTGATACTTATGTTATTCCTTCGCAAGTTGGCTTGTCGGTTGACCCTTTCGGTCGGGGTCGTCGCCGTACTGGCGGCTTGCGCGGGATCCGAGAAAGCCAAGCAGCTTGACCTGGGTCCCAATACGCCATTGATTGGTGTCCGCTCCGCGTGGTCATCGAATATTGGTTCAGTAGGGTTCCCGCTGGAAATTCGCACCGTTGGCAATCTGATTTTTGTTGCGGGTAGCGATGGAAATGTTGCTGCCATCGATGCCAGAACGGGTGGGGACTTGTGGCGGGTGGCTTTAGGCGTCAAGCTCTCTGCGGGTGTTGGAAGTGACGGTCGCTACGGGGCGGTCGTGAGTCGCGACAATGAACTGATCACCCTGGATGGAGGCAAGGAGCTGTGGCGGCAAAAGCTTGCCGCAGTAACCCTGACTGCGCCCCTCGTTGCCGGCGGGCGCGTTTTTGCCCTCTCGGGCGATCGTTCGGTGTCTGCATTTGATGCGGCCTCTGGCCGCAAACTCTGGCAGCAACAACGTACCGGGGAAGCACTGGTGCTGGGGCGGTCGGGAATTATCATGGCCATCGGTGACACGTTGGTAACCGGCTTGGGCGGACGCTTGGTGGGAATGAATCCGCTCAACGGCAAAGTTCGATGGGAAGCGCCGATAGCAAACAGCCGTGGCACCAATGAAGTGGAGCGACTCGTCGATCTGGTATCGGGTGTAAGCCGTCAGGGCAATCAAGTCTGTGTCAGATCATTTCAATCGGCCGTTGGCTGTGTGGACGGTTCGAAGGGTAGCCTGATCTGGAGCAAACCCGCATCTGGCGCTACCGGCGTAGATGGTGATGAGTTGGAAGTCTTCGGTACCGAAAGCGATGGAAAAGTGATTGCCTGGAAACGTGCCGATGGCGAACGCGCGTGGATGTCTGATCGCTTGCGCTTCAGAAGTCTGTCCGCACCTGTTCTGGTGGGGCGGGCCATTGTCATCGGAGACGAATCCGGTACCTTGCATTTTCTGTCGCGCCAGGACGGCGCGCCATTGAATCGCGTGCCGACCGATGGCTCCGCCATCCAGTCTTCTCCCGTCTTGATCGGGCAAACGCTGGTTGTCGTAACCCAGCGGGGTGGTATTTTTGGCTTCAAACCAGAGTGATGGTTTGATCCATACAACATGAAACCTGTCATTGCATTGGTTGGTCGTCCCAACGTTGGAAAATCAACTCTCTTCAACCGTCTTACCAAGACCCGCGATGCCATCGTGGCCGACTACGCCGGGCTGACGCGTGATCGTCACTACGGAAACGGAAAGCAGGGCGAGCACGAGTTCATCGTCATTGATACCGGAGGGTTTGAGCCGGACGCCACCTCAGGCATCTACAAAGAAATGGCAAAACAGACCCGCCAGGCGGTTGCCGAGGCGGATGTCGTGCTCTTTGTTGTCGATGCGCGCGCAGGCCTGTCTGCTCAGGACCATGAAATTGGCAAGTACCTGCGAAAACTCGGTAAGCCATGTGTGCTGGTGGCGAACAAGTCCGAGGGCATGACCGCCGGCGCGCAACTGGTTGAGTTTTTTGAGTTGGGGTTGGGAGAGGTTTTCCCAATTTCTGCAGCGCACGGGCAGGGCATCCGCCCCCTGGTAGAGCTAGCCTTGGGACCTTTGGTGGAGCCGGAGGTCGGCGAGGACGTCTCCGGTGACGACCCATCGGTGATCAAGCTGGCGGTAGCCGGGCGCCCAAACGTCGGAAAATCGACTCTGATCAATACGTGGTTGGGTGAAGAACGTCTGGTCGCCTTTGATCTACCGGGGACTACCCGAGACGCCATTTCAGTCCCATTTGAACGCGATGGACAGCGTTTTGAATTGATCGACACTGCGGGGCTGCGTCGCAAGGGTCAGGTATTTGAAGCCATTGAAAAGTTTTCGGTAGTGAAGACACTGCAGGCGATTGAGTCAGCCAGTGTTGTTCTCCTGCTCATCGATGCGACCCAAGGCGTGACCGACCAGGATGCCCACATTGCAGGCTACATCCTGGAGTCAGGCCGGGCGGTTGTGGTCGCAGTGAATAAGTGGGATGCCGTTGATGAGTACGCCCGTGAACTGGTGAAGCGATCCATAGAGACCCGTTTGGGCTTTTTGAAGTTTGCGGCCCTGCATTTGATATCAGCCCAGAAGCGTCAGGGCTTAGGCCCTTTGTGGGACTCGATTGCGCAAGCGCACAGAGCCGCAAATTGCAAAATGTCGACACCGGTGTTGACGCGCCTGCTGCTGGAGGCCGTTCAGTTTCAAACACCGAAGAAATCGGGGATGTACCGGCCCAAGCTCAGGTACGCGCACCAAGGTGGCATGAACCCGCCCATCATCATCATCCATGGCAATTCACTGGAGCACGTCACAGACGCGTACAAGCGCTTTCTGGAGGGTCGCTTTCGAAAGGAATTCAACCTTGTTGGAACGCCACTGCGCATCCAGATGAAGTCGTCGCAGAATCCGTATTCGGACAAAGACAGCAAGTGATTTTTGGTGCGCACAGATAGGCACCGGAAACATGTGGTGTTTATTGACTGCGTTCCGAATCCATTGGCTTGGTGTGGTATCGTCAACTCTTCTTAATTTTCTTGAACACGGAGAATATCGTGAGCAACAAAGGGCAGTTACTGCAAGACCCGTTTCTGAATGCTTTGCGTCGGGAACATGTGCCGGTCTCTATCTATTTGGTCAACGGCATCAAACTGCAAGGGCAGGTTGAATCGTTCGATCAGTATGTGGTGTTACTGCGCAATACGGTCACCCAGATGGTGTACAAGCACGCCATCTCCACCATTGTTCCAGGACGTGCGGTCAATTTCGCTGCTCCTGGTGGCGATGCTCCTGAGACAGAATGAGCCGGCGGGCCAGGTTGGCCCTGTAGTCGAAAAGCCAGCTTTTCCTGATTCAATTTGACAGCAGCGAACCAAACTGCAACTACACCGACCATTTTGGTGGGCGTGGATTTGGGCGCTCCCAATTTTGATGCCGAACTGGAGGAGTTGGGACTGCTCGCCCAGAGCGCTGGCATGCAGCCCATTGCCCGCATAACTTGCAAGCGCAAGGCTCCCGATGCCGCCCTGTTTATCGGTTCGGGCAAGGCCGATGAAATCAAACTATTGGCTACCCAACTGGGAGCCAAAGAGGTTCTGTTTGACCAGAGCCTGAGTCCTGGCCAACAGCGTAATCTGGAACGCCACCTGGAGCTTCCGGTCAACGACCGCACATTCCTGATTCTGGAGATATTTGCCCAACGGGCCCGCAGTCACGAAGGCAAGTTGCAGGTTGAACTGGCACGTCTTCAATATCTGAGCACGCGCCTGGTGCGACGCTGGTCCCACCTGGAGCGACAGAGTGGTGGCATCGGCATGCGGGGCGGCCCCGGCGAAGCGCAGATTGAGCTTGATCGGCGAATGATTGGCGAAACCATCAAACGGACCAAAGAGCGCCTGAGCAAGGTCAAGCGCCAGCGGCAGACCCAAAGGCGCCAGCGCGAACGCCGGGACGCCTTCAACATTTCGCTGATTGGGTATACCAACGCGGGTAAATCCACACTGTTCAACGCGTTGGTCAAAGCGCGCGCCTATGCAGCGGACCAGCTGTTTGCCACGCTGGACACCACGACTCGGCAGCTGTATTTGGGGGAAGCCGGTCGATCGGTGTCCTTGTCTGACACCGTTGGCTTCATTCGGGACTTGCCCCACGGACTGGTGGATGCATTTCAGGCGACGCTTCAGGAAGCGATTGATGCCGATCTGTTATTGCACGTCGTGGATGCGGCCAATCCGCACTTTCCCGAGCAAATCCTCCAAGTGCAACGTGTGTTGAAGGAAATTGGTGCAGATGGAATTCCCCAGCTGCTGGTTTTCAACAAACTGGACGCACTGGACACCGAGCACCGCCCGCTTAAACTGGAAGATGAGTTTGAGATAGACGGCGTACAAACCCCCCGTATTTTTGTCAGTGCAAGAGATGCTCTGGGACTGCAGGCCTTGCGAAAACGCTTGGCCAGCATTGCGCAGGGTGTGACGCCGGGCGAAAATTCTGCGCTGCTTTCCCCTGAAACTCCAGGGGACGAACTCTAGGTAGGCACAATCGGATCCAGATCTATGAAAAACGACGAAATGAAACCTCCCGTTCGTGCCCACGTGCTGAGCGTGGCCGCACTACCAAAGTGGCTGCAAAGAATGTTCAGTCTGAACGATTCCCGTTGGGGACGCGGAGACGACAAGCCCAGTGACGCCGGCAAGTCGGAGGGCACTCAACCGCCTGAAAACGAGCCGGTGAAGCCAATCGCTGACGACAACGCACCCGGTGGACGAAAAAACGCGCCCGCTGGAGGGCCCCCTGATCTGGATGAACTCTGGCGGGACTTCAATCGCAAGCTTGGCGGGCTATTTGGTAAACCCTCCCAGCCACCGCGCGGCGGATCCGGTGGTGGTTTTCAACCCGATATGAAGAATGCGGGCATTGGCGCGGGACTCATTCTGGGGGTACTGGTTCTGATATGGCTAGGCACCGGTTTCTTCATCGTGCAGGAAGGCCAGCAGGCCGTCATTACCCAATTTGGGCGTTACAAGGGAACGGTCAACGCAGGTTTCAACTGGCGCTTGCCGTATCCCATTCAGCGCCATGAACTTGTGTTTGTGACACAAATACGGTCGGTCGATGTGGGGCGGGACAATGTGCTGAAGGCGACGGGGTTGCGAGAGTCCGCCATGCTGACGCAAGACGAAAATATTCTGGATATCAAGTTCGCCGTCCAGTATCGCCTCAACGACGCCCGGGCCTTCCTGTTCGAAAGCAAGAATCCTGCGGAAGCCGTAGTGCAGGCTGCCGAAACATCGGTCCGGGAGGTCCTTGGAAAGATGAAAATGGACGCGGCGTTGTCCGAAGAACGCGACCAGATCGCACCGCGGGTGCGGGCGATGATGCAAGCCATCCTGGACCGCTACAAAGTGGGCGTCGAAGTCGTGGGTATCAACCTGCAACAGGGCGGCGTGCGCCCCCCTGAACAGGTGCAGGCGTCTTTTGACGACGTACTCAAGGCAGGACAGGAGCGGGAACGCGCCAAGAATGAGGCGCAGGCTTACGCTAACGACGTCATTCCCCGCGCGGTGGGCTCCGCCTCGCGCCTGAAGGAAGAGGCCGAGGCCTACAAGGCTCGCGTGGTGGCGCAAGCCCAGGGTGATGCGCAGCGCTTCCGGTCGGTGTTCGCCGAGTATCAGAAGGCGCCACAAGTGACGCGGGACCGCATGTACCTGGACGCCATGCAACAGATTTATAGCAATGTGACCAAGGTCGTGGTGGACTCGCGACAAGGATCGAATCTCTTGTACTTGCCATTGGACAAAATCATGCAGATGGGCGCAACGGGCAACGATGCTGGCGTTGCAAACATGCCATCGACAACAGCCCCGGCACACGTGATACCACCCGTTGCGGCGGGGAACGACGCGCGTAGCCGTGAAGCGGCCCGCACACGTGAACGCGAATCCCGCTAGGAGCCCCACATGAATCGGATTGGATTGATTTTTTCGTCGCTGTTGGTGCTGATTGCACTGGCGAGTTCGACGTTGTTTGTGGTCGACCAGCGCCAGTTTGGTGTGGTCTATGCGTTGGGACAGATCAAGGATGTGATCACGGAGCCGGGTTTGAACTTCAAGCTCCCCCCGCCGTTTCAAAATGTCTCCTACATCGACAAGCGGCTTTTGACCTTGGATAGCTCGGACTCAGAACCCATGCTGACCGCCGAAAAACAGCGTGTCGTCATCGACTGGTACGTTCGCTGGCGCATTTCGGAGCCCACCGAGTACATCCGCAATGTGGGTCTGAACGAAGGCGCCGGTGCCAGCCAGCTCAACCGTGTTGTGCGCAATGCATTTCAGGAAGAGATCAACAAGCGTACGGTGAAGGAATTGCTGTCCCTCAAAAGGGAAGACCTGATGGCCGACGTCAAAGCGGAAGTGCTGGCCAAAGTACGGGGCGCCAAGCCGTGGGGCGTGGATGTTGTAGACGTGAGGATTACCCGGGTGGACTATGTCGAGGCAATCACGGAATCCGTGTACCGCCGCATGGAAGCCGAGCGCAAGCGCGTGGCCAATGAGCTGCGTTCCACCGGTGCGGCCGAGGGTGAGAAAATTCGCGCCGACGCTGACCGCCAGCGCGAGGTGACCATCGCCAATGCCTACCGCGATGCCCAGAAAATCAAGGGTGAGGGTGATGCCGAAGCCGCCCGCATTTATGCGGATGCGTTTGGACGTGATCCCCAGTTTGCCCAGTTCTACCGCAGCCTGGACGCCTACAAGGCCAGCTTTGGCAACAAGAGCGATGTCATGGTCCTTGACCCGTCGTCGTCCGAATTTTTCAAGGTATTTCGAGGGGGAACAAGCCCCGCTGGAAATCCTAAGAAGTAAATTTTGAACGGCGACACGATCTGGCTGGCCATTGCGCTGGTGTTGGTCATTGAAGGCCTGTTTCCTTTTGTTTCGCCCGCCGGGTGGCGCAAGATGTTCGCGCAACTGCTGTTGCTCGGTGATGGGCAGATTCGTTTTTTTGCGCTGTTCAGTATCTTGGGTGGATTGATGATGATTTGGTGGTTGTCGCCCTGAAAACCAGGCACCAAGCCCGGTAAAATCACGGTTTTAATAGCCTCCACTTTTCACATGTCTGCTTGGGTCTTACCGGATCACATTGCCGATGTGCTGCCCTCCGAGGCGCGTCACATCGAAGAAATACGTAGGGACTTGCTGGACATGGCTCGCTGCTATGGCTACGAGCTGGTCATGCCGCCCTTGCTGGAACACCTGGAGTCACTGCTGTCCGGAACCGGCGAGGCTTTGGACCTGCAGACGTTCAAGTTGGTCGATCAGCTGTCGGGGCGCATGATGGGCCTGCGGGCCGATAGCACCCCCCAGGTGGCCCGCATTGACGCGCATCTGCTCAACCGTGAGGGCGTGACCCGGCTGTGCTATTGCGGCCCGGTCCTGCACACCCGTCCCAGTGGTCCGCACGCAACCCGCGAGCCCCTGCAGTTTGGCGCCGAGATATACGGCCATAGCGGGCTCGAAGCCGATCTGGAAATTCTGACACTGGCACTCGATTCGCTCAAGGTCGCGCAGATCGGTGCCATTGGCGTGGATATGGCCGACGCCCGCATCGTGCATGCACTGCTCAAAGGCATCCCGTTGGACGCCACGCAGCTGGCACAAATCCACGCGGCCTTGGCAGCCAAAGATGCGAGTGAACTCAAAAGCCTGTTGCGACATGCCCCAGCCGCCACGTCGGGCGCATTGACCGACCTCTTGCAACTGTACGGTGACGCCACGGTGTTGCAGGAAGCGCAAAAGTTATTGCCCGCGCTGCCGGACATTCACGCCGCATTGGCCCATTTGAAGTGGCTGGCAAGCCACTTAGCGGGCGCCAGCGTATCGTTCGATCTGGCCGATTTGCGGGGCTATGCCTACTACAGCGGCGCCATGTTCTCCATGTATGCGCCCGGGGCCAGCGATGCGCTGGCGCGCGGCGGCCGCTACGACGAGGTCGGCAAGGTCTTTGGGCGCAAACGTCCCGCCGTGGGGTTCAGCCTGGATATCAAGGCGCTGACCGCGGTTGCGGCTGAACGTCCCTTGCGGGCCGCCATCCGTGCACCATGGGGTGAGGCCTCCGAACTGCGTGCGGCGATTGCATCGCTGCGTCGCCAGGGGGAAACCGTGGTCTGTGTTTTGCCCGGACACGAAAGTCAAGTTGATGAGTTCCATTGTGATCGCGAGCTGCTCCAGGCTGCGGGTCAATGGGTTGTACAAGCTATCTGAGAAATATCCAAATGAATACCACCAAAGGACGCAACGTCGTCGTCGTCGGAACCCAATGGGGCGATGAAGGCAAGGGCAAGCTGGTCGACTGGCTCACGGAGAGCTCGCAGGGCGTTGTACGCTTCCAGGGCGGCCACAATGCCGGCCACACGCTGGTGATCAATGGTGTGAAAACCGCCTTGCACCTGATCCCCAGCGGCATCATGCGCCCGGGCGTCAAGTGCTACATCGGCAACGGTGTGGTGTTGTCCTGCGCCAAATTGTTTGAAGAAATCGAAGGCCTTGAGAAGGTGGGCGTAGAACTACGTTCGCGCCTGCGCATCAGCGAAGCCTGCCCGCTGATTTTGCCGTTCCACGCCGCACTGGACGTGGCCCGTGAAGCAGCGCGTGAAAAAGGTGGCAACGCCAAGATTGGCACCACCGGCCGCGGCATTGGTCCGGCCTATGAAGACAAGATTGCCCGCCGCGCCTTGCGCGTGCAGGATCTGAAATACCCCGAGCGTTTTGCGGCCAAGTTGCGCGAACTGCTGGACTTGCACAACCATGTGCTCACCAGCTACCTGGGCTCGGCGGCTTTCGACTTCGGCCCCAGCCTGGCGCCCTATATGTCCAACGGCAAGGTGCTGTTTGAGCCGGTGTACGCCGAGGCCATGCGCCATGCCGAATTGCTCAAGCCCATGATGGCCGACGTGTCCCGCGAACTCAACGAAGCCCACCACCATGGTGCCAATCTGCTGTTTGAAGGCGCGCAGGGCACGCTGCTGGACGTGGACCATGGCACCTACCCTTATGTCACGTCCAGCAACTGCGTGGCGGGCAACGCAGCGGCCGGTTCCGGCGTGGGCCCTGGCATGCTGCACTACATTCTTGGCATTACCAAGGCCTATTGCACCCGCGTAGGCGGTGGACCATTTCCCACCGAGCTCGACTGGGAAACGCCGGGTACGCCGGGCTACCACATGAGCACCGTGGGCGCGGAGAAGGGCGTCACCACAGGACGTTCGCGCCGCTGCGGCTGGTTTGATGCGGCCCTGCTCAAGCGCTCGGCACAGGTGAATGGCCTGTCTGGTCTTTGCATCACCAAACTGGATGTGCTCGATGGCCTGAAGGAGTTGCTGCTGTGCACCGGCTACGAGATGGACGGTGAAGTGGTCGACATCCTGCCCATGGGCGCGGATGACATCGAGCGCTGCAAACCCATCTACGAAGTCATGGAAGGCTGGAGTGACAGCACAGTCGGCGTCACCCAGTATGACAAGTTGCCCGTGGCCGCGCGCCTGTACCTGCAGCGCATTGAGCAGGTCACCGGCGTGCCCATCCACATGGTGTCCACCAGCCCGGATCGGGATCACACCATCATGATGCGTCACCCCTACCTGGCAGACTGAGTTCCCGGCCAATCTTGTATGTTAAATCGGGCTGTAGCCCTCGTAAATATTGCGTAGACCGCTATAAAGTTAGGAGCAAACCATGTTGACAGAAGACGGCAAGCACCTGTATGTGAGCTACGACGAGTACCACAACCTGATTGAAAAACTGGCGATCAAGATCCACCAGTCGGGCTGGGATTTCGATACCATCCTGTGCCTTGCGCGCGGTGGTATGCGACCTGGCGATATCTTGTCGCGGGTGTTCGACAAGCCCTTGGCCATCATGTCGACCAGTTCCTACCGCTCGGATGCGGGCACGGTGCAGGGCAACCTGGACATCGCGCGCTTCATCACCACGCCCAAGGGCGAAATTGCGGGCCGGGTCCTGCTGGTCGACGATCTGGCCGATTCTGGACACACGCTGAACGCGGTGATCCACCAGCTCAAGAACAACTACGCCCCCATCACCGAGCTGCGCAGCGCTGTGATCTGGACCAAGGCGCTGTCCAAATTCACGCCCGACTATTCGGTGGAATACCTGCCGACCAATCCCTGGATTCACCAACCGTTCGAGAGCTATGACGCCTTGCGCCCCGAACAACTGATCCAGAAGTGGAGCGTGTGACCTAGCGCACACCCCCCGGCTTGCCCACTGCGTGTGGCCGCTTTCCCCCTTGCAGGGGGCGACACCGGTGGACTGGCGAAGCCAGATCCACGGTGTCCCTGGTAAACGTCACGCGCTTCGGCGCTTACTGTCGCTCTATAGCTTTTGAGGGATTGAGATGCAGGACAAAACCACCGCCCTGATTCACCACGCCTACGTGGCGCCATCCGGGTTTGATGCGCCGCAGCCGGGTGTCTTCAAGGCCTCCACAGTTTTTTTCCCCTCGGTCGCGGCGATGCGCAGCCGGGAATGGAAGGACAAGTCGGCCTATACCTATGGGCTGCACGGCACGCCGACCACCTATGCGCTGGAAGAGCGCCTGTGCACCCTGGAAGGTGGCCTGCAGTGCCTGCTGGCGCCCAGTGGCCTGGCGGCGGTGGCCCTGGTCGCCCTGTCGCTGCTCAGGGCCGGGGATGAAGTCCTGATTCCCGACAACGCCTACGGCCCCAACAAAACACTGGTCGAAGGCGAGCTCAAAGACTGGGGCATCACCCACCAGTACTACGACCCCATGGATCCGCGGGACCTGGAGGCGAGAATGTCGCCGCATACCCGTCTGGTGTGGGTCGAGGCAGCCGGTTCGGTCACGCTGGAGTTTCCCGATCTGATCGCACTGGTCCAGGTCTGCAAGCGCAAGGGGGTTAGGGTTGCACTGGACAACACCTGGGGTGCAGGCCTGGCATTCAAGCCCTTTGACCTGTTGCCCGATGCCGAGCCCGGCTGGGGTGTCGATATATCGGCCCATGCCTTGACCAAGTACCCCAGTGGCGGCGGCGACGTGCTCATGGGCAGCGTCATCACACGGGATGCCGGGCTGCATTTGCGGCTCAAGCTGACCCACATGCGCCTGGGCCTGGGGGTTGGCGCCAATGATGCAGAGGCCGTATTGCGCGCTTTGCCCAGCATGGCGTTGCGCTACGCCGCGCACGACGCGGGTGCCCGGGCGCTGGCACGCTGGTGCCAGTCTCGTCCCGAATTCGCGCAGGTTTTGCATCCCGCACTGGAAGCTTCTCCGGGACATGCCCATTGGCAGGCGCTGTGCAGGAACGATGCCGGTGGTGCAGCGGGCTTGTTCAGTGTGGTGCTCGACAAACAATTCAGCCAGACCCAGGTGGATGCTTTTTGCGACGCGCTGCGGCTGTTCCGCTTGGGCTACAGCTGGGGTGGCCCCATCAGTCTGTTGGTGCCCTATGAACTGGAGTCCATGCGCACGACCTGGCCTGCCCACATCGCCAGGGGAACCGTGGTGCGTTTTTCTGTCGGACTGGAAGCGGTCGAAGATCTTCAGTCGGATCTGGCCCAGGCCTTGCAGTATTTGCGCTGATTCAGTGTTTTCCGCAATAGGCGGGGGTGCCTGCAGCGATTAGGCTGTTGACATGAGTCAATCCAACATCGAGCAGGCCCCTGCACCGTATATCCCGCCTCCATCGGATGCGCCCAAGAAACGCATTCGCCCATTGCGCCCTGTCGATTTGATGCGATGGCTACTCGCAGGTTGGAGTGACCTCAAGGCCCACCCGGGTATTGCGGCGTTTTATGGCTCGTGCTTCTGGCTCATGGCTGTGGTATTGGGTGGCGTATTCCGCTCCAAGCCCGAATACACCATGTCGATCGCGTCGGGTTGCCTGTTGTTGGGGCCCTTTCTGGCTATGGGCCTGTATGACGTCAGCCGCAGGCGCGAGCAGGGCTTGCGGCCTGAACTGGGCGCTTCGCTGACCTGTTGGGAGAACCACCTGCGCAGCATGAGCATGCTGGTTCTGGTGTTGATCGTCCTTGAGCTCCTGTGGGGCAGGGCGTCCCTGGTGGTCTTTGCAGTCTTCTTCAATACTGGCATGCCATCCACCAGCAGTGTGGTGCAAGCCGTGTTCAATCCCGACAACTGGGAGTTTGTGGCCGCCTACACCATTGTGGGTGGGGGCTTTGCCGTGCTGGTCTTTGCCATCGCGGTGGTGTCCATTCCGATGATTCTGGACCGCGATACCGATGCGATATCGGCCGCCATCACCAGCATCGAAGTGTTTTTCCACAACACCGGTGTGATGCTGCTGTGGGGTGCGTTGATCACGGTTCTGGTCACCGCTTCGTTGCTGCTCCCCTGGGGTTTGGGTTTGTTGATCAGCGGCCCATTGCTGGGCCATGCCAGTTGGCATGCCTACCGCGGCGCGGTCGATTGGCTGCCCGATTCAGCGGGTGGCTGACCCCGAGATGGTAAAGTGTCGGCAATTAAAGAAAGTACACCTTGGCAACACCCAATTACGGATACGAAAAACGTCAGAAAGAACTGGCGAAAAAACGCAAAAAAGAAGACAAGCTCAAGGAAAAGAACGAGCGCAAGACCCATGGCCCCGGTGAAGACGGCGCGCCCACGGATGCCGAGTCACCCATCGACCCTACGCAGGCACCCGACTCGCAGGCCGGCTAGGCCTTCAACAATTCCTCCGCCAGTTGCCGCATCGCTCCCAGGGATCGGTCGCGTGGCGCGATGGACAGGGCCTGAGGGTATTGGCGGAAATTGCGTTGCATGGACTGCAAATACACCGGGTCGTAGTGCTGGGTCAACAAATCGTGCACGACTGACTCCACGTTGCCACTGGCCACCTGGTCCTTCCAGGCCTGAACCAAGGCTTTGCCGCGGAATTCTGCCAGCACATCCAGTCGCTCGCAAAAATGTGCGCTGTCCTTGACAAAAAAATCGTAGTCTTCCATCAACAGCGCCACCCGCTCGTTCATCGGCAAGTTCAGGTCCAGGCAAGGGCTCTCCCGCATGCGCTCCACCAGTGTGGCGGGTACCGCCACATTGCCCACCTTTTTGCTTTCACTTTCCACAAACACGGGGCGAGCCGGATCAAAACCGCGCAAGGCGTCCCACACCAGGCTGTCAAAGTGTTTTTGTGACGGTTGCGCCAAGCCAGGAATGGCGCCCAGTACCGAGCTGCGGTGGTTGGCCAGGGCCTCCAGGTCCAGCACTTGGGCGCCTGCAATGGCCAGGGCCTGCAGCAGCCGGGTCTTGCCCGACCCGGTGGTTCCACACACGACCTGAAAGTTGAGCTGCGACACTTGCCGTGGAATATCAAGCAACATGGCTGCGCGAAATGCCTTGTAGCCGCCCTCGACCAGCGTGACCCGAAAGCCGATCTGGTCCAGGATCAGGGACAAGGAACCGCTGCGCTTGCCGCCACGCCAGCAATACGCCAGAGGCTTCCACTCGCGGGGTTTGTCAATGACCTCGCGTTCGATGTGAGCGGCTATGTTGCGGGCCGCCAATGCCGCACCGCGCTTCTTGGCCTCAAACTGGTTCACCTGCACGTACATCGTGCCGATCAGTTTGCGCTCTTCGTCATTGAGCGTGGGCCAGTTCACGGCGCCAGGCAAATGGTCCAACGCAAACTCACTTTCGCTGCGGGCGTCGATGATGGTGTCGAAGGTGTCGAGTTGCGCCAGCACGTCGGCGGCATTCATCAGGATCAGGCTCATGCAATCAGTTTCTTCACGGAGGGCCACACATTGTTGAGGATCAGGGGATGCGCCGCTTCATTCGGGTGGATGCGGTCGTTCTGGAACAGGCGCGCCGCGTCCGGGCCATCGGCAACATCTTTCAATAAAAACGGGACCAGAGCCACCTTGTTGGCTTTTGCCACGGTGGCATACATGGCCGCAAAGCGTGCACCATAGTCCTGCCCGTAATTGGGCGGCATTTGCATGCCGACGAGCAACACCTTGGCACCCGCGCTGAGTGCTGCCTGGCTCATGACCTGCAGGTTGTCCTGCGTCATCGACAAGGGCAAGCCGCGCAGTGCATCGTTGCCCCCTAGCTCCAGAATGACCAGGCTTGGTCGGTGTTGTTTCAACAGGGCTGCCAGGCGTGAGCGTCCGCCCGACGTGGTGTCCCCGCTGATGCTGGCATTGATGACCTTTGCGACGATCTTCTCCTGTGCCAGGCGCTGCTCCATCAGGGCCACCCAGCCGCTACCCCGTTTGAGGCCATACTCGGCACTCAATGAGTCTCCCACCACCAAAATGGTCGCCATGCGGCCCTGGGGCGGCGCTGCCCCCGCGGGTAAAGTCCCCGCGAACGATGCCAATATGCCAAGCGCGATACAGTGTCGTCGAATCAAAGAGAGCCCCATGAGTGAAGTAATTATTTCTGTCGAACACGTTTGCAAATCCGTGACGGATTCAACCGGAACACTGGAGATTTTGCGCGATATCGATTTTGCGCTCAATGCGCGGGAAACGGCGGCCATCGTCGGCGCCTCCGGTTCGGGCAAGAGTACCCTGTTGTCCATCATCGCCGGCCTGGACACGCCCACCAGTGGCACCGTACGGCTGGCGGGTGCCGATCTGTTTGCCATGGACGAAGACCAACGCGCCGGTCTGCGCGCCAACAAGGTGGGGTTTGTGTTCCAGAGCTTTCAGCTGCTGGGCAACCTGACGGCACTGGAAAACGTGATGTTGCCCCTGGAACTGGCCGCTCGCAAAGACGCCCGCAAGGCCGCCACAGAGATGCTGGCCCGGGTGGGCCTGTCACAGCGTCTTGGGTCCTACCCCAGGGTGCTCAGCGGCGGTGAACAGCAACGCGTGGCCCTGGCCCGTGCTTTTGTCGTGCATCCGGCAGTCCTGCTGGCGGATGAGCCCACGGGCAGCCTGGACTTTGCAACCGGCGAAAAAATCATGGAGTTGATGTTTGACCTGAACCGGGAGCAGGGCACGACACTGGTACTGGTCACTCATGACCGGGCCATCGCTCAGCGTTGCGACCGGCGGATCACCATCGAGGCCGGGCAATTGGTCTAGCCGCGATAATCGGTGCATGTCTTCATCCAAAGTTCTTTTCGGCTTCCATGCCCTGGGCGTGCGTCTCAAGACAGCACCCCAATCGATTATTGAAATCCATTTCGAGCCTACCCGGCGAGATGCCCGCATGCGCAGTTTTCTGGACCGGGCCAATGAGGCTGGCGTCAAGCTGATCGAGTCCGATGGCGCCCGCCTGTCCAAGATGTGCGGTGGCCATGGGCACCAGGGCATTGCGGCACGTGTGCAGCCCATTGCACAGGTGCATTCGCTGGACGAGCTGCTGGAAGACCTGGAAGCCGCCAATGCGGAACTGCCGCCCGAGCAACGCACGCCACCGCTGATTCTGGTGCTCGATGGTGTGACCGACCCGCACAACCTGGGCGCCTGCCTGCGGGTGGCCGATGGTGCTGGTGTGCATGCTGTTATTGCCCCCAAAGACCATGCGGCGGGCATCAACGCCACCGTGGCCAAGGTGGCCAGTGGAGCGGCCGAGACGGTGCCCT
>ERZ724517.250-NODE-250-length-33836-cov-6.330156_pt1 | contig 33836 bp, 34 predicted proteins | sample MGYA00376050_ERZ724517 | MGnify/ENA primary metagenome ERZ724517 (study PRJEB28724, sample SAMN07190886) | activated sludge metagenome | isolation source: activated sludge of sewage treatment plant in Hong Hong | place: USA: Christiansburg, Virginia | collected... | reverse complement strand
CATGAAAGGCATATAGATAAATTCTTTCGAAAGCTGAGAATAAAAACTTTTAGGAGGTATATTAACTTTTATATTTTCTCTATAATTCTTTATATTTTTTCTGTTTTTACTTATTCGCACTAACGCTTTAAATAAACCTTTTAGCCTAATCCCTGGATAGTTTATAAAAGTTCTTACTCATATCCCTAATAGGAAAAAGGGTAGTACAGCAATCCAAAAATATCCCTGACTGAATACTAAAAAGTTTAAAATATAATTTTTTATTCCATGAAAAGACTTCATTATATTAGGTTTTTTACCAAATGATCATGATCAAAAATGCTGAATACGAGAAGTTTTTACCATTCCTACACGATATCCTTGTAAAATAATTTGTAGGCATAGTGCAGTGTCTTCCATATAGGCAAAATACATTTCTTCAAAAGGTTGTTTAAGGAGTGCTTTTTTGTAAAGCAAACAACAACCTCAAACAGCTGTAGTATATAAAATATTACCTTCTTTATCTTCTTGAGTTTGATCAATAGTGATGCTATCAAAAAAATAATTATTTACTCATTTTTTATGATCGGTATAAATCAAAGTATCTGTTTGTTGTTCGTAACCTTTGTCATAAATTACTGCTCCTACTGCTCCTAACGTATTATCTGATTCTATCCCCTCTACTAAGTTTTCCAATCGATCTTTTGGAGCAAGGGTATCATTATTTAATAAGCAAATATATTCTGAATTGGCATCGCTGTGGCTTACCCCATAATTATTTCCTCCCGCAAACCCCAAATTTTTTCCAGGATCAATAAGTTTTATTTTCTCTTCTTCTATCTGTTTATGAAATATTTTTTTTACTTCCTCGTACGATCAATCTGTAGAAAGATTATTTACAAAAACTATCTCAAAGTTTTCATAGCTTTGAGTCAGCAAAGAATCCAAGCAATTTTTATTGAATTGCAATCCATTATAATTGAGAATGATAATGGAAACTTTGGAATGCATATTATTTAGCAACTTTTAATAAATAGTGAATTTCAGCTGAAGGAAGAATATAGGCGAAAAATCTTTCGTAAAATCTAGGGAAAAGATTAATAAAGAAATCAGGAATTCGATTGATTGGAGCTGATTTCATGAATACTTTTCTATTCCATAAGAAATGAATCCTATACTTTATAGTATGAATTTTTGCATTATGATTATAGAAAAAATCTGGATGGAAATAGTGGAAAGTTCAAGTAGTAAAACCTCTTTTATGAGTATAATCTGCTCGTGTTCATGGATTCGAAAAATAGGGAACAATAACTTTTATCTCTGCTCCTGGTTTACAAATTCTCGTAAATTCTTCCATTACCTTCCCTAAATCATCCATATGTTCCAATACATGCGCAGAATAAATTTCATCCAGCGAATTATCCTCAAATGGATAGGGAAATTTCTCTAAATCAAAGACCATATCTACATTAGGTAAATTAATGCTATCTTGATTGATGTATCATTCTTTGAGATCGTAACCACATCCAATATGGAGCTTTTTCATAATTAATAAGAAGAATATAAATAGGGATTAGTATTCAATATTTACTTTAGTATTGTTTTCTAGAACTATGCTTTTCTGATTAAATCGTTTTTTATCATCGATTTCTTCTATTTTTATGGCTGTATAGACAATATCAGTAGTGAAAAATAAATTAATATACTTAAAAAGTTTAAATACTTTATTGATAAGGACGTTAGCTACTGATACTCTACTCGAACTTAAAAGGGTAGTAGGAAGCATATTTTGTACTTGGAATCATTTTCTTTGAAATAATCCTAGAACTTGGAAAATAGTGGGAATCCCAATATGGCTGTAGCGATAATTGAATTCAGCTTCAAATATATGATTTTGTTTCTTTAATCGAGTGTATATCCCATAAATTCCTTTGAAGATACTTGACCCATTAGGATTAGTGACTACTATAAATCATCATTTTTTGAGAATACGATTGAAATTTGCAAAAAATACTTCTTGTTCGCTGGTTCGTAAATGTTCTATTACTTCACAGCATATTACAATATCATATTTTTCATCATACGCTTCCAAATCCATATGAACAAATGAATCTTCGATGTATTGTATTGTATTTTGTTTAGCTATATCAGATCCTGTAAGGTGATGTACTTTGTTATAAAAGTCGGAAGTAGGATCAATAACATCAACATCAATTTTTATGTCTAATCCTTGGTCCTCAGCTATTCTTTTAAGAAGTAAATCATCATAACCATAACCTCCACCAATATCACAGATATGAATATGTTTTTTCCCAAGTTTCTTGATATAGTCTAGAATCTTATTGATACCATGAAATTTATTGAGGAAATACCAAAGTTCATTTTTAAGATGAAGATCATTAGGATAAACCTCTTGATAGTGTGTATAGAAACTACTAGTAAACATCGTAAAGTATTAAAAAATAGAATAGAATATTATAATCTGACCCAATTTTCTGGAACGATGTCTTTATAATCAAGATTGGCATGCCATTTTTTTGGTGCTACAATTATTTTATTAGGATTTGGATTAAGTCGCGCTCCTCGCCACGAGAAAGTACTATTGGCAATGATATTATGTTTACATGCAGCCATCAGAATCATATTTTTATATGCATCTGCTCCGTGTTTTGAAGCTCCTTTTACTGTTAGATTTTTAGCTCTTGGTTTTCACCCATTTTCTACATATTCTTCAATCTTATATTCTTTAAAATTTTCTTTACACCAATCAATATCATCCGATAAAACAAAAAAGACTGGATTAGTAACTTTTGATTGAATATATTCGATTGCTCTTTTGTAATATTCCATATCACATATTCCTTCATAGTGAGTACCAGCATAATCTCATCTTCTTACATGTATGCTAACTGATTCTGAATTATTAATTTTTTCTAATACCTTGAGATTTTTTTCATCATCAATAGGTTTTTTCAACGTGAAATCCTTTCTGATTATATCTTCATATTCTTTAAAATATTTTTCACTATGCCAAAATCCTTCTATGTAGATATCTCATTTCGTATTGAGAGCTTTATCAACGCTTACTTGTTGATAGTCAAACATGCCAGGATACACTCTAGGATGCTGAGGATTTTCTATAATATAGTGTGGATCAAGTTTTTTACAAAACCATGCAAGTACGTACCAAATCTTATCTATCCATTCGATCTTCCAGAGTTTTAAATACCAAGGTCTTTCTTTGTTTGTCGCTTCTTCCCCTGCTATATTAAAAACATCTAGGTCATAATCTTTAGCTGCGTAGTATATTGTATCTATGTTAAGAAAAAGAGGTTCATTACGTTTTAATGCAAGAACTCTACCAAAAGCATATTGGTTCATTTGATTAGCTAATCACCCTACCATTCTAATTGTTACCATAGTTTGGAATTTAAAAAATAATGTTCTTTTTTTTGTGAAAATACTATATTTTAGGATTTATTTATATTTTTTTGTAAGATTAGAATCACTTGCTCGGCTGTATTAAACTTTCTACATTCTCATTCCCTAATAGTATTATAAAATACACATGAAGTTATTCTTTTTTTCCCTAGAGTAGAATCAGCTGCTTCGCAGGGTACACACTCAGGATAGTGATATCCTCTAAGATTGAAGGAAGATTTATTATCAACCTTGGGCTCCATAAGAAAAGCACTTACTGTATGAATATTGATACAATGAGGATTCAGAAGATTCGCTATCCACATAGGACCTCCATTACCACTTATACAATATGTGGAATGTTCTAACAGGTAGGATAATTGTGTTAAAGAGGTTTTATCTAGCATATTTATAAAATCTGAATTCTGGGTTATTCAATTTTTTTCTAGTTCATCAATAAACCATTTTTCTCTCATTCATCATACTATAACCACCTTTAGTCCTTGGTTTTGAGCAAATTTTATAATAGCTAACCACTCCTTAATATCAAGACTTCTTTCGAAAATACTTGGGAATATCGTGATATAATGCTCTGGGATTTGTCGTATTTCATTAGGGAAGTTTATAGACTTTTTATAATATTGGAGCGGTTGAGAGGCTGTACCGCATTCCCCATCTGCTAAATTTCTATACTTTGAAATATCATTTACATTTTCAAAAATAAAACGAGCTTTCTTAGCTAATAAAAGTCACAAAATCTGTGCAGGACGAGTTTTGATAGGTATAATAGCCTCATCATATCTTCTAAAATTCTTGATTAAAAACTTAAATATATTCCAATTTCCATAAGGAATAGTTAAGATTTTTTCTATAAGTCCGTCATTTTTTAATCCCTCTAATATATGGTGTCGACCTCCATACATAGGTAATTTTTTGTATTTTTCTTGTACTTCTTTATCTTGTTTTCCAAGATCTCTATGAAGATGTCTCATATCATAAAAAGTCTGATAGACTTTATTTCAAAGTTCTTTTTGTTGCGTCAAAAAAGGTAGACCTCCAATAATATCCCCCAATCACTGTGCTTTTATATATAAAATATTTTTAGCCATTAGAGAATTTTCTTCTGATTAAAATAATATAATTACTGCACTTCATGCTCAGAAACTATAGAAGTTCCTATTTTACTTACAGCAACCCCACTGGCTTTATTACCATATATCACTGCATTTTCTAGACTTTCTCCTTGGTTAATTTTTACCGCAATTCCTGCTAGAAAGGTATCTCCTGCTCCAGACACATCAAAAACATTTTGAGCTTCTGTGTGGTAATGATGAATTCCATTATTAAGAGTGATAAGAGTTGCTCCTTGTTCTCCTCTCGTTACTATAAGATTGGATTTAAGCTTTTTAGCAAGATTACTTCCATACTTTTCTATTTCATCATCCTTATTATTAATCTCTTTTCAGATTATTTGTGTGAATTCTTTAAAATTTGGTTTTAGTATATGGATGTTATTGTAGTATTCAAATTTGTTAGGTTTGGTATCTACAAGAATTTTTTTCTTAGCAAAGGTAAAACATATTTCTTGTATTAGATCCTTTGATAAAAATCATTTTGTATAATCTGAGCAAACTATAATAGCTGGATCAGTACTCTCTATTGCTTCAATGATTTGGGAAATATATTTTTTATCAAGCTGAATGAATTCTTCGTGATCCGCTCTGAGAAGTTGTTGATTGTAAGTAGTGTCTATAAATCTTGATTTCACAATGGTACTAGCAGTAGTCATAGGAATAAAATCAATATCCTGAGCTTCACAAATATTTTCTACTGTTTCAGCATGTATGTCTTGACCTTTGTTGCCCACAAGAGTACATTGCCCTCCTAAACCTACAATGTTTGCAGCTACATTGGCGGCTCCTCCTAGTCTGTATTCTGTGTTATGGATAGAAAATAGGGGAGCAGGTGACTCAGGATTTAATCTTTTTACCGTGCCGAAATGGTACTCATCAAGTATAATATCTCCTACCACTACTATATTTTTGTTCATAATATTTTTTCAATAATCAGATAATTATATATTTTTATAGATGTATGAGTTAGTAGCTAGGAAAATCTTTTAAAACCTCAAAACCATTTTCTTTTAGTATTTTATGCTTTTTAAATACCTCAATATCTGACTTTACCATTTCTAGACAAAGTTGTTCTACATTGTAATGGGGAGTTCGTCATAACTCTTTTTTAGCTTTACTTGGGTCTCCTAAAAGAAGATCGACTTCGCTTGGACGGAAATAATTCTCATCTACTTCCACGAGCACTTCTCCTGTAGAACTATTTTTTCCTACTTCTTGGATTCCAGTTCCTTCTCGATTTAATTGTATACCTACTTGTTTGAAAGATAAAGTAATAAAATCTCTTACCGTAGTAGTTTTACCAGTTGCAAGAACATAGTCTTGAGGTTTGTCTTGTTGCAGCATCAATCGCATTCCTTCTACGTAATCTTTAGCGTGCCCTCGGTCTCTTTGAGCATCTAGATTTCCAATATACAGTTTATCCTGCAATCCTAAATGAATTTGTGCTACTGCTCTGGTTATTTTTCTTGTTACAAATGTTTCTCCTCTAATAGGTGACTCATGATTAAATAATATTCCATTGCAGGCAAATATATCGTAGCTTTCACGATAATTCACAGTAATTCGGTACCCATATAATTTTGCTACCCCATAAGGAGATCTTGGATAAAAGGGTGACTGTTCCGTGTATCCTGTGCTGGGCATATTGAAACCCATTCCGCCATACATTTCGCTTGTAGAAGCTTGATAAAATTTAGTTTTTTCTTCTAAGCCATTACTTCTTATTGCTTCAAGTAATCTTAAAGTCCCTATGCCGTCTGTATTTGCTGTATACTCTGGCATGTCAAAAGAAACTTTTACATGTGATTGAGCAGCGAGATTATATATTTCGTCTGGTTGGATTTGTGCAACCAGCTTGATAAGATTAGCACTGTCTGTCATATCTCCATAATGAAGAATGAATCTTGTATCCACCATATGGGGATCTTGGAAAAGATGGTCAATTCTCTCCGTATTGATTAATGAAGATCTCCTTTTGATTCCATGAACTTCATATCCTTTACTAATTAGTAATTCAGCTAAGTAAGATCCATCTTGTCCAGTAATTCAGGTTATGAGTGCTTTTTTCATTTTTTTGATATGTTTAAAATAATTTTTTATAATCTGATTATGAGTTTAAATCCTCTCTAAAACTAAGTTTTTACTATATACTTTGCTTATATTAAATCAATCTTTTTTCCTCTGCTATGATTAAGAATTAATTATAATCTGAAGAGAGTAGGGGGGATTTCTACTTTTTTATTAGAGAACCTTTTTATTATAGTTTTGAATGAGTTCATCAAATACTTCAGATATTTGGTTGGCAATATTTTTTCGATCATAATGTTCAATAACTTCTTGATATCCTGCTAATCCTTGTTGTTCAATTTCTTTGTCCCCCATATCCAAATAGTGTGTAATTGCTTCAGCTAAAACCTCGCTATTCCCTGAAGGAACCACCATTCCAAATTCAGATTTAATAACATTTTTATTATCTCCTACATCTGTTGCGATAATAGGTAGTTTGCAACACATTGCTTCCATAACTACTACGGGTTGTCCTTCAGCTAAGGATGGAAGAATAAAAATAGTATTCGCTCGATATTCATCCACCACATCTTGTTTGATCAGTTTACCTTTGAAGCTTATAAATTTTTCTATTCCTGCTTGGCTTACTTGATCTTCTATTTTTTGTCTATCGGGTCCATCTCCGACAATATTGAGATGAAATCATGAAGATATTAATTTTTCTTTCCCGATACTGGCGATTGCCGAAATTAAGAAATTTAATCATTTTTGCCAATCTATTCTTCCTACAAAAATAAAATTCTTCCCGTCTTTTTTCTTTGTTACATGAGATAATCTGAACTTGTGAGTATCTATTCCTGGATAAATTACTTTTACATTTTTAGTACTCAAATTATAATTCAATACTTTATGAGATACTGAAATAATCATATCATACTGTATCCAGCATACTAATAATTGTTCTAGAAAATAATGAATTCATTTTTTATGAGTATCCATATGCATTGTCCCGTGTACTGTATAAACAACAGGTGTGTGTGTCAACAATCCCACTATCCTGGCGGGTATGCCTCGCAAAAGTGCGTGCGCATGAATAATATCATAATGATTTTTTTTTACTTTCTTGTATAATGCTATTGTGCATTGTATGATTCATATAATTCTTAAAGGTAAAGAAAAAAATGAACCCACAGTACCAATTCTTTCGAGTCTAAAGTTAGGTCAATATACTATGGGTTCATTAAAAATATTTCCTTCTTCGTCACTAAAAGATCTGGTGAGAACTTCTACTTTTGTATTATGATCAGAAACAAGTTCTTCACACAGATACTTGGCATATATCTGGCCTCCACCTATCAAAGGTTCTCGCGGTTCACTGAGTACAATGATTGATCTCATAAGTTTGGTGGAATAATAAAAATTATATTCAAGTTCTCTATCTATTATTATATCCTTTACTTCTCATGTAATGTATAAAGTAATCTGTAATTGCATGCATAAAAGTGCTGTGCATATCTTCAATAACACCATAGTTTGAGGATTCTACAATAATAGTATGATCGCATAAATCCTTAGCTTGTCCTCAATCAAATCCTAGGAAGCCTATGGTTTTTACTCACTTGTTTTTTGCAACCTTGAGAGCTTCTAGTATATTTAATGAATTGCCACTTCCTGTAATTACAATCAAAAGATCATTTTTTTTTGCTTTTGCAGTTAGTGGAAGAGCAAAAATATGATTATATCCATTGGGTAAATCGTTACTGGTCGCTGTAAGTGTTGATACGTTATCTGAAAGACACTCTACATCAAATGGATGAGCTTGAATTCCTGGATAAGGATTTTTACCGAATACAGTTTTGCTAAGATCTGCTACAAAATGAGATGAGGTCGCATGGCTTCCCCCATTTCCTATAATAAAAATTCTTTGTTTATTCTCATAAGCTTCTTGAATCATTTCTATAGCTCTGTTCATATTTTGTACTTTTAGAGCTCTAATAGCTTCAATCATTTGTTTGTAATAATGACCTATAACCGTAGAACTACTAAAATCTTGATTGTGTGAACTAGAATCGTTTTCTGAAGAATGCATAGTAAATACAAAGGCAAATAAAATATATTTAAGGAATTATAATTAATCTTGGTAGAATATTACTTGTGATCCTCCATTTTCAAATGAAAAAGGAATATACCTTAGATCAGAAAGTGCGCTTTTAATCTTTTCATGTTTGTCTTCGGGTGCATAGAAGATAAAAAAGCCTCATCCTCCTGCTCCCAATAATTTACCACCTGTGGCTCCAGCTTGTATTGCAGAATCGTACCATTGATCAATTTGTGGATTACTTATACCTCAAGCCATTTCTTTTTTGAGTAATCGATTTTCATGTAATAATTCACCAAAGCGCTGTTCATTATTTTCTTCTAGTTCTTTCTTAAGTTCATAAGCTATTTTAACCATTTTTTTCATTCCTTCTATTTTATCTTTTTGATCTCCTATGTTTTTAGTTTGCTCACCTAATATAGTATCTGCTTTTCTCGTAATACCAGTGTAAAACATTAAGAGTTTTGATTCCAATTTTCTTTTAGTTTCTTTGGAAAATATGATGGGCTGTACTGATACAGTTCCGTCAGGAAAAAATTCAATAAAATTGAATCCTCCATGTGCGGAAGCATACTGATCTTGTTTTCCTATTGGTTTCCCTAAAATTTTTATTTCGATTTCACAAGCTTGCTCTGCAAGAGTTTCTGCTGAAACAAATTTATTATTATAAGCATACAATGCTTGTAAAAGCGCCACTGTAAAAGCAGAGGAAGACCCCAAACCAGATCATTCGGAGGGAATATCCGCAATAGAGATTATTTCAAATCATTCAGGTTTATAACTTGTATGAGTAGAGTGTTCATTAAGAAAATCGTAAGCATATATAATAATTGCTTTCGCCAAATCATGTTGCATCTCATTTATTGAATCAATTATTTCTGTTTTACTATAGCTGAATCTAATTTTATGATCAAACTTGGGATTAATATTAATATAGATATATTTATTGATAGAGCTACTTACCACCGCTCATCCATGCTCGCTATAGAATGAAGCAATATCACTCCCTCCTCCTACAAAACTCATTCTTAATGGTACTTTTATTCCTATCATAAGGTTTCCTCTAAATAAAGTAGAATACCCATATCTTTTAGCTTTTATTGGAAAAAATACAAGGAAATTGTTATAAAAAACTACCTTATAAAGTATAAACTATTGCTTACAAGCTGAACATATCTTTCATTATTTGTTAGAAATATTTGTGATATACTTCTTCAGCTTTTTTTAAATTTTCAATACTTCCTATATCAATCAAAAAGTCAGTACTAATATAGCTTAGTATTTTTTTTCCATCAGCAAGTAAAGCTGGAAAAAAATCGAAACCAAAATCTGAAAATCCAGTGTGAGATACATATTTTTTAAAGATAGATTTTTTAATGACATAGACTCCTGCATTTGCTAGATCAGAAACTACTTGTTCTGGTTTAGGTTTTTCTATAAATCAGCTTATGTATCATTTTTCATTCACTACTGCCATCCCTTTATGTAAAATATTATCTTCATGATAGAGTACTATTGCCGCATCAAATTCTTTACCTTCCAAAGAATCTATAAATGCACTATAATCTATATTAGTGAGATTGTCCCCATAGACCACTAAAAATAAATCTTCCAGTTGATCAATCTGTTTCATAACTCCACCTGCTGTGCCCAATATTTCTCCTTCTTCATGAGAAATAATAATCTGATGGGCGAGGGGATGATGTGAAATATATTCTTCTATTTTTTCACTAAGGTAAAAGCTATTAATAAAAAATTTATTGAATCCATGTGTATGAAGATGATTCAAATGATAACCCAACAGTGGCTTTCCTCCGACGGGAATAAGTGGCTTAGGTGTGGTAAGGGTGAGAGGTCTTAATCTTGTACCATATCCCGCCGCAAGTATAAATGCCTGATTAATTTTCATAATATTTTTTGAAAAATTGAAAGGCGGTAGAGACTATGTCATCTATATTTATATATTGTGGTTTCCAATCCATAAAACTCATAATTTTTTGGTTTTCGGCGATTAAGATACTTGGATCTCCCTTTCTTCTAGGAGATAAAACTGTATTTAATTGGTTTCCAGAAATTCTTTGCACGCTTTCAATAATCTCTTTTACTGAAAATCCTTTACCAATTCCGAGATTAAATTGCTCACAAATATTATCATCAAGTTTTTGTAAACCCATAACATGTGCGCTCGCCAAATCTTCCACATGAATAAAATCTCTAATTCCTGTTCCATCTGGAGTAGGGAAATTATCCCCATAAATATTAAATTCTTTTCTTATCCCTAAAGCAGTTAATATCGCACAAGGAATGACATGAGTTTCTGGAGTATGTAATTCTCCTAAACTACCATCTTTGGATGCTCCTGATGCGCAAAAATATCTAAAAGAAATAGAAGAAATTCCATAAGCAATATGGTACCAATGAAGTATTTGTTCAAATAAAAGCTTAGTATGTCCATAAGGATTGGTAGGATTTTTGGGATGATCTTCACGAATACGTTCTGACTGAGGTTCTCCATATACCGAAGCAGACGAAGAAAATATTATTTTTTTTACTTTATATTTATTCATAGCGTTCAAAAGATTGAGTCATCAGTTCAGATTATTTTCATAGTATTTATCTGGAAAATCTACACTATCAGGTACTGAAGCGTATGCCGCAAAATGAATAACTGCATCAATACTATACTTGATAAAGGTCCCCTCAATATCTTCAATATTTCTTAAATCTCACTGATAAAATTCTGATCCACTTTGATTTATAACCTTTCCATTTTCTAAATTATCAAAAATGATAGGATGAAATCATTGATGTATAAGTTCTTTTACGGTATGACTCCCGATGTATCCCGCCCCTCCAGTAACTAAGATATTTTTCATTACACAAAATTTTAAAAATAATTTATAATCTGATATTGTATTTAATTGAATCTGTATTTAAACAAGGTTTTTATGGCATCCCGCCCATCAATGAGTTTTATCTTTTTCCCTGTCGTAATAGTGCGAGGGTAGTAATGAATAGGAACTTCACCGTAAGAGTATCCTTTTCTGAGAAGTAACATTGTGATTGCTGGTTCTCGATCAAAACTGTTTTCTTCAATCCCTAATAGATGTTCTTTGAGCTTAGATCTATAGAGTTTATAACAGGTTGGTTCATCAGTAACGATGGTAAATCCTAAAAGTGAAACTACTACTGAAAGTAATAATCCTCCCAATAAAAATCCAAATGTAGAATATTTTGCTCCAAATTTTAGATACCCAGTCGTACGACTTCCATACACAAAATCCAGATTATTTTTTTCTATTTTTTCGATCAATGCGAGATAATCTGATGGATCATATTCGAGATCTGCATCTTGAATGATATATAAATCTCCAGTTGCTAGTCCAAATCAGTTTTTCAACGCAGCTCCCTTAGAGTTGGATCAGTCTTTTTGTCTTTCTTGAAATACATATTTACAATCCAGATCTGGATGTTTTTCAAGGAATTTCTTAATAATCTGTTCGCTCTTATCTTTACTCCCATCATTTACAATAATCAGTTCTTTGCTATATCCTACGCTATCCAAATTTACCTCATACACTTTCTGCAGCAATTGACCTACGAATTGTTCCTCGTTGTATACAGGGATGATAATGGATAAAAGCTTCATAGTGTATTAAGATTTAAAATTGTAAAAGTAGTTCATCAAGAAATTTCGAATGAAAATAAGTCCTTTATTGAACACTGCTGCGTACAAATAGTAAAAGTGTAATTGATCTACAAATATCCAAAGTAGTCCTGCATTTATTCCTAATCAGACTATTTGAAATATGAAAAATAACCCCATTTGTTTGTGAAAATTTCCTGCATTACTTTTGAAAGTGATGTATTTTTGGAATAAGAATCCGTATAAGAAAGCGATACAAAACGATAATATAGTAGATACCAAATAGTGTAAGCCTACAATATCTGTAAAGATATATAAAAATAATAAATCAATAAGAGCCGCAGTTCCACCCCCTGCAACGTATAAAATTCATTTTTGTATAATCTGTTTACTGAGTATTAATTTCATTTTTTGGCGAGAATAAAGTTGTTCATTCCTAATTCGAAGTATTCATGTTTTACATTTTCTGCTTTAAATCAAGCTTCTGCCATGATTTTAACCAGCATCTTTTTATCATAATATCTTTTGTGATCTCTAATTTCTACTTCTTCAATAAGATGGATTTTGTAAGCTAAGAATTCCAGTACTGGCTGTGACCAAATCGATGGGGTAGTGATTACCAAAAGACCACCTTCATTGAGCATTTCATAACAACTCGTAACAAAATTTTGATCGTTTTGAATATGTTCCAAAATTGCAGTTGCTAAGATAATATCATATTTTTTACCTGCTACTACTCCTTCTTCCAGATTTCCAATTACTGATTCTATGCCGAGCGTATTCAAAAACTCTGTATTGAGATTGAGATCCAAAGCCGCAAGAGAAGTAGGGGTATAGTTCTTTTTGATATATTGTAAGTTGGTGGCATTGTATCCACAACCTACATCAAGTACTGATTTACCACTAAAATTAACATGTTTCTTAACGATATGTAATCTAAGGTGCAAGAATAACTTATCTAGTAAAGAAAAATCGTAAAATCAGAAGGCTTTATTTCTTTCTTTTCAGCTCATTTATAATCATTCAAATAAAATAAAACAGAACAATAAAGCACATTGTGTATACTCTATTGGAAGTAGTTTGACTCATTACCCATTGGTAGTTTTCAGTAAACAGGAATACCGCCGTAAACAGTATAAACATCAAAATTGGAGTGATGATAAACATCAGACTCGATGGTACAGCAGATTCAGTTTTTTCATCTCTTTTTTGATAATATCCATATATCCAGAATCCTATCAAAACCAAGAACACGAGCCCAATACTGTAATTATTTTCAGTAATGAACATTGGTTTAAACTGTGTGAAGATCTCCCAGTGTGTGGTAGAAACTGCTCCTTCAGCTGGCGCGCTATCAGTAGGATTGAATCCAAGACCGTGATATAGCTTGAGAGCTGTGTAAGGAATAAGGAATAATAAGATTCCTCACGCTGTTAAACCAAGCGCCTTTTTATCGTTTCGTAATCCTTGTAATGTGTTTACTAAATTTCCTTGTAATAATAATACTAATCCAAATCCAGCTAGTACGGCTGGAGCATAAATTACAAATCCATCATTTTTCATATAACAAGCAATCCATAACATCAAAGTCATGATCACAAGATGTCCATTATTTTTAGATCCTACAAATTCATATCCCAATCGAAGGGCTAAGATAGTATAATAAGTAGTCAATAATTCATGATATCCATCGATGCTATGCCAAAATACCAAAGGTAACCCCGCTATCAAAACAGAAGGAATAATACTGGTAAGTAGATGTTTACTTTTTTCGAAAGTAGTAATAAAACTCAAAATCAACAAAAGGAATAATCCAATTCGTTGAAATAACTTAAGATAAACATCGTGTCGTCCGCCCATCATTGATGCTATTAATGCTTTGAGACTGGCAATATGTATAGGGTAGGCGAGGTTTCCTCTTCACAGTATTTCTCCTGTGTTTCCGAACATTTTCACCCCACCATCATAGAAAATATTGATTGCAGCTTTACTTCGATTTCCGAAAGTATCATCCGCGTAAGATGGGAAACTCATCGTGTGTACAAAAGAATTTATGAAAAACCAAAGTACGAAAATAATTCCGCTTATTGTTAATACTTTTTCAAAAGTTGATAAGTTTTTATAAGATTCTGTAATTCCATCCATTCTTGGTATACGAAGAGTATCTTTGATAGTCTCCATAGTAAGTCCAAACTTTTGAACTTTAATTATGAGTATGATTATCAGTAATAAGATGAGAGCAAGGAATTCCCAAACTCCAATTCCAAAGTGTACAAACTGGATATTTACTAACCAGTTACTGGTTACTCCAATTCCCAAAAACCATGAGAGAATGTAAAACTTCCATCCCTTAAATAATCTTGGATAAATGATAAGTAACAACAATCCTCCACTAATCAATGGAATCAAAACTGTGAGTAAGAGCGCTTTTACAGCGAGCAAAAATGAGGTTTCTATCATTATTTAGTTTTATAAACAAATGAATTATTGAATTCCAAAATCTTAGTTCCCAAAACTTGTGTAGGCGCTTTTTTATAATATATTTGATAATCTGATTGAGTTGGATCGTCTGTTTTTTCACATGGTTTCATGAATACTAGCCACATGTGTGAGCAAAATGGTCGTTCTTGTGCGCATGAATAGTAGGCTTTACAGCTTTGATTTTCTTCTTTCTCAATTCCCATTACTTCTCTTGATTGCGTAACGAATTCGTAAAAATCTCCGAGATTACCATATGATTTTTTACCTTCTTCTGCTAAAGTATAAGACTTAATATTACTTACAGTAGTGCTTGTATAATCAATTTGATTTCTAATAGCTATAATAAGGAAAATGCTAACCGCAAGATATAATGCATTTTTCATGTTCAATTTGGATCTGAAATACATCAGGATCAATCCCAAGAAAAATACCCAATATCATATTACTACTATACTTGTTCCTCCTCGTTTAACACCGTATCTGAGATTAATTCCATAAAATGTTTGTCCTTCCTTACTCCAAAAAGTATTCCATCCAGCTTTCATTTTATCAACTCCGTTGGCTCTCATGCTATCAATACTACCATTTGTAGCAGTCATATTCCCTTCGATAATCATTACTAAGGGTACTTGTTCAGGCAAATCCTGTCCACCATAACTCTCCACAAATAACTTAGCTCCACCATTTTTCACAGGTGCACTCGCAAATGGAATCAATTGTCCATTGCTGATATTTCCCACGATGATAGTTCCGTTTCACTCTACTCCGCTTATTTGAAATAAGTTATTTGTTCCCTTCATTCCCAAATCAATCAAACATTGAGTTTTACAAGAAAAACTAATTCCTCCTTGTTCACTCCAGCTTTCAAAACCTTGATTTTGATAGGCTAAAAGTGTTGCAGGTAGAAAAGAAGCGAGTATTGCTAATCCCAAAAAATACTTTTTCATTTGTACAAATGTACAAAAAATATAAAAAACTTATCTATAAAATAGCTTTCTGTATATTAATTCCTTCAAAATATTCAACGCATTTCAGTTTTTTTGCCCTTTTCATAAACTATAATCTGAATATTTTATATGGACAGGAAGTTCTACAACCTTAAGTCCGAGTCTTTGATATTCATCGATAAGTTCATTGGCATATGCTGTGGTATCTGTAGTGATATTGATTTGTTGTAAGGCTTGAAGTCTGAAACATTTATAACCGTTATGAGGGTCTGTAAGGTACATTCCATTCATAATTCTTGTAAGTAATTTAGCACCCCAGAGGATGATTTTTCTTTTGAGAGGGATATTGTAAGCCTTTCATCCTTCTATAAATCTTGAACCTTGAATTACATCAACATGTTGGAATTCCTGTAAATAGGTCATAAATACAGTCATATCAGAAATATTCATCTGATCATCAGCATCATAAAATACTACATATTTGATATCGCAATCTTCTCCAAATTTACGGAAAAATTGGATTCCTGTTTTATTCCCACCACCATGTCTGCGGTTAATGAGATGGTTGATAAGTACAATAAGTTTATCTGGGTATTCTTTGATTTTATCTTTTACAATATCTGCCATTTCGTCAGTAGAACCATCATTTACGATGAGAATCTTACTAAATCCTGCTCAGATTATATCATCTATTACTTTCCCAATCGTGTGAGATTCATTCAATCCTTTTACATGAAACATGAAATCTTCCTTTGAAATTTGAGTTGGTTTTCATTCTTTAGGAATCAATTTTACTTTGGAGTGGATATAATCTGAATCTATATGACTGATTGATTCGTTACTTACCAGTTTCGTAATAATATATTCACTTTTCATAATCTGATTATTGCTTTCAAAGAAAAGATATACCAAAAATAGAATACTGCTATATACAATAATATCAGATCATCTTCCCAATCCAAAAATTTTACCTAATCTTTCTAAGAAATCAGGATTGTACAAACTATATCAGATTACCCCTATCCCAAGTATAAAAATAAAACCATGAAACACGTTTATTTTACCTCTTTTGTAGGCATCTCGACCGATGATGATGAATAATATGGAAGCTGTAGCAATAATAACTGTTAGTAATGACATCAGATATGACTATAGCTTCTAAATAACGACTTTATGACGATGTTGTAACTAATAAATTGCGACTTGCAACTGTTTTTGCTTGTTATTTTTCAGAAAATAGATAAGAAATGGGTATAAAATTTACAATACTAAAAAATATTCTGAAAATGGCTCTGACAAAACGTAGTGAAGATTTTTCTGCTTGGTATAATGAACTCGTAGTTCAAGCTGAATTAGCACAAAATAGTGCGGTCAGAGGATGTATGGTGATAAAACCATACGGATTTGCGATCTGGGAAAATATGCAAAGAACCTTAGATTTTTTGTTTAAAAAAACAGGACATAGTAATGCTTATTTTCCTCTACTTATTCCCAAATCTTTCTTCACTAAGGAGGCTAAACATGTGGAAGGATTTGCCACTGAAGCAGCTATCGTAACTCATTATAGACTCAAAAATCAAGATGGAGAAATGATAGTAGACCCTGATGCAAAGCTTGAAGAAGAACTTATTATCAGACCTACCAGTGAAACAATTATCTGGAATACCTATAAAGATTGGATTCATTCTTATCGTGATCTTCCTTTGCTTATCAATCAATGGGCAAATGTAATGAGATGGGAAATGAGAACAAGAGTTTTCTTGAGAACATCAGAATTCTTATGGCAAGAAGGTCATACAGCTCATGCTACGGCTGAAGATGCAGTTCAAGAAACAAAAAGAATGTGGAAGGTTTATCAAGAATTCTTTGAGAAAATACTTGCAATAAGTGGAGTTCCTGGTGAAAAATCTGAAAATGAAAGATTTGCTGGAGCTGAAAATACCTACACAATAGAATGTATGATGCAAGATGGTAAAGCTTTACAAGCTTGTACTTCACATTTCTTGGGACAAAACTTTGGTAAGGCATTTGATGTAACTTTTGCGAACAAAAATAACGAACAAGAACATGCACGAGCAACAAGTCGAGGTGCAAGTACAAGAATGATGGGTGGTTTGATCATGTCTCATAGTGATGACAAAGGTTTAGTATTGCCTCCTATGATAGCTCCAATCCATATCGTATTTATCCCAATCTGGAAAACTGACGAAGAAAAGCAACAAGTTTCTGATTATATAACTAATCTTACAGATCAACTCGAAGATGTAAATCTCCCTATTCAGTTTGAAGTAGAAGGAAATACTTACAAATTCCCAGTTGCTTTGACTACAAAAATTGATCGAGATGACCAAAAATCTATGGGTTGGAAGCAAAACCAGTACGAACTTCAAGGAGTTCCGCTGAGAATAGCAGTGGGACCGAGAGATGTTGCAGGAAATAGTATCATGGTAGCAAGAAGAGATCAAGAAGATAAACTAACTCTGAATACTGAAGGATTTGTGGATCAAGTTACAGAAATCTTAAGAGATATGCAAGAAAAATTGTACAAACATACTCAAGAAATGAGAGCAGAACACACGGTGAAAGTAAATACTCGAGATGAGTTTACAAAAGCACTTGATGATGGGAAATTTGTATTAGCTCATCGAGATGGAACTATGGAAACGGAAGAAAATATTAAGACTCAGACAAAAGCTACAATCAGATGTATTCCTTATGATGAGGATGGAAATGATTTATATTCTGAATCTGGAGTTTGTATTCTTACTGGTAAACCAAGTACGAAAAGAGTATTATTTGCGATTGCTTATTAATTTAATGGTAATTTAACCACTAACATGTGAAATATAACAAGTGATATGATACTAAAACCAGAAACTACTTTGGAAGCAAAAAAAATTGATGAGATGAGTCCTGAGTTTCAGAAAATTATACAACATATTAAAATTGCCCAACAAAAAAACCTAGAATCCAAAAATATTGATCAAGAGAAATTGGAAAATACCTTTATTAATCCACTCATTTAAAATCTTCTATGAAACTCAAAGCCTTCACTCTGATAGAAATACTGATTACCATCTCAATTATTGCAATTGTGATGATAGGGATTTCAGGAATGACAGGAAATCAAGTGAATAAAATAAGAGAAAAAATAATCAAAGAAGAATTTGTAACAACATACAATGCGGTACTGCTCAATTCTATTGGTTCAAGCAATATCAACGGTCAAGGAGCCAAAAATAAGCTAGTAATCTATGATGGGGTAGTAGCGAGTACAGGATTTGATAGTAAACCAGTTGGAGATTTGTCTTATAAAGTAATGCGTTCTGATCTTCCTTGGAATGCAACGATTATTTTTGATAACTATGGATTGGGTTGTAGTATTGATGGGCAGACTGGCTTTCAAGATGTGGACTTTACTGTAGTTCTCAACAATGAAAAAAAACCCAAGATCGGCTGTTTTAGCATCGACTTGGGTACTTGTAAGCTTATTGAAAATAGATGTTAATTATTGTACTAAACTAGCAGTAAGTTGATCAATATCAAAATTGATCTTAGTCATATCTGGTTCTATTTCAGTACTAAAGCTTGTAAAATCATTTCAAACTATTTTTTCTTTTACGGCTCTGATAGATTTCAAAGTGAGAGCTATTTGTTTGATGATAGTGTTATCATTTTTTGCTTTCGCTAAAGACAAGAGTTGTTTTAATTTATCAACTTGTTCGTCGAGAGTTTTTAGAGCTCCATCAGTTTCTGGAGTGACATTTGCAGTCAACTCTTCCTCTTCAGCTCAAGTATAGATTGGAGTAGTATCTGGAATTACTGTACCAGCTGGTAATTGATCTTCGTCTCCAAATGAATCTGAAGATGTCCCCAATGGAAGTTCTTCTTCTGGAATCTTATTTTCAGTTCAACTAATAATATCATCTAAAACATTGGTATCGGTTCCTGTGGAAATGGCGTCAGTTCCAGTATTGTTTGCTCCTGTAGCTATAACTGGACCAGCAATATCCGCTTTGAGTTGGTTTCCAATGTTATCTGAAGGAAACATCGTGCTAAATACCATATAACTTGCCCCTGCTAATACGACAAGACCCAATACTCCTGAGCCTACTAAGAGCATTTTTTTCTTTTTCCCGTCCATTCCTGTGATTGCATTTGTGATATTGGAAGTTACCGTTGCTGTAGTAGCGTTTGTAGCAGCGGGAATTGTGTCTAAGTTTTCCAACATAGTATCTAGACTTGCTTGATTACCTGTTTCTTTACTAGCTTCTTCTGCTATCGTTGCTGTTTCTTTTTTAGTTAAAAATGGATCAACAAAAGTATTATTTTCTACTGTTTCTGTTGTTTCAGCTGCTGGAGTTTCAGGTGTATTTGGAATAATCTGATCAGTAGCGGGTGCTTGAGTATCTAAAACTGCTTTAGGTTCGTCAAATACAATATTGAGCCCATCAAATGGATCATCTGAATGAGCTTCTCCTTGAGGTGCAACATCCATTACTGGAATAATTACAGTCTCGGTCTCGTTATTCACTGATGTTGAATCATTATTGTTTGCGTTTGGAGTAGACTCAGTTTCATTGTTTGATTGCATACTCGTATCCAAAGTATTTTCAGTTTCAATTTGTGTATTTTCTATAAGTTCTGGCTCGATGGAAGGTTCCTCCAATGGTTGAATTTCAGAGTCTGTAGCTGAATTTGTGGTCTCAGTATTTACATTTATATCATCATTATTAATGCTCATATCAAAAGCATTTTGAGCTTCTAAAATATTTTCATCTTGAGAATCATCAGTAAACTCACTTTCTGCATTGTTTTCAGTATCAACAGGAATATCAGTATTTACAATTTCAGTATCAACTGGAATATCAGTATTTACAATTTCAGTATCAACTGGAATATCAGTATTTACAATATCTGTTTCGAGGTTGAACTCTGGAAGTTGAACTTCTTTGTTATCATCCGTTGGTGGAGTAGTTTTCGTCAAAGTATCTTTTACTTCATCACCAAGGTTCAAATCTGGAAGAGTTGTAGATTCGATAGGATTTTGAATTGGAAAAGCATCAGTAATATCTTTTGTAACTTTACTTTTACGAGGTGTTGATTTATGAGATTTTGTTTTAGAAACTGCCATTAGGATTTATTGATAATAAATGAATACTCTAGTATATCCAGAAGGTCTGGATTTGTCAAAAATTTGATTGTTTTTTCTTATCTTTTTCTTTTGCTTTTTGGACCGCGATGATTACTGATTAGATAATGCAAGACTTGAAAAAACTCCTTAGGACTACAGACAGATATATCGCTATTTTGAACGTAAATGGGATTTTTTCCCTCAAAGATTTGCTCAATTACTTCCCCAAAACTCACGAAGATCGTCTGCTTATTCAAGATTCATTTCAAGTACAAGAATCTTTGGAAGACCCTAAGCAAAAGCAAAGAGTAAGAGTTTTTGTGACAGAGAAAAAAATAATGATGCTCAGAAATAAGAAGAAAATTTATGAAGTGAGATTTCATGATGAATTTGGAGTGGAAGGAAAGGCTTCCTATCGAGGAACAGGCTTTGCTTTTCAGCAAATCCAAAAAGAAATGCGATATATCGTGATTGGGAAACCAAAAATGGTCAAAAATAAGGCAGTTTTTAGTAATCCAGAATTTATACTGAGCGCCGCGCCTAGTGAAAATATGATAGAATCAGATTATGTTAGTCCTACCTCTACGCTCGAAACCATACAAGAAAATGCAGTTGTTGAAGAATGATATAATATAGGAAGGCTCTATCCTGTTTATTCAGAAATGTTGGGGGTAAAATCCTGATGGTTTGCCAAAAAGATGCGGGATATTCTGAAATATGTGGAGCAAGAATATATCGAGTATTTGCCTGAGGATTTTATACGTGAATTTGAACTTCCCAATATAGTAGAAACTATAAAATCTCTGCATTATCCCAAAAATGCTGAGGATCTCAAAAAAGCAAAATATAGACTTTATTTTGATAGATTGCTCAAAGTTCAGCTCCAATCTCGAATCAATAAACAGCAGTATCTTAGTGATAAAAAACCTGTAACAATTCAAAAAGAGGAAATTGATCGAGAACTGATCAAGACTTTTGTTTCCCGCCTTCCATTCCAGCTCACAGATGCACAAAAAAAAGTGATTAAACAGATGATTGAGGATTTTAGTGAAGAATCTGCGATACTCAGATTATTGCAATGAGATGTAGGAAGTGGTAAAACTATTGTAGCTATTACCTGCGCTTACTATATGATCAAAAAACTCAAAGGGCAGTGTGCTTTACTGGTTCCTATTGAAGTACTTGCTTTCCAACATTACAATCATCTGGTAAGAATACTTCATCCTTTGGGTATCCAAGTGAGATTACTAACAGGAAGTGTACCAGCCTCACAAAAACAGAAGATCAAGCAAGAACTCAAAGCTGGACTTATTGATATTGTAGTATGAACTCATGCTATCGTCCAGCAAGATGTAGCTTTCCGTAATCTCAAATTTGTAATTATTGATGAACAACATAAATTCTGAGTAAAACAAAGATCATTTTTCAAAAACTTCTGAACTCCGCATATTCTACAAATGACTGCTACTCCTATTCCTAGAACACTTGCATTAGCATTTTTCTCTGAGTTTGAAGTCAGCATTATTGATGAAATGCCCGCAGGTCGTAAGCCTATTATTACCAAGGTAGTAACAGAAAAAGAATGGAAAAAACTCAAAGGACGAATGCTTGATCGCATAGGTAAAGGGCAATCAGTGTTTGTAGTAGTTCCTTTGATTGAAGAGTCAGAAAACCTTGAGGGAGTGAAATCTGCTTTACTGGTACATCAACAGCTCAAAGATGATTTTTCAGATCATTTACAACATGCTGAAATAGGTTTAATACATGGTAAGCTCAGTTCCAATGAGAAAGACGAAGCCATGAGAAACTTCAAAGAAGGAAGAAGTAAGATATTGGTGAGTACTACGGTAATTGAAGTAGGAGTTGATGTTCCACAAGCGACTATCATGCTCATCAAAAATGCTGAAAGGTTTGGGCTTAGTCAGTTACATCAGTTGCGTTGACGTGTAGGAAGATCTGATCTACAATCTTATTGTTTCTTGGAAACCAAAAACCTCACAGGCAATGAAAGACTCAAGGCTATGGAGGAAACTACAGATTGATTCAAACTTGCTGAGATAGATATGCAACTGAGAGGTACAGGAGAGATATTGTGATATCGTCAATCAGGAGAATCTGATATACCTATGGAAGTATTAATGGATATTACACTGATTGAGAAAGTACAAGTAGCTGCAAAATGGTTGCTGGAACGCTATCCTGGGCTGAAAGGACTCAAACTTCTGGAAGCAGAAATAGACTATGTAGATAGTGAAATGTTGGTATAACTACTTTGTTCAATTAGATTTTGATTGTGATTTTTTGAAGCTCTTTCCCAAAGGATGTGTATTTCCCAAGGTATCAAAAATTTCAAGTTTTTTGAGTACTTCCACTCGCGCACACTCATGAATTGCATTTTCAATATTTTTGAGTTTATTTATGTAATCTTCATTAAGTTTACCATTTTTGAATTTTCTCACGATATGATAGATATTATCCGCATTGAGAGTATGATCATTATCTGTGGGTAAGTAATCAATACTTTTATGGTCCGTAAGAATTGTATTAATATGTTTAATTTCTTCGTTGTTGAGATGCTTAGCTATTAAGTCATAGGGTTTATGGACGCTCTCTTTTTTAGCTTTTTTGGTATCTTGAAGATGGAATTGAATCTCCATAGGAATAAGCCCAGAATCTCCTCTAAAATGAATTACAAAATTGATATCTCTATATGCTGAACCGCTTTTGGGCCCAGAGAGTAATAATCCTATCTTGTCTTCAAGTTCTATTATAGGATTTCTTTCTTTATCACGTTTGAGCAATGAATCAATTTTTTTGGTATGTAAAGATTGGAGTAGTAAATTTATCCCTTGTACCATACTGTTGAGATCATGAAAAACAAAACTACATCTATGAAGATCCTTGAGTTTAAATACCTTTCCTCCATATTTACTCAAAAGTTTTGTGAATGCTCTCTCAAATTCTTTTTCAGCGGGATCTATAAGCTCAGTCTCGAGTTTATTTTCTGAAAATTTTTCTTTGATAGCTTCTTTTATAACATTATATTGACTATTATTTTTCCCAGTATTGGAGTTATACAGACTTAAAAGTGTAAAATAGAGATGATTTGCATTAATGAAGAAAAACTTGAGATAAAGTTTTATGATTTCCATATCTTCTATTTTAGTTTCTGCTCTAATATAGTGTAGTAGATTGCCATGAGCGTTGATATTTTTATCAATATCTAGATTAAAATCTTCTTTACCTCCACCCATTCTTTTGAAAAAATTATAAAAACTTTCATTTTTATAACTAATATAACTTTCAATAAGCTGAATTACTGGTTTATCGCCTATCCTTTGAGAAATATCAAAATCCTGACCTAAGAGTGTGTTTGTTTTCTCTATCTTCTCTTCAAAATTCTCTTTGACATGTTCTCTATGAATCTGAATTCATTTTTTAACTGAATCTTTTTTCCCTTCCTTTCTTCTGAGCCATTCTTGATACAAGTTGATCCCATATTCTGAAATAGGATGTTTGTTTTCTTCACCATCCTGAATATTTAGTTTTTCCTTAAATTTTCCTGCTAAAAGATAGAGCTCTTGAGCAGTCAGAGTATCAATATTTTTATATTCACCAAGATTTTTCTTTATAAACTGTTTATCTCCCAAAATTATTGAAAAAAATAGATATACTTTTGCATCGAGATTTCCACTACGATCCAATTCAAGCCAAATTTCCTTAGAAATCTGATCAATTTTTTTGATATGTTTGATAGTTTCTATTGGATTGGCATTGACGAGATATCTATTTTTACTCATTTGAGAATGTTACAATAAAATTATATACTCTTAGTTTTTCTTTTTAATTCTCCTTCTATTGTTTGGATAAAGGCATTTTTTTGTACTTCACCGCCGATGAATTGTGTAGTATTCATCTGTTTGAGATGAGTCAATGCTTCAGAAAGGTCATCCTTATTTTGATGAGCAATTGAATTTACAATTGGAAGAAGTTTTTCTAAATTCACTGGTGGAAATTCGTGATTGATTTTTTCTGACATTTTTCAGATTAAATATAATATAAATGATATAATTTATTATTGGATGCTGCTTGCTCCTACGAACATATATTCAGGAGGCTGGTTTCCGTGATTTACTTCATCAGGTTGATGATAGATGAGGTAAGATTGACCAATAGTATTGAAGGGTTGTGATGTTCACTCTGTATTAATATACGTTGAAGTTTGAAGAGTTGTGTATTGGGTTTTCTTTTTCATTGGTGTACTAGCCATCAATTCTAGTGACACTGGTAGGTATCTGAGTGCATTTCTTGTTTCAGTGAATGCTACAGTTACAAAACTACTCGTAGGACTTTCTTTTGGAGTATCTACAATAGTTGGAGCTGCTCCCTTACAATTAGCATTTACAAACGATCATTGTAATTGTCCGTCGAAACAAAATCTTGTTTCTAACTCACAGCTATTTCATTGTGCAGTAGTGCTTTTGAAAGCATATACAAACTGTCAGTTGGAAATTACTGATCATCGTGGGGTAGTACAGATCTTGCGAGCATAACTATTTTTTGCATTAACTTTCTTATTATTAGTTATGAAAGTAGTTTTAGGTTTATTTTGAAGTTGTTTTTTCAAAGTTGCTGATTTAAAGACATTATTATTTATTGATGTTTGGCCGTTCGCTTGAATATCTATTCCTTGAGTATCTTTACCAAGGAAATGTTTTTCAGGATCATTATTGCTTACTCTAAGTCCCATGGTTGTACTGTCATTTCAGCTTATTCCATCTGCGTATATTTCCATTTTATCTTTTTCACCTATATTATCACTATTTTTAGTCCAAACAACTCCTCATTCCACTATTTTATCGCTCGTGTTGAGACCTAAGTCAAACTGTAAATCTTTGAGTTCAGTTTGAGTAAGCATCGAATTTTGTTGTTGTTTATCAATCACATCAGAATAATAACAGGTGTCATATTGATAGTTTCCATCAAGTTTTCCGTTACTGCAATATCTTTTTTCTCGACCACAATCACGTGAAACTTGTTGTCCGTATGCGATAAAATAACTTCCGTTTTTTATTTTTTCTCACCAGGGAGTCACACATCCATTTTCAAAATTATTTCAATTATCTCACAAATCACTAAGTTTGATATCCAAAATCTGAGAATCTACTTCTTCCACTTCTTGATTCTGATTATTATTTATATTACTATTCATATCTTCAGTATTTCCAGTGCTTTGTGGTTTAGGTTTTACAGACGATGAAGTTTCAAAATTGATAATGTCATTATCGTTGAAAGCAGTTGCTCAAGTAATGCCTTGATCTATCTGATTTGGATTATCTTCAATTACAGACTGACTTCCTGTGGAATTTTTAGTAAATATATTTTCTATTTTGGTGTTAATTTTCTCCAAGTATGGTTTGATTTTAGTATTGTCAAAGATAGAAGTATATCTATACAGTCATACTAATATAATCAGAATAATCAGAATGCGGGCGAGTCGTTTCAACATTGGTTAATTTGAGATTTAAAAATTCAAGTATCTAATATTAAACAATACCTTAATATACACTATTTATTATATTTTGTCAACTATTTATCAATGTTTTTTTACTACTGCTTTCAAAACAAACGATGATCAGATCAAATCTGTTGGGATGAGCAGGGTATTGGTAAGCCTGGTGACCTTATTTTTATCAATGAAACGTATTATCTTAGCTTGGGAACAGAGATTTCTCGACAAGAACAATACAGCACAAGTTCTTTAAAATTCCCAATGGGGGAGGGAGAAATTGTTGCTCAACTTTTTGGAAGCAAAACTTTGGAGCTCATTCATCGGATGGTGTACCGATATTATACTTCTTACAAGTCAGTAATCAATTTGTTTGCTCCGAGTATTCCTCATTATCTCAAACATATTCTCAAATCCAAGACTTTTAAGAAAAAAGATATTCAGAAAATTGCACACTTCAATAGCATTGAAAAACTTGAAGATCTCAATGCTCAATCCAACCTTGTATTGAACCATGAAGACAAGGTCCACCAAGCCCTCGTAGTTTTTCCAGATTTACTGAGTATGTCCTATAGAACGAATGAGAGAGATTTTATACTTACTTCGGCTGATGGTGAAGCAAAAAAAGCCAATTATTTCCATGATCTTCAGATTGGTCACAAAAATATTTTACTCACTACTTCAGCAAATATTTGCATGGATTATCATAAACTTACACGCATTATTTGTTATTTCCCAGAGACTTGGTACTACAAATATCGTCAAGATCCCAGGATTCGAGTTCCTGAAGTCCTAGAAAAGATGGCAGAAATTCGAAAGGCAGAACTAATCTTCATAAGAACAAACGATGCTTGAGATAAATACTGAATATAAATAGGAAATATATTTTAACTTTAATTATTCAGATTATGAAATATTTTCTTGTAGCACTGATATTCTTGATACTCGGCTTTGTAGGAGCAAGTAGATACCAAAATTTTGATCTTTCTGAATGGATAGCGGGTAATTTTCGTGAAGTAAGACCACATCAATCAGGGTCTGTAGTGCTTGATTTCTTGGCAATCTCTCCCGTGAAAAAGATTGCTACCCTCGAAGTAGAATCTGAACATACATTGGTGGATGATTATTTTGATGATTATAGGATTTTGGATTTTGATACGCCTGCAGAATTGGATAAATTTTTATCTCAGATTAAAATCATGGGTAAGGTGAAAGTAAGAGCAATCTATGGTTATACAGCCGATCAGATTGGTACTTTAGAAAATGTTCAAAATCGAGGTAACCCACAATTATTGTATTACGAAATCATCGATAACAACATCGAACAGGTGATTGTAGGCTTGGGAATTTCTAGCAATACCGTAGTAAAAAGGGTAGTCAATGTAGTGCTTGCAGGAATTCATGATGATCTGAAAAAAGAATATGCAAACAATAGTGGATATATCTTCCAAGCGAAGCAAAACGCATTGTGTAAATTTGGTAACATCTGCCCCTAAGCTTGCATGTCAGATTATATAAGACTGCACTTGAAAAAAAGTGCTTTTTCTGTATGGTATTCTCAATAGTATATTTAAATTCTCACTTCTTAAAATTATGTTCTCTTACAAAGTAATCAAGCACGAAGACACTGAAAATGGTACATTGTATGGTTTGTACGAAACTACTACAGACGAAGATGGTACAGTTTTGGTAATGGGAAATTCTCCCCTCAATCAAGTTTTCTACGAATCAGTTGACGAACTCGTTGAACATATCACAGACGTATATCACTATATCCAAGAAGTAAAAGCTGGTACTCAAACCATAGTTGGTGATGATACAGTTACTTTCGTAGATATGGAACAAGAATGCGATGAAGATTGCGATTGTGGAAACTGTGATAATAGTTCTGAAGCTAAAGATTCTACTGGATGTGGATGTGGTGGAAACTGCGCTTGCGGTGGAGATTGCAAATGTAACAAGTAATTCTAAAACCTAGACCTATGTGGAAATATATAAGTCAGTTTATCGTTCTATGTGTAATAATACTATTTTGCATGATTAAACCTCCTGCAAATGGTGTTTTTTCTCGTTTTGATTTGAGACAATTACCTAAGGATTCAGCAAACATTGTCTGTACTACTCAGATTCAATCAGGAGTGATGATTATGGATCAAGATTGTTTAAAATATGATTTGTACCCAGTACTTGATTTTGAACAGGCTGTTAATCTTTTACGAGATAAAGTTGAAAATATTCAAAATCCTTATGATACCACTCAGGAAAATTTTATTTTTACAGGATCTACACTTCAAGTGACAGGTGTGACGGCTCTTTCTGATTATAAAAAAATCAACTTCAATTCCGCTTTTACAAGTCGATATAACAATATAATCTGAAAAAAGATCGCAATTCCATTGGAAACGCTAGCCCTTGAACAACTCAAAAACTATAGTGTAATAGCTGCTGATAGAGATATTTCTGATTATGGAGATTGTGCTACGCAAAATTTCATGGTGGGAATGGAAGCAACACAAAATATCGTTATCCAACCTGGCCAACTACGAAATGCCAATCATACATTTACGGATATTGAAGGGTATTGTAAATGAGAAGGGGAGGAATATATGTTTTATCAGGGTATCTGCGGTGTTTCAAGTATGGCTTTTAGAGCTAGTATTTTGGATCCTGATATTACGATTACCAAAAGATCGAGTCATGCAAAATGGTACGCTCAGTACTATGGAAAAAAAGTAGTGGGGGATGATGCCTCTATGTACGAGGACATCAAGGAGTTTGAAATTCGTAATGATAGCAGTACTCCCCTCATCATAAAATCAAAAATAATCTGAGATACTCCATATCTCGTATATATTCACCAAACTCCCCTCAGCTCTCCAGTTTCAGTTTCGAAAAAACAAACAGGACCGTTGAGCGCATCATTGGAACGTAGTTTTTTGAGTAAGTGAGAACTAGTAAAAAATATTCGAGATAGTACGTATTATGAAATTACTGAAGAAAGTAATTAAAATTTATTACAGACTAGTCTGGGTTTTTCTCTTTTGGTACAAATAAACCTTCATAATTTTCATTTACTTTTCAATCTTCATTAAAAATACCAGCACCAATAAGAAACTTTTGAGCTGATTCTTTTGTCATATTTTCTGTATCTGATTTGAACACTGCAATTAATTCCTTTGCCTTTTCATTCGAACTCATTCAAAAGTTATTTTTCTTATCGCCTAAAACAGAAGTAGACTCAAAAGACGCCTCTGCTGAATGATCAAAATATTCATTATAAACTTCTTTCTTTTCAGACATGGGCTTTATTTAAAGATAAATTTTTATTATATTTAATCCTTTAGATACATTATTTATTGTCCAAAACAATATATTTATTTATTCAAAACAATATACTGTCCGTTTCGAGATTGTAAAAACTGAGATAAAGAAATAGCTCTCGGTTTTTTGATACCGTCGATGATAGGAGTCAAAGGATCATTAAAGAACAACTCTTCTTGTATTCCGTTCCAGTTGTACCCTCTTACTATCACCAAATGTCCTCCTCTTTTGTCTGTGAAAAACTCAGGATATACTGAACAGATAAGAATTTTCTGATTATCGATACATTGAGCAAGAAGATCTTTAGTATTAGCCATGAAACTTTCCTCTTGAGGATTGATATAACCAGAATGACCTTGAAGACCATATGCTTCTTCAGCTTTTTTAATTAATCCATCGTAGTACCAACCTGCTTTCGCATTCCAATAATGATAATCAATATCCTGATTATTTATTGTTTTGATATAATTTTTATCTTTAGTTTCATAAAATACAGAGAGGATATCTTCATGATCTTGTTTAAAATATTTTCCAGCCATAGCAATACAGATAGGTCCGCACATTCTTCCATATTTCAATCCCTCGCTTGCTCCCAGAGCCCATGTAAGTTCTTCCTCTGTTCTGAGGCCCAATTTTTCTAGATCTTCCTGAAATTGACTGATCAATGGGATCTCAAGTTGTTTATTTACTAACATAGTAGGGGATTTTTGAGAGAATTGTTCTGCTAAAGTCATAGTAAAATTGAAGGTGATAATAGAGGTGATGGTGCGAGTATCATTGTAAGTATAATGATGGAGAGCTGGAGTTTTGGGAGGTTGATTATCATCTCTAAAACCGTCAGACATGTTACTTACGGCCTGATCTCCACCTATATAAAAACCGATATGAATATGTCCTGAAATAGTATTTCCATAGATATCTTTTTTTTCTGTCCCTTGTTTTTCTCCCCAAATAATGAGTGATCCTAAAGGAATATTTTCTGTTTTCCCTCCTCGATGTACCTCTTTCCAACCATAGTCCAAAAGAGCTTGATAGAGGCTTTTGGTATTTGCATAACTCGCAGGAGAAAGATTGAATTGTTTGAGCAAACTACTTACAAAATACCCACAACTGATATTTCAGTCTTGTAGAATATCTGTACTATTTCAGTCTTGTTTGGTAATATAGAGATGTTTCCATAAAGAAGATCCAATACTGGATTGGATCATACTCAGATAGGTCTTGTAATAATCGATTATCATAGGTTTATACTTATTGCGCAATTTAAAATTTGATTCAAAACTGCTGTAGGTATATTGAAAGTAATTTATTTATAAAGAGATTTTTATAATCTGATTTTTGAATATGAAAAAACCCGATACCGTAAACAGTACCAGGTTTTGATATTAAATATTTAAAGCTAAAAACTTCAAATACTAATTTTTAATTAATTTATTTCTATAAACCATCATTGTGATGAAATAGCTTATGAAATAAATTAATATTGAAATTATGGCTATATTCCCAAGCCCAAGCTCAATCAAAAACAAAAACAAAAGCACAAACACAAACACAAATACAAACCGTAAGAAAAACCAAAATTCAAGCAAAAGCACAAGCCCGAGTACGATCCCAAGTCCAAGAACAAACTTAGGTCCGAGTACAATCCACTGACCAAGTACAATAACAAGTACAATCCCAAGTACAATCCTAAGCCTGAGTCTATTCAAAGCTTGTATTCCATCATCAAGAATCTCATCTTTATATGCTACAAATCCACAAAAGATCATATAAAAATATAAAAGATATATTTCCCATGCTGGCCTTTGGCTTTTTAATTGTGGTTTTGAACTATAAATATCTTGGCAACAAAAATTTGGAGATATTATAGTTAAAACTTCTTTCTGATAAAGATATGATCTAGTATAATAAATATCATATGCCACTGAATCTATTACTTCATAACTCTGGGTGTTAGAACCCTTTACGGCTTCGACTTGTTTATCAAATTCTTTTTTTGATAAACCACTTGTTTCGTGTGCAAAATATTCACTTTTACCACAAGATAGTAATGTAATCATTACTAAAATTACTAAAAGAACTAATCTGTCCATAATCTAAACTGTTTATTTTTTATAGAAATGTTAAAGAACAATCATCTTAGTTTAAAATGATTGTTTAGTATATAATTACTATACTATATTTGTCAATAGAAATAGAGAGTAATATTATGTTTTATTGTATATTCAAAATCTTACCTCCAATTTTTCTACCATCTTGCGTAGTACTTTCAAAATTTTCATGGGCTTGTTTGCCTTGGAGAGCTTTTCGTAGATCAGTTTGTGGACTAATTCCCATATAAGATTTTCCTCAGAATTCTACTTTCTTTCCTTGTACTAAGCCTGTGAGAATAAGTTGTAATTCTTTTTTTGCTCCGTTTAGATTTACAGTTACTATAGAACCCAGACCTAAATATCCAGCCTCTTGCTTTCTCAGAGCTATATCTTCTTCCTTGATGATCAGGCAGTTCTGTATTTGCATGAGTGTATCCTGTTTTGCCAATACTCTTCCACTCAAGATTTCACTTTGCTCTTTTTTATTTTCTAGAAGGGGATTATCATGACCAAAAGTTTCGCTCCCTTGTTCGTTTGCAATTCTTCCTATTTCAGAAATTTCTTCTTTTGCATCATCCAATGCTTGTACTTCTTCTTGAATTTTCTCCCATTCATTTGGTAAAATTTCCACTTTCCTCATCATTGCCATCACACTTTTTCAAATATCAATAAATTGTTCGCTACTATTATTCATGTTTCTTCGGAAATCCAATGAAAATAATCAGAAAACACTACTTTCCCGCTCTTTTTTTTACCGTTCTTATGATTGATAAAATACTACTTGCAAGCATCATCTTATTGTGTATCTTTTATTTCCTAATCGCTAATTCAGATTATTTTTATATATTGAAATACTTAGATAATGTCATCATTGAGAGAAGAATCACTCGAATTACATAGAAAATTGAAGGGAAAAATATCCCAAGAAAATAAGGTAGCAGTCGAAACCTACGACGACCTCAGATTATTATATTCTCCAGGAGTTGCAGAACCCTGTTTGGAAATTCAGAAAGATCCTAGCAAAGCCTATGATTATACTCGAAAGGGTAATACAATAGGTGTTTTTAGTGATGGTTCATCCGTATTGGGACTGGGAAATATCTGACCATTGGCGAGTTTACCTGTGATGGAAGGAAAAGCTATGCTTATCAAAGAGTTTGGAGGAATCAACGCTATTCCTCTGATTATAGATTCTCAAGATATTGAAACTGTGATTAGTACTATAAAATTGTTAGCGCCATGATTTGGGGGAATCCACCTTGAAGATATTGCTGCACCAGCATGTTTTGAAATCGAAGATAGATTGGCTGCAGAGCTGGATATTCCAGTATTTCATGATGACCAGCATGGGACAGCTATCATCGTATTAGCAGGATTAATAAATAGTCTGAAATTAGTCGGAAAAAATAAGGAAGATGTAAAAGTAGTACTCAACGGAGCAGGATCAGCAGGATTTAGGATTGCTGAATTGTTGCGAGCGTACGGATTTAGAAATATTATTACTTTTGATAGTCAGGGAGCTATTCATACTGGAAGAGGAGAACTCAATAAACAAAAACTATTGCTTGCGAGTTATAACGTGGAAAATTTTAGTGGAAATTCTTTGTCTGAGGGAATAGGCGGAAGAGACGTATTTATAGGAGTGAGTAGACCAAATATGCTTCAAACTGAAGATATTAAGCTCATGAATGCGGATTCTATTGTCTTTGCTTTGGCTAATCCCACACCTGAGATCGGTTATGAGGAAGCTAAGATGGGCGGTGCTGCTATCGTAGCAACTGGAAGATCAGATTTTCCAAATCAAATCAATAATCTTTCTGTGTTCCCAGGTTTACGAAAAGGTTTACTAGAAAAAAGAATTTCTAAGGTTACTATTGAGCATAAGCTCAAACTTTCTCAAATCTTGGTAGTTTACATGGGGGAAGAGATTGACTCTGAACACATTATTCCTTCGGTATTTGATAGAAGCGTGGCGCAGGTGATCGCTGATGGTCTGTAGAGACTTGACATTTTATGTATTTTAATTTATAATCTGATAATTAATTTATTATAATTTTAAGAATTATGC
>ERZ724517.248-NODE-248-length-33896-cov-8.681658_pt1 | contig 33896 bp, 20 predicted proteins | sample MGYA00376050_ERZ724517 | MGnify/ENA primary metagenome ERZ724517 (study PRJEB28724, sample SAMN07190886) | activated sludge metagenome | isolation source: activated sludge of sewage treatment plant in Hong Hong | place: USA: Christiansburg, Virginia | collected... | reverse complement strand
CAGTGCTCAACATGGTGCTGCGCATCTTCCTGCGGGTCATTGCGCAAAGCCTGCAATCCAACAGCCCTGGGGCGGCCCATGTGGACAGGGCCGCCCTGCACATCGGGGCTGTGGCCTTTATCCACCGGTTCGGCTCCAGCCTGAACGGGCATGTGCACTTCCACGTCTGTGTGGTCGATGGGGTGTTTGAAGAAATGGCGGGCGAGGGCGAGGTTGATGCCGCCCCTCGGGCCTCACTGCCAGGCGTCACCTTCCACCCGGCCAGTGGGATCGATGCAACTGCCGTGGGTCAGGTGCAGGCAGATTTGCGCCGACGTATCCTGCGCGCCTTTGTGGGTCGCGGCCTGCTGGAAAGTTGCGACGCCAAAGAGATGCTGGCCTACCAGCACAGCGGCTTCTCGGTCGATGCGGGGGCCTGCATCGAAGCACCTGACCGTGCAGCGCTCGAGCGGCTGCTGCGCTACTGCGCCCGAACCCCCCTTTGCCATGGACCGATTGCGCAAAGTGGGCGCAGCCCTGGTCTACCGCTGCGCCAAGCAGCACAGTGAGCCCACCAACGACAAGCGTGGCACCAAGGTCGACGAACTGCACCTCACACCGATGGAACTGATCGATCGCATTGCGGCCCTGATGCCACCACCGCGCACGCACCGCCATCGCTATTTTGGGGTGCTGGCACCGAACTCGCTGCTCAGGGCTGCGGTGACGGCGCTGGCTGCACCGGCGAAAGTGTTGCCATTGCCTGCCTCACCTGCATCATGCGGCACGGGCGAGGGTGTGCCAATCCAGCCAGAGCCGGTGCCACCCAAGCGCTCACCGTTGTGGGATGACTGTGGTGATGCGCAGATGGATGACGGGGCGCAAATCGAGCCAGCAGACTGGGATCTGGCGGCGCAAGTGGCACCCGACCTTGAGGTCGATCAGCGCATCAGTTGGTGACTGAGCAAAGTGGCGATTTTGAATCGCTGCGGGATGGCTCTATGCGCCGAACACGTCGCGCACCGCAAATCACTCTCCTGAACATCAAGCCATTGTGGTGAACTGGCTACAGAGGTGGCGAATCGAGTGTCTCTGGCGGATTGAGGGCGCTACCACGGCGCGATACTCGGCCCCATGTGGTTGAAACGCCTATCCGTTTTACTGGCATAAAACGCTGGGAATTATGCGGAGTTTTCTTGAGCGAATATAAATAACCTTACAGATTGACTAAGTCTCTATCAAAATGCACAAAAAATACGTAGTTTATAGAATTAAAAATAAAATAAATAATCGGGTATATTTTGGCTCAACAAGTAATTTTTCTTCCAGAAAAAATAGTCACATTAAGGCAATGATGAATAAAGATCTTTCCAAAGGAGGGGCTTATGTTCGTGACGTAATTTACCTGAACCTTCAGCCTGAAGATTTTGAATTTCGTGTCATTGCTAGATTTTTTAATAGAATAGAGATGTTGCAACATGAGCAGAAGCTTCTAAATATGTATTGGGGCACAAGAATGTGTTACAACCACAATCATGAAGTGGCGGATGGCTATGCTCCAGACATATTAATTACATGGAATATGTACACTTTGGAAGTTCGGCAGTATATGTCATGCCATGCCATCAATAAAGACTTTAGTTTTCCTAAGAAATTAATAACATCCGCCCTAAAAAAGGATTTGGAATTAATTAATGGTTGGGTTATTGATACATGGTCATTAAAGCGAACGATAGATCAATACATGGAGATGTATACGAGAAATTCAATAAACCCTCCTCCGTTTGCATTTATCAAGGATGATGCATTCGGCGCTACACTTATTCCTGGATTTTGTTCAATTGCTGCTCTTCGTTCTAGAAAAAAACTAAAAGTATGGTCCCAAGGAGAAGATGGCAAAGCTATTCGCCTACTACCAAATTGGCATTATGAATATATATATATGAACAATATGAAGGTGCATTGCGACTTGAATGGTCTAGAAAGAAAATAATCTACAACGCTTACAAAAGCATGAATGAGAGTCACGAAAAACTGGACGATATTAGAGAGGAAATTAATTTTTTATTTGAAGCTACTATCGCAAGGAGCATATATATGAAAGATATTAATGAAAGTTACAATCAGTATGTTGAGCGATGGGGGCTTCCTGCTCAAATTCGCAGCTACAGGAGGCGAATTATTGTTTAATGATGTTCTTATAATAAAAGGTTTATATTTCAATTACATATAATCCAAAGGGTCAAAAGTCACCTACTCAGAGTTGGGAAAATTTCTGAAGCAGATATCGAGTAAGTAATCAGATAGGTTGGATGATTGAGATCATCTCCGGTTGCCTTCAACTCGATTTGGATTTTGGGTGCCAATGGGTGGGGATTGCATCTTCCTTGATCATCCTTCAGTATTTGCGTCGTATCAACTTTACTAGGTGCGACCATGGAGCAATGTCAGCATTTCAAGCATGAACAAATCAAATCCATTAGCAAGGAAATCAATCTCTCTCGGATGGCAGGAGTTGTCATTCACCAAATAGCTATTTGCGAATTGAGTCAATCAAAAAATCTTGGCATAGGCCATCAAAAACTAATTTGTGGGGGGGACAGAAAAGAATGCATCTTTGATGAGATGCGTGAAAAGTGAGGCTCGTACCGATGCATCCCAAGGTACCGGGTGCACGTGGAACATGGCACCCAAGGAGCTGCGCAGCGCGCTCTGCCAGGAGGTGGTGTGGGAGGGCAATGATGTCGATCTGGCGCGCCTGCCCATCCAACACTGCTGGCCCGGTGACGTGGCGCCACTGATCACATGGGGCCTGGTCATCACCCAGGGCCCGAACAAGCCGCGCCAGAACCTGGGCATCTACCGCCAGCAGGTGCTCAACCGCAACCAGGTCATCATGCGCTGGCTGGCGCACCGCGGCGGTGCACTGGACTTTCGCGAGCATGGCATCAAGAACCCCGGCCAACCCTACCCGGTGGCGGTGGCCATTGGAGCCGACCCCGCCACGATTCTGGGGGCGGTCACTCCCGTGCCCGACAGCCTGTCCGAATACCAGTTCGCCGGCCTGCTGCGCGGGGGCCGTACGGAGCTGGTCAAGGCGCTGGGCAGCGAACTGCGCGTGCCGGCCAGTGCCGAGATCGTGCTGGAAGGCCACATCTATCCCGACGCCTCTCACCCCAGCGGCTACCAGCATGCGTTGGAAGGCCCGTATGGCGACCACACGGGCTACTACAACGAGCAGGCAGACTTCCCGGTGTTCACCATAGACCGGATCACGATGCGCAAGGAACCGATCTACCACTCCACCTACACCGGCAAACCACCGGACGAACCGGCGGTGTTGGGCATGGCGCTGAACGAGTTGTTTGTGCCGCTGCTGCAACGCCAGTTCCCCGAGATCACCGACTTCTACCTGCCACCCGAAGGCTGCAGCTACCGCATGGCACTGGTGCAGATCAAAAAGGCCTACCCCGGCCACGCCCGGCGCGTGATGATGGGCGTGTGGAGCCACCTGCGCCAGTTCATGTACACCAAGTTCATCGTGGTGGTGGATGACGACGTCAACGTGCGTGACTGGAAGGAAGTCATCTGGGCCCTGACCACCCGCGTGGATCCGGTGCGCGACACCATGATGGTGGAGAACACGCCCATCGACTACCTGGACTTTGCCTCCCCGGTCAGCGGCCTGGGCAGCAAGATGGAGCTGGACGCCACCAACAAGTGGCCCGGCGAGACCCAGCGCGAGTGGGGCCGCACCATCACCATGGATGTCGGGGTGCAGCAGCGCATGGATGGCATCATCGCGACGCTGGGCTTGTGAGTTGAATCGGCCTGTAGCCATCGTGGAATATACATAGGTAGCTATTAATTCAGGAGTAAGTTGCGGGCGGCAGGGGGTACGGCCTTCGCTGTGGCAAGATGCCTGCATCACGCGGGTCTTTGGTCGCTGCACAAAGGATTGCCACCATGCATCAACTCCTTCAACCACGCCGCAGACGCGTCGGCGGATTCCTCGAATACGGCATGACCCATGTCCTGGTGGTCGGCCTGATGGCGCTGATGCTTGCCGGCGTTACCCCGGCGGCCTGGGCGCAAGCCGAAGAAGACGGGACCAGCCTGTCTGAGGCCGACGAAGCCGATGCCAGCGCCACAAAACTCACACCCGAAGAATCCGCCCGTGTGCTGGCGCAAGTGCTGCCGGAAGCGCCCGATGCACGGTATGCCCTGCTGCAACGGCAGTATCAGGCGGCGCGCCAGCTGGAAGACCGTGTCCGGTTCGTCGACATTGCGCGCCAGCTGGCGGATGCCGGGCGCGGCCGCCCCGGTGGCGAGCAGTGGATTTTGCATTACCTCAACGCCGAGTTCACCTGGGGCAGCCAGGGCAAGGCGCTGGAGGCCAGCGAGCCGTTTGTCAGCGACACCACCCTGGCCCTGGGCACCCGCGCGTCGGCAGCATTGCGCCAGGCCTACTTCGCTGCCCAGGGCAATGACCGGGCCATCCTGGCCCGGCTCTGGTCGCGTGCCGATGGCCTGGCCGGCCAGGTGATGAAACAGGGCTCTGCAGCACCGCCGCGCATGGCCATTGACCGCCTGCAAGTGCGCTCCGAGATCGAGCGGTTTTCCGGGGACAACGCGGCATCGGTCGCCACGCTGCGCGAAGCGGTCGGGTTGGGCCGGCGCGAGCTGCAAGCCGTCCGCGCGCGCGCTGGCAGTGCGACAGATCTTGCCGTGCTCGACGCGTACGGCCAGCTTGACGGATCAATGGGCATGCTGACGTATGCCCTGGTGCGCCACGGGCGCCAGCAGGAAGCCATCACCATCGCGCAGGCCAATCTGGCGTTGTGGCGCGCAGGCCAGATCACCGACGCACTGGGCGCCCGCTGGAACTACCGCCTGGCCAACAGCCTGATGGCAACCCAGCAGTTCGAAGCGGGCCTGGCGGCGGCGCGCCTGTCCGACGACATGCTGCAACGCGCAGGCTCCAGCCCCGCCAGCCATACTCGCTGGCTGGCGCGCCAGGAAGTGGTGAGTGGCCTCATTGGCCTCAAGCGCTGGAAAGAAGCGGACGAGTCCTACCGCGAATTCCTGGCCAGCATGCCGCCCGACATGCTGGCGCGCACGCGCGCGTCCGACCTGCGTTTGATTGCGTTGCTGGCGGCAAAAAATGGACGCCTTGAAGAGGCGCTGGAAACGGCCGAACGCCTGCACCGCTTTCGCTTGCGTCTGTTCGGTGCCAATCACCCGCAAACGCAGGAGGCCGCTGGCGTGCGTGGCGTGGTGCGGCTGGCGCGTGGCGAAATCGGGCGCGCCATGGGCGACTACGAAGCCCTGTTTGCCGCCACGCTGGACAATCCCGGCGGCTGGCTCGATCTGGATCTGCGCGGTGTGCGCGGTTATGTGTTGGGCATTGCGTTCGACGAATTCATGCGTTACGTGGCGCAGCAAGCCCTCAAGGGCGAATCCCTCGACACCGCGTTGACCGACCGGGCCATGCAGATTGCTGATCGCACCAGCCTGGGCGTTACGCAGCGGGCCATCACAGACAGCACGGCGCGCATGCTGGCAGCCACACCGGCCTTGCGCGCACTGCTGGAGCAGGAACAATCCCAGCGGCGGATGGTTGCAGCACTGTTTTCCAAACTCAATGGAACCCTGGCGCAGGAAGACCGTTTGCGGCGCGAGACACAAACCCCGGAATTCAAGGCCCTGCCCGAGCCTGAGCGCAAAGCCCATGCCGGTCGCCTGGCGGTGGTGCGCGAGCAGATCAAGGCGCAACAATTGGATGTGGCCACGGCGCGCACGGCGTTGATCCATCAGCGCACGGCCATCGCCCAGCAGTTCCCGGCGTATGCTGACCTGGTGATGCCCAGCACGCTGAAACCGGAGCAGCTGCGTGGTCTTCTGGGCGCTGGCGAGGCGCTGCTGGTGATTCACCCCACGGACTCCGCCACCCTGGCCTGGCTGGTGGTTGCTGGCGGGCGCGGCGGTTTTCATGCCAGCAAGCTCAATCAGACCGAGCTGGCCCTGCGCGTGGCAGATTTGCGCAAGCAACTTGACCTGGGGAGCGCGCCACCGGACTCCACATCGGCGCTGCCAGCGAACGGTCTTTACGCGCTATACCGCGATCTGGTGCAACCGCTGGAGCCCCAATTGCAGGGCGTGCGTTCGCTGATCATCGCCACCGACGGGCCGCTCGCCAGCCTGCCGCTGGCGGCGTTGCTCACGAAAGCACCCCAGGACCACGTGGGGCCAGCCTGGCTGGTGCGGCAAATGGCCGTCGCCCAACTGCCGTCGTCATCCGCGCTACAGGCATTGCGGCGTGGTGCGTCGCCCCCGGCCGCTGCCAAGGCGTTGCTGGGTTTTGGCGACCCGCTTTTCAGGCTTGAACCCGGCCAGATGCTTGCATCGCCTGTTGCGCCGGGCGCACCGCGTCTGGTGGGAGGCAAGCTTGCTGCGACCGCCACCCGGTATGACGCCGAATTCGGTTTCAGCTATGCCAACATGCCGCCTTTGCCCGAAACCCGCACCGAATTGCTGGCTGTGGCCGAGGCGCTGGGGGCGGATGCCAAAGGTGATTTGGTGCTGGGCGCCCAGGCCACGCGCCGCGCAGTGCTGGACGCGAATTTGCTGGACCGCCGCGTGGTGGCCTTCGCTACCCACGGCCTGATGCCGGGCGAGTTGCCCGGGGTTTCAAAACCGGCGCTGGCCATGGCCGCGACCAGCGACGGGCGTGAATCACCGCTGCTCGACCTGGACGACGTGCTCGGCCTGCGCCTGAACGCGCAATGGGTGTTGCTGTCGGCTTGCAACACGGCTGCGGGAGAGCAGGGCGGTGCAGCCATGTCCGGTTTGGTGCGCGGTTTTTTCTTTGCCGGTGCCCGCTCGGTGTTGGCCACGCATTGGGCGGTTGAATCGGATTCTGCTGCGGCCTTGAGCACCGCCACGTTCAAGGCCATGGCCAAAGGCGGCGTATCGCGCAGCGAAAGCCTGCGCCAGGCCCAGCTGGCCATGATCGACGGCAGCCAGGGCGAAGGCCAATGGCGTCACCCGTTCTTCTGGGCCCCCTATGCCCTGTTTGGCGACCCGGTGCGCTGAACCGGTGTGTTGTGCGCAACCGCACATCACGTCCACCCGGTTTGGTGTAGTCTTGGGTTCAACCCGTTACTCCGCCCACAGCACAACGCTGAAATGAACACCGTGAAAAAACCCAACACGCCGTCCGTTCGCCCATGAGGTGCGCGTGGATGGCGGTATTGCTGGCGGCGCTGTGTATGGGCGCATGGGCACAGGACGAGGTGGCGCCGTCCGCTTTCCAGCTCAGCATCGAGGCACCCGACGACATTCGCACGCTACTGGAGCGCCACCTGGAGCTGCAACGCTACCGTGCGCTGACCGACCTCAGCGACAACGAGCTGGAACGGTTGATGGCCATTGCCGCCCAGGACAGCCGGGACTTGGTGGCCACGCTGGGCTACTTTTCGCCCGTGGTCCGTATCGAGCGCCCCAGCGATGGGAGCACAAAATCCCGGGTGATCACGTTGACGGTCGACCCCGGCCAGCCGACGCTGATCAGCGAAGTCACAGTTGTTTTCAGCGGCCCCATTGCGCAGGACCCGTTGGCCGCTGCGCAGCGACAGCAGATTCAAGACAGCTGGTCGCTGCGCACCGGGATGCGGTTCTCGCAAGACCGCTGGGACAGCGCCAAGCAGCTGGCCCTGCGCCAACTCACCACGGTGCGATACCCCACCGGTCACATTGGCAGCGCGACAGCGGACGTCGATGCCGCCAACCACGTGGCCCAGCTGCGCGTGACGCTGGATTCAGGCCCCGCCTATCAACTGGGTGGTTTGGTGGTGGGCGGCCTGGAGCGCTATGACACCGAACTGGTCACCCGGCTGGCGCGGCTGCCGCGTGGCACGCCCTACGCCCAATCCGATCTGGTCGCCGCGCAGCAGCGTCTGACCGACAGTGGTTTTTTTGACTCCGCCTATGTGAATCTGGACACCGCCGGCGACCCTGCAGCCGCCCCGGTGCTGGTGGAGCTGCGCGAGGCCAAATTGCAAAAGCTGGTAACCGGTGTGGGTATCAGTACCGACGCCGGGCCGCGTGTGTCGCTGGAGCACACCCATAACAAGTTGCCGGGCATCGGCTGGCGCGCCGTCTCCAAAATCGCGTTGGACCGCGAAACGCGCACCATCGGTACCGAACTGACCGCGCCGCCGGACCCGGACCACTGGCGCTGGATCACCTCGGCCCAGTGGCAGGACCAGGAAACCGGCAGCACCACCGTCAGCAGCCAGCGCCTGCGGCTGGGCCGCAGCCAAAGCCAGGACCGCGCGGACCGCAGTGTCTATGCCCAATATGACCGGGCCAACACCACCAGCATCGACTTCACCGAGCCCGCGCTGGCGCAGGCGCTGAGTGCCAACTACGCGGTCACACTGCGCAACTTTGACAGCACGCCCTTCCCCTCGCGCGGCTGGGGTGTGGGCCTGTCGGTGGGTGGCGGCGCGACCCTGGGCCGCCAGACCGACCCCTATGCCCGTGTGGTCGCCCACGGGCTGACCTATCTGCCGCTGGACCGCGACACCACGCGCCCCGCGTCGACCCAGCCTGCCGGGCGCCTGGCGCTGCGTGCCGAACTGGGCGCGGTGCTGGCCAAGGAGGGAATCGCCCTGCCCAGCACGCAATTGTTTTTGACCGGCGGCGACACCAGCGTGCGCGGCTACACCTTCCGCGACATCGGCGTCGTGCGGGCCAGCGGGCTGGTGGTGCCCGGGCGTTACCTGGCCACGGGCAGCGTGGAATGGCAGCGCCCCATCCTCATGAAGGGCCAGATGAGCGACTGGGAGAGCACGGTTTTCATTGACGCAGGCGCGGTGGCCGACCACGTGTCGGAGCTGCGGCCCAAGGTCGGTGTGGGCGCCGGCGTGCGCTGGAAAAGCCCGGTGGGACCGCTGCAAATTGACCTGGCCTACGGCCTCGAGGTCAAACTGCTGCGCTTGCACATGAACGTGGGGTTCAGCTTTTGAGGGCCGCCATGCGGGCAACCCTGTACATCCTCGCGGCCGCACTGTTGACCGTGCTGGTGCTGGTGGGTGGCGTCTGGGTCTGGGGTGGCTCCAGCAGCTCGCTGAACATGGCATTGGCGCGCGCCGCCAGCTACCTGCCCGCCGACCAAACCCTGGAGGTTATCGATGCCACGGGCTCCCTGCGCCAGGGTGGCCACATCGCCCGGCTGCGCTGGACACGCGGTGGCTTGTCGGTCGAAGCCGTGGATGTCGACATCGCGTGGAGCCTGTTGCCGCTGTGGGATGGTGAATTGCGCCTGGGCAAGCTCGGTGTGCGGCAGCTGACCATCGACGACCGTCGCCCCGTCACCCCACCCGGCAGCACCGAGCCCCCGGCCCAGCTGCAGTTGCCGATCCGGGTGGATGCGGCGTTTGCCATTGATAACTTGGTCTGGGTCGGCCCGCCGGGTTTGCAGGCCACCGGTGTTGCCGGTCGCTACAAGTTTGATAGCGTCAACCACAGCCTGGACGAGGGCCAGCTGCATATTTCCTCAGGGACCTATGGCGTGAAAGCGCGCTTGCAGGCCCAGGCACCGATGGCGCTGGCGGTAGAGCTCGACGGCACCGTGCAGACCACGGTGCCCAACAGCAAGCAAGCGGTCACGGTCCAGGCCAACGCCAGCATCACCGGATCGCTGGCGGGGCGCGACGCCATGCTGGTGTTGCAGAGCGAACTGCGGCCTCAACTTGCGGCGGGCGCCGACCAAGGGCTGCAGGCCACACTGACCGCCAATATCCAGCCCTGGCAAGCCCAGCCGCTGGTTCGCGCGCAAGCCCAATGGCAGGCCTTGAATCTGGCCGCGCTGTGGCCGCAGGCCCCGCAAACCCATATGACCGGTGCGGCCCATGTCACCCCGGCGGGCGCGGGTTGGCAGGCTGCTGTGCAACTGCGCAATCGCGGCAGCGGGCCCTGGAATCAGCAGCGATTGCCGCTGGAAAGCCTGGATGCGCAGATCGTCTTCACCGATGGGCAATGGGTCATTCAATCCCTGAATGCCCTGGGCGCAGGCGGGCGCATGGCTGCTCAGGGGCAGGCCAGCGGAACCAGCGCGGGCGCGGCCATGGCGTCGGCCTGGCAAGTGAAGGCGACGGCGCAGGGCGTGAACCCCGCCGCGCTGGATACCCGTCTGGAGGCGGTGGTGCTGGATGGCCAACTGACGGCGCAGCAAACGCCAGGTGGTATCCACTTCGACGCCCGCCTGCAAAGCGCCGCAAACCCCAGGTCCGCCAAGCCGGGTCCGGCCAAACCGTCGGACACGCTGCGGGGCCTGAAACTCCAGACCGTTGAAGCAAAAGGCGTCTGGAAGAGCCCCGCCTTACAACTCAACCACCTGCTGGTGGTAACCCCCGACGCCAAGCTGGAAGGCAGCGCCGCCTGGCACACCCTCAGCGGCGGCGCCGAGGGCCGGCTGGCCCTGGCCCTGCCAGGAGCCACGGCGACGTTGGACGGAAACTTGAGCGCTGCCAGCGGCGACGGTGCACTGTCGGCCAAGGTCACGGATGCGGCCCGGGTATCCCTGTGGCTGGAGCAACTGCCAGGCGCACCCGTCACCGTGCCCAAAGCCCTGCGCCAGGGCCGTGGTGAACTCAGCGCGCGTTGGCAAGGCGGCTGGCAACAACAAGGCCTAGCCCGGGGGGTGGCGTTGACGGTCGCCGCGCAGCTCGACCAGGACCCGATTCGGCTGGCCCTGCAGTCCACGCTGCACGGTGGCCGTGTGAATGACACCACGTGGCAGGCCAGCCTGGACACGGCCAGCGTGCAGATCCAGGGCCTTACCAAAACCGGCGTCTGGAGTCTGGCACTGACGGACCCGGTCCAGTTCAAGCGGCAGCAAGACCCGCGCATCCAGCTGCTGGAAATGTCCGCCGGGGCGGCCCGACTGACCGGCCCCGTTCCCGGCACCGCACGCCTGCAGTGGCAAACGGCACGCTGGGCGCAACAGGGGGGCAAACCGGTCGTGCCCGCGCAATGGGCAACCCAGGGCAGCGTGCACGACCTGCCGCTGGCCTGGCTCGAACTGTTGGGCCAGACCCAGGTGGCGAACCTGGGCCTCAAGGGCGATGTGCTGTTTGGGGGGCAGTGGGAGGCCAACAGTGGCGACACGCTCACACTGCGCGCCACACTGCAGCGCACCGCGGGTGACCTGCAACTGCAGGCGCCGGAGGCCCCCGGCGGTCAGATCAGCGTGGGCCTGCGCGAGGCCAGTCTGGAAGTCAACGCCCAGGGCGACACGGTCAAAGCCAAACTGCGCTGGGACAGTGAACGGGGAGGGCAGGTCAGCGCCGATGTCAGCACCCGCCTGCAACAGCAAAACGGCACCTGGACCTGGCCGGCCGACGCGCCGCTGGCCGGCAGCGTCAGCGCCAAACTGCCACCGGTGGGCGCGTGGTCGGTGCTGGCACCACCGGGTTGGCGCATGCGCGGCACGCTGGACGCCAATGCCACCGTGTCGGGCACGGCGTCGGCGCCGCAATGGCGCGGCACGCTGTTGGCGCAAGACCTGGCCCTGCGCTCCGTCGTGGATGGCATCGACTTCAGCCAGGGCTCCCTGCGCGCCAGGCTGGACGGCCAGCGTCTGGAGATCGAGGAATTCAAACTCCATGGCGCGGGGGGGGCCAACGGCGGTCAACTGGTGGTCAAAGGTTCCGTGGCATGGCTGCCCCATAACGACGGTACCACCGGCACCAGCGCTGCCGCCCGCATCCGCATGGATCTGGTGGCCGAGGCCCAATCCCTGCGCATGAGCACACGGGCGGACCGGCGTCTGGTGGTGTCGGGCCAGGTCAGCGCCCAACTGGCCGACGCCCGCCTGGCCATCAACGGCACCCTGAAGGCGATGGAAGCGCTCTTCATCCTGCCCGACGACAGCACCCCGCGGCTGGGCGACGACGTGCGTGTGCGTGGTTCACAAGCCAGCACAGCGCCTACCCCGGCGGCCCCAACCCCAACCGGCGTGCGGGTGATTCCCAATGTGGCCATCACCCTGGACCTGGGCGACAACTTTGAAGTGCGCGGGCGCGGGCTCAACACCCGGCTGGCGGGCAGTCTGGAGCTGCGCAGCAATGCCGACACCAAACAAGTGCCGCGCCTCACGGGCTCGCTGCAAACCGTGCGCGGCACCTACAAGGCCTACGGCCAGCAGTTGGCCATAGAAGAAGGGGTGTTGCGCTTTGGCGGCCCCTTGGACAACCCGTCACTGGACATTCTGGCGCTGCGGCCCAACCTGCAACAGCGGGTTGGCGTCCAGGTCAGTGGCACGGCACTGGCGCCGGTGGTGCGCCTCTACGCCGATCCCGACCTGCCGGATTCGGAGAAGCTGGCCTGGCTGGTGTTGGGCCGCTCCGCCGCCAACGGTGGCGCCGAATCCGCCATGTTGCAGCAGGCCGCCATGGCCTTGTTGGGCGGCAGTGGTCCGGGCATCACGGCCCGCCTGGCGCAGTCCCTGGGGCTTGACGAGCTGTCCATGGGCAGCGGCGCCAACACCGCAGACGGCGGCAGCACGGGCGCCACCGTCACGCTGGGCAAACGGCTGTCGCGGGATTTTTATGTCAGCTTTGAGCGCAGCATGGCCGACACGCTGGGCACGCTCTACATCTTCTACGACCTGTCGCGCCGCCTCACGCTGCGTGCGCAAAGCGGGGAGCAGAGCGCGGTGGATGTGATCTTTACGCTTCGGTATGACTGACGGGGTCCTGTTCGTCTTGGCGCGTCGCAATGTAGATGTGCCAGACCGCCATGAACATGGCAGCAATCGCCGGGCCGATGACAAAGCCGTTGATGCCAAACACCACCATGCCACCCAGCGTGGTGATCATCACCACGTAGTCGGGCATGCGCGTGTCTTTGCCCACCAGGATGGGCCGCAACAGGTTGTCGACCAAGCCGATGACCAGCACACCCCAGGCACACAGCGCAAGGCCTTGCCAGGTGTCTCCGGTCACAAAAAAGTACAGCGCCACGGGCAGCCACACCAGTCCCGCGCCAATGGCTGGCAGCAGCGACAAGAACGCCATCAACACCGCCCAGAGCAAGGCGCCACCGACGCCCAGCACCCAGAACGCCAGGCCACCCAGCGCGCCCTGGATGACGGCCACCAGCAAATTGCCTTTGACCGTGGCGCGGATCACGGTGGTGAACTTGCTGATCAACTCCTTCTTGTGCTCAGGGGCCAGTGGCACCGCATTGCGCATCGCACGCGCCAGACTCTCGCCATCGCGTAGCAGGAAAAACGCCAGGTACAGGGTGATGAACAGGCTGGTGACGAACTCCACGGTCAACTGCCCGATGCCCAGCGCCTGCGTGGCGAGATACTGGCTGCCCTGTGCCAGTGCCGCCGTGATACGGCGCTGCAAAGTCGAGAAATTGACCAGGCCGAAGCGATCCAGCAAAGCCGTCAGCCAGTTGGGCAAGGCATTGAACACACCGCGAAAGTAGCCGGTTGGATTGACCTCGCCCGACTGCACCTGCTGGTAGAAGTGGGCCACCTCCTGCGCCAGCGCGGCGGTCAGCAATGCAAACGGAAGAATCAGCACCACCAGGATCAGTGCCAGCGTCAACAGGGCCGCCAACGTGCGCCGCCATTTGAGACGCGCCAGCAGTCGCCGGTACACCGGCGTAAACAGCAGCGCAATGATGGCGCCCCACAGGATGGCGCCGTAGAACGGCTGCAAGATCCAGCCCATCGCCAGGGTCACCACCACCATCAGTGGCAGCAGGGCGCGGTTCTCGATGACCCCGGGGTCTTGGTCGTTGCTAGCGGGCATGGAGATTCTCGTAGGCATGCCGGTATCGGCGGCCCCATCGTAGCAGCGACGTTGCTTCCCCATCGTGCCAGCGGCCTGGGCAAAGGCGCGATACTTCGCCCCATGTGGTTGAACTGTCTATCCGCTATCCATAACCCGCGCCGCCCCTTTTTCCTGGGGCTGTGCGCCGTGTTGTTGTGCGCCACCAGCGTCACGGCCCACACGGCCGATCGGGTGTTGGACGTGACACGCGCCGGGCCAGAGGCGATTTCCCTGACCAGTCATTTTGCGGTGTTCGAGGACCCCAGTGCGGCGCTGACCCTGGCCGATGTCACCCGGCCGGAGTTCGCGCAGCGCTTCAAGACCGAGGCGCGCAGCGGTCAGGCGCTCGGGTTCTCCTACACCCGGTCTGCGGTGTGGCTGCGGCTGCACGTGCAGAACCCCGGAGATCAGCCGGTTGAGCGGGTGCTGGAGATCGCGTATGCGCTACTGGCCAGCGTCGACTTTCACCAGCCGGTAGAGGGGCAGGGCTATCGGACCATCGAAGTCGGTTATGCCCGCCCGATGGCCGCCCAGCCGCACCTGAGCCGGTTCATCGTCCTGCCATTCACGCTGCCGGCGCACGCGGACCAGCAGGTGTATCTGCGTGTGGAGTCGCCCAACTCACTGAACATTCCCGCGCTTTTGTGGGAGCCCAAGGCCTTCTACAGCCATGAGCGAAGTTCCTATGCGCTGCAAGCCCTGTACTTTGGCGTGGTGCTCGCCATAGCCTTCTACAACCTGATGCTGTTTTTCGCGCTGCGCGACTTCAGCTACCTGCTCTATGTGGTGTTTGCCAGTTGTGTGGCCGTGGCGCTAGCCGCTTTCACGGGCCTGGGGGTCGAGTTTCTCTGGGGTGATAGACCCGCATGGTCCATGATGGGTGTCAATGTGCTCGCCGCCGCGGCAGGGGTGGTCATGCTGTTTTTTGCCCGCCGTGTGCTCAACACGCGCGCGCTGGTGCCGCGTATCGACCGGCTGATCCAGTGGTTCATCGGCGTCAACGCGGTCTCGTTCTTTCTGCTCCTTCTGTGGTTTCGGGAATTCGCCCCGGTGTTCGTGGTGATCAATGCCTTCACCGCTCTGTTCCTGCTGTTTGTCGGCGTGGTCTGCGCCACCAGACGCCAGCGCAGCGCGTACTTTTTTGTCGCCGCCTTTTTCACGATGATGATGGCGGTCGCCCTGTCGCATTTGCGCAATTTGGGGGTTCTGCCCACCAATGTGTTCACCTCCGACGGCACGCAGATCGGCTCCGCGCTGGAAATGCTGTTGCTGTCATTTGCGTTGGCCGATCGCTACAACGCGTTCCGCCGCGAAAAGGTCGAAGCCCAGGCCCAGGCGCTGCAGGCACAGGGCGAGTTGGTCAAGACGCTGAAGGCATCCGAGCATCTGCTGGAAGTCCGGGTCGAAGCGCGCACGGCAGAACTGCAATTGCTCAATGCCAGGCTGGAGGAGATCAGCACCACCGATGGCTTGACAGCGGTCGCCAACCGCCGCCGTTTCGACACCGTGCTGGCCAGCGAATGGACCCGTGCCGCACGCCTGGGGCAGCCCCTGGCCATTGGCTTGATGGATGTCGACTGGTTCAAGCACTACAACGACCACTACGGCCATCAGGCGGGCGACGACTGCCTGCGCCGGGTGGCGCGCCTGCTGGCGGACACCATCTGCCGCACCGGTGATCTGGTGGCCCGCTACGGTGGTGAGGAGTTTGTCTTCATTGCTCCCGCGACCACGGGAGCCGATGCGCTGGACATGGCGCACCGCGTCTGCGTCGCACTGCAGGCACTGGGGCTGCCACACGACCAGTCGGCCTTCGGCTGCGTGACGGCCAGTTTTGGTGTGGCCTCGGTGTATCCAGCGGAGGACGGTACACCGGACGACTTGCTCCGCGCCGCTGACGGCGCCCTGTACACCGCCAAGGCGCAGGGGCGCAACCGGGCGATACTGGTGGGCGCCTAGCCCTGGACGAAAACCCCGCGCCAGCGCAGTGTTTGTCCGTCGAGATAAGATGTATTTAGTTTAGTTGTTTCCCCTGGCCCCCATGACCCAACCCCCTTCCTCCCGCGTGATTCCCATTCAGGCGGTGCCCGCCGAGCCCGAAGACCAGAGCTTTCTCTCCGCCTACGAGAAGCAGGTCCGCATCTACCCGCGCTCGGTCAAGGGCTGGTTTGCCAACTGGCGCTGGGTCATGGTCTGGGTGACGCAGATCGTGTTCTACGGCCTGCCCTGGGTGCAGTGGAATGGCCGCCAGGCCATGCTGTTTGACCTCAACGAGCGGCGTTTCTTCATCTTCAACCTGGTACTGCACCCGCAGGACCTGATCTATCTGGCGGCCTTGCTGGTCATCGCCGCGCTGGCGCTGTTCTTTTTCACCGCCGTGGCCGGGCGGCTGTGGTGCGGCTACGCCTGCCCGCAGACCGTGTACACCGAAATCTTCATGTGGTTCGAGCGGCGCATCGAAGGCGACCGCATAGCGCGCATGCGCCTGGACGCCGCGCCGTGGAGTGTCAACAAGCTGCTGCGCAAGGGCGGCAAGCAGTTCGCGTGGATTGGCTTTGCGCTGGTCACCGGTTTCAGCTTCGTCGGCTATTTCACGCCGATTCACCAATTGGCCGCCGAACTGGCGCAGTGGTCGTTCTCGCCGTGGGAGTGGTTCTGGGTGCTGTTCTATGCCGGCGCCACCTATGGCAACGCCGGCTACATGCGCGAGCAGATCTGCAAATACATGTGCCCCTATGCCCGCTTCCAGAGCGCGCTGATCGACATGGACTCGCTGGTCATCGCCTACGACGCCGAGCGTGGCGAATCGCGCGGCTCGCGTTCCCGCTCGGCCGACCCCAAGGCGCTGGGCCTGGGCGACTGCATAGACTGCACGCTGTGCGTGCAGGTCTGCCCCACCGGCATCGACATCCGCAACGGCCTGCAAAACGAGTGCATCGCCTGCGCCGCCTGCATCGATGTCTGCGATGACGTGATGGACAAGATGGGCTACGCCAAAGGCCTGATCCGCTATTCCTCTGGCGCGGGCATCGAGCAGCATCTGAACGCCAAGCAAATGGTGGGCCGTGTGGTGCGCCCCCGGGTGCTGATCTATGGCGTGCTGTTGCTGGTCACCGCCACGGTGTTTGTGGTCAGCATTTCCATGCGCAAGGGCTTCTCCGTCGACGTCCTCAAGGACCGCGGCACGCAGGCGCGGGTGGTGGAGCAGGGCTATATCGAAAACGTTTATCGCCTGCAGATCATGAACGGCACCGAGCAGGCGCAGGACTACACCGTGACGGTGTCGGGTCTGCCAGGGCTGGCGATTGCCACGCCGGTGCAGTTGCACGTGGCGCCCACCGGCATCGGCATGATGCCGGTGCGCCTGACGTTGCCGCCGACCGGGGCCGAGTCCTACCAGGGCCGCTCCAACCCCATCACGTTTGAGATCACTGCGCTGCAGGGGACGCAGGGCAGGGTGGCGCGCGAGAAGTCGACTTTCTTTGTGCCGCGTTAAAAGTGCCCCCACGCTTCGCTGCCCCCCTAGGGGGCCGTCCGCGCCTTGGGGCGGCCCGGCGGCGCTAAGTCGGCCCGTCAGCGCTGACATACCGTACCATTCGCGGGCATGCCCTTGCCCCACATCCTCCTGCTCGAAGACGACCCGGCCATCGCCAGGACCGTGGTCTATGCCTTGGAGCGCGCGGGCTTGCGGGTAACGCACTGCCTGCTGGTGGCCGATGCCCTGCGCCAGCTGGCGTGCGCGTCGCCCGATGCGCTGGTGCTCGACATTGGCCTGCCCGATGGTTCGGGGCTGGACGTCTGCCGCTGGGTGCGCGCCAGTGCGCAACACGCCCATTTGCCGGTGCTGATGCTCAGCGCCCACGGTGAAGAGGTGGATAGGGTGGTGGGCCTGGAGCTGGGTGCCGACGACTATGTGACCAAGCCCTTCAGTCCGCGCGAACTGGTGGCACGGGTGCGCGGACTGCTGCGCCGTGCTTCCACCATGGCCGCCTCTCCGGCGGCTCACCATGCCGCTGTTCCTGCTGGGTTCACATTGGATGTGGAAGGTCAGCGCGCCACCTGGCAGGGGCAAACCCTGGACTTGACCCGCCGCGAGCTGGGCCTGCTGGCCGAGTTGTTGCGCCACCCGGGGCGCATCCGCAGCCGCGAGGTCTTGCTGGGCGCCGTGTGGGGCCATGCGTCCGAGAGCACGGACCGCACGGTGGACACCCACATCAAGACCCTGCGCGCCAAGCTGCTGCAGATCACGCCGGCGCTGGATCCCATCACCACGCACCGGGGCCTGGGCTACTCCATCTCAATCGAGCCGTCCGCGCAGGGTTGAAGCATGCACCTGGGTATCCGCATCCTGTTCGGGTTCTTCCTGATCACCGGGCTGGCCGGTTTCTTTGTGCTGCGCATTTTTGTGGCCGAGATCAAACCCAGCGTGCGCGAGGTCATGGAAGACATGATGGTGGACACCGCCAACATCCTGGCCGAGGTTGCCGCCGATGATTTGCACAGCGGCACCATGGCCCAGGGCCGCTTTGCCAGGCAGGTGGGCGCCTATGCCCGTCGCCCCATCGACGCGCGCATCTGGGGGCTGGACAAGCAGACGCTGGACTTTCGGGTGTATGTGACCGACGTGCGTGGCACGGTGGTGTTTGACTCCAGCAGCGCGGCCGTGGGGCAGGACTATTCACAGTGGCGCGACGTGGCGCGGACCCTGCGTGGCGAGTACGGCACCCGTGCCACGCGCGAGGTGCAGCAGGATGACCGTACCTCGGTCCTGTATGTGGCCGCGCCGGTCAAACACGGTGACCAGGTGATTGGCGTGCTGACGGTGGCCAAGCCGGTGTCCACGGTGCAGGCGTTTATCGACCGCGCCGAGCGCAAGATGTTGGTCAGCGGCCTGTGGTTGCTGGGCCTGTCGGCGGCGGTGGGTGTGGTGGTCACGCTGTGGGTGGTGCTGAGCATTCGCCGGCTGCGCCGCTACGCCAACGCCACCGAGGCGGGCAAGAAACTACCCTTGCCCCGCATCGCCGGTGAGCTGGGCGATTTGGCCCGCGCCATGCAGGCCATGCGCCAGCGGGTGGAGGGACGTGACTACATCGAGGGCTATGTGCGCGCCTTGACGCATGAACTCAAGAGCCCGCTGGCCGCCATCCGCGGCGCGGGTGAGTTGCTGCAGGAGCCCTTGCCCGAGGCCGACCGGCAATTGTTTGCCGCCGACGTGCTGGTGCAGACCCGGCGCTTGCAGTCCCTGGTGGACCGATTGCTGGAACTCAGCAAGCTGGAGCAGCGCCAGGAGCTTGAACAACCCCAAATTGGGTTGTTGTCAGAATGCTTGGAGTCTTTTATGGCTCTAGCCCTCGTGGAAAGGTCTTGTGTAGCTATTGAATTGGTAGCAAGTTCAAAGCCCGCCATGGTCCGCATCGAACCTGGATTGCTGGCCCTGGCGCTGGGCAATCTGCTGGACAACGCGACTGCCTTTGCACCTCCGGGCAGCACTGTCACCCTGCAGGCGCAGGGCTCGACCATCGTGGTGCAGGACAGCGGCCCCGGCGTGCCGGACTACGCCTTGCCCAAGCTGGGGCAAAAGTTTTTCTCCACCGTGCGCCCGGACGGCGTGACCAAGGGCTCCGGCCTGGGCCTGGCCATCGTGCAGCAAATCATGGCGCTGCACGGGGGCAGCATGCGTGTGGAAAACACCCACCCGGGCTTGCGGGTGGAGCTGCGCTTTCCCTAGCGTTTTTCTTCCAGACTTCACACCCGCTTCACAGACTTCACACCGTCCTCACCTGGGTCACACATGCTTGGGCTCTTGTTCAACATGGAGGGTCGGATGAAGGAAATCATTTTTGGAAAACTCGGCGGCTTGCTGCTGGTCACCGCGCTGCTGCTGATCGGGCTGGGGCAAATCACTGCCCTGGTGCGCGAGCGCCAGGTGCAGCACATGAACGCGGTGAGCAGCGTTTCGCAAAGCCTGGCGGGCAGCCAGACTCTGCTCGGCCCGCTGGTGCAGATGGCATGCACGGAGGAGTGGAGCGAGGCAGCCAGCATCCAGCAGCGCGCCTTCGCCCGCGTGCTGGCGCCCAGCACGCTGGTGGTGGGCGGCAACAGCCAGGTGGAGGCCCGAGCGCGCGGGTTGCATGCAACCCAGGTGTTTACGCTGAAGTCGCGCATCACCGCCCAATGGACGGATCTGAAGGCGCTGGATGGTGGTGGGCGCTTGCATGCAGGCTCCCGGCTGCAGTGCAGCCCGCCGGTGCTGCTGCTGGCCGTGTCGGATGCGCGGGGCATTCGCCAGGCCGATGTCAAGGTCAACGGGCAGGCCCTGGCGGTGCAGGCAGGCACCGCTCACACTACCTACACCCGTGGCGTGCAGGCCAGTTTGCCCGTCAACACCGCCCTGGGTGAACCCATGACTGCGGAGATTGTGCTGGAGCTGGTGGGAACCGAGGGCCTGAACGTCGTGCCCCTGGGCAGCGCCACGCAGATCCAGTTGACGTCCAACTGGGCGCACCCCAGCTTCTACGGGCAGTTTCTGCCGTCCGAGCGCACGGTGAGCGCCAAGGGTTTTGACGCCAGCTGGCGCGTGTCGGCCCTGGCCAGTTCGGCCCAGCAAGCGGTGTTGAACGGCAGCCAGCTGTGCAACAGCGGCAACATCGGCATGCAGGACACCAGCGCAGCGCAAAGCACAGCGACGGTGACCAAGGCCCCGTGTGTGGAGACGCTGGGCGTTGGCTTCTTCGACCCCATCAACACCTATTCGCTGTCCGACCGCGCCACCAAGTACGGCCTACTGTTCATCGTGCTGACGTTTGTGGCGGTTGGGCTGTTTGAGTTCATGCGCGGACTGCGGGTGCACCCCATCCAGTATTTCCTGGTCGGTGCTGCCATCAGTATTTTCTTTTTGCTGCTGGTCAGTCTGTCGGAGCACCTGGCGTTTGGTGTGGCCTATGCCACGGCGGCCAGCGCCTGCGTGGTGTTGCTGGGCTATTACGCCAGCCACATGCTGCACAGCTGGAAGCGCGGCCTGCCATTTGCCAGCGGCATTGCGGCCCTGTATGGCTTGCTGTATGTGCTGTTGCAGCTGGAGCAGACCGCGATGGTGGTGGGCGCGGTTGCGCTGTTCATCGTGTTGGGAGTCGTGATGGCACTGACACGCAAGGTGGACTGGTACACACGCTTGCAGGTGGCCTGAAGCCTGTCCCCCAGGAGCCTGGGCGGCAAAGCGCTCTGCTCCGTGTCCCCCGCCCGCTGCACGGGCTCCTCCTTTAGCTACGCAGAACGCTTTGCCGCCCAGACTCTTAGTGCGAACTGGCTGTCACCTGCGTTCTGACAGGTGCCAGCCGCCACGCAGACAATGTCTGCATGGACTTTGCACACTCCCCCCGGGCGCAAGACCTGCGCCAGCGTCTTGAAGCCTTTCTGCAGCGCTATGTGCTGCCCTACAACGCGGCCTGGCACGCTTCCGTGCAAAAGGGTGTTTACCCGCCACCATTTCTGGAGGACCTGAAGGCCCTGGCGCGCGAAGAAGGCTTGTGGAATTTGTTCCTGCCCACGCTGCGCGCGGACGAACCTGGCACCCCTCTCTCCAACCTGGACTACGCCCCGCTGGCCGAGGCCATGGGCCGCCTGCATTGGGCGCCAGAAGTCTTCAACTGCAGCGCCCCCGACACTGGCAACATGGAGCTGCTGCACCGCTTTGCCAATGCGCAGCAACGCACGCAGTGGCTGGAGCCACTACTGAACGGTGACATCCGCTCAGCCTTTGCGATGTCGGAGCCTGACGTGGCCTCCAGCGACCCCACCAACCTGCAGACCACGGTACGCCGCGATGGCGAGCAACTGGTGCTGAATGGCCGCAAGTGGTTCATCACTGGCGTGGCCCATCCGCAGTGCAAGCTGTTGATCGTGATGTGCCGCAATGCATCGGAGTCAGGCGATGACGCCGCCGACACCAGCGCCCACCACCAGCACAGCATGGTGCTGATCCCGATGGACACGCCCGGCGTGCAGGTGGTGCGCAATATTTCCGTGGTGCACCACCAGTCACCCGAAGGCCATTGCGAAATCGTGCTGCGGGATGTGCGCGTCAGCGCCGAGCATCTGCTGGGTGCGTGGGGCGAAGGTTTTGCCATGGCGCAGGCGCGCCTGGGGCCGGGGCGCGTGCACCACTGCATGCGCGCCATCGGCCAGTGCGAGCTGGCCCTGGAATTGGCCACCGAGCGCACGCTGGAGCGCCAGGCCTTTGGCAAATATCTGTCGGACTTTTCCAATGTGCAGGACTGGATCGCCGAGTCGCGCATGGAGATCGACCAGGCCCGCCTCTTGGTGTTGCAGGTGGCGTGGATGCTGGACCAGCCGTCCGGCGTGGTCGCGCCTGGCGCCTTGCGCGCCCAGGTCGCCGCCATCAAGGTGGTGGCCGCGCGCCTGCAGTCCCGCGTGGTGGACCGCGCCATGCAGGTCTTTGGCGCCATGGGGTTGTCGCCCGATACGCCACTTGCCTTCTTTTGGACCTGGGGCCGGGCTTTGCATCTGATGGACGGGCCGGATGAGGTGCACTTGCGCACCGTGGCGCGGCATGAACTTGCGCAGGGGAGGGCGCGGGCGGGGTCGACTGCGGCATATTTCACGACACCGGAGCAGATGTTGGCGTTGCCGCGGATTCGCTAGCGAGCAGCTTATGCCTGCATGTGTGGGGGCTGGCGGATCAGGTGTTCGTTCTCTGGCCCACGCTCGCCGTGTTGCATTCTTGGATTGCCCGCTGTGGTTCGTTAACGCGTTGGTGGGCTTGCCGACTCTGTGGCAACGTCGAATGGGGCCGACGCCCGAACACCCAATCCACCAGCCTGGCGGAGGTCTGCCAGAATATGGAAATACGTTTGACAAGCCGTGGAACCAGCGCAAGCAAGGCGGAAAGCCACTTTCAGGGGATTTTGATGGTCAACTTGTGGAGCAGCGCGCAATGTCCAGAGCACTTTTGGGTGCTCTGGACATTGAGTTAATCAGCTATGAGCGAAAGCGCCGAAGTGCGAGCATTTCCGACAGCACTCGCGGATGAGGTCAGAGCCGTGTTGCCACAGCTTTCCGATTGTCAGTGGCATCCACCTGCAGCCGGTTTCCAAGTTCAGGTGCGAGGAGAGACAATTGACATACCCTACCGTGTGTACTACAGCGAAAGTCAAGTGCTGAGCTGCGCGAATCGACCGGGGGTTCAGGGGCTAATCGCGCTTTGCTTGGGGACGCGCCATCACGATGGGTACCTGCGGGAAACATGCGTAAAGCGATTGATTGAAATCGAAGAGCCCTGGGTAGTCCCATTCATTATTCAACTCGTCGGCGAATACGTTGTCACAATCGTGAAATTGATAGAGCAAGCGCTTCCGAACTTGAATACGGCTCTTTACACGGAATTCATCGCCGCCAATCGCGCCTACTTTGAAACCATCGGAAGGCGAACCATAAGCTACTGGGACGCTTACTATCGTAATGAATACTCCAACTGCAAAGACTACCCGGGTCGTCGAATCCATGCCACGTTTCACCGCACTTGCTGCGCAGGTTGACAGGCTGCTCGGCACGGACACGCAACCGAAGGCCGCCGCTTCGCAGCATGGGTTGCGTGCCGGGCAACTTCGGCGTTAGGCTGCAGAGCGAATGCGTATTTCCACCCTCACCGCCACCGACGTTGTGGCCTACCGCGCGCTCATGCTAGAGGCCTACGAACAAGCGCCAGACGCCTTCACCACCACTGTGTCTGAACGCGAAGCCGAACCTGAGTCATGGTGGGTCAAGCGCATTGGCAGTGCCCACGGCTTGGCCACGTCGTTCGGCGCTTGGAAGGGCAGCAGTTTGGTAGGCACCGTCGCGCTGGAGTACTCGGCCAAACCCAAGACACGTCATTCCGCCCTGGTCTTGGGCATGTACGTCCAGCCACAGGAGCGTGGAAAGGCCGTCGGTCTCGCACTCCTGAACGCCGCCATTGCGGCTGCTTCCGCCAGACCCGAGATACTGTCCCTAACCCTGACGCTCACAGAAGGCAACGATCCAGCGCTTCGCCTCTATCGCTCGGTTGGCTTTGTCGACTGGGGAACTCAACCACAAGCCATTCGCACAGACTTCGGGCTCAAGGGCAAGGTGCATATGTCACTCGCACTCTCTCGGCCTCATGCTGAACCCTAGTGCTAACGTAAACCACCCAAGGCGGGCGGTCGGGATTGCAGGCGCAGTGTTGGAGAGAGGCTATAAGCAAAACGGGCCGCTAGCCCTCGTGGAATATGCTTAGGTAGCTATGTATTTTGTAGCGCTCCACGCCACGCATCGCAAGGCCGGTGGGCCGGGTGTCCCTTCGTCGGCCCCATTTGCGGTCGCCACAGAACAGGCGCCCCAACAATCTCATTGAAGCAGTAACAGAAGAGAACCCAAAACAACCGCCCGCGAGCGTGGGCCAGAGAAGGGGCACCCGGCCCACCGGCCCCGCCAAACCGGCAAGACTAAAAGGTCTCCCAATCGTCATCAGACCCAGCGGAGGCCTTGGCCGCCGACGCCTTGGGCGCAGTAGGCTCCTTGACGGGTGGCGCCAGGGTTGGCTGCTGGCCTCTAAGTGCGGGTTTCCTGGGCGCCGTTGACAGCTTGGCCGGTCGGGGTGGTGGTGGAGGCGCCTGACGGACCGGTGCGGGACGCGGAGCCTGCTGCCGTGTGATCGGGCTCTCGTGTTCGGCAGAAAGCTTGAACACCGCCACCACGTCGACCAACTCCTGCGACTGCTGCTTGAGACCGCTGGCCGCAGCGGCCATCTGTTCCACCAGTGCCGCGTTTTGCTGCGTGGCGTTGTCCATATGGCTGACCGCCTCGCCGACCTGCGCCACGCCGGCGGCTTGCTCGTTGCTGGAAGCGCTGATCTCGACCATGATGTTGGTCACGCGTTTGATTGAATCGACGACCCTCGTCATGGTCTCCCCGGCCTTGTCCACGAGTGTCGTGCCCTGCTCAACGCGCTCCACGCTGGCGTTGATCAGCATCTTGATTTCCTTGGCGGCTTCGGCGCTGCGCCCGGCCAGGGACCGCACTTCGCTGGCCACCACGGCAAAGCCACGGCCCTGCTCGCCGGCCCGGGCTGCTTCCACGGCGGCATTGAGCGCCAGGATATTGGTCTGGAACGCAATGCCGTCAATGACGCTGATGATGTCGGAAATCTTGCGGGAGCTGTCGTTGATGCCCTTCATGGTTTGCACGACCTGGTTGACGACTTCGCCGCCCTGGGTCGCCACGACGGATGCATCGGCGGCCAGCTGGTTGGCGTGCAGCGCAGACTCGGCATTGCCGCGCACGGTGGAGCCCAGCTCTTCCATGCTGGCAGCGGTTTGCTCCAGGGCGCTGGCCTGCTGCTCGGTGCGGGAGGACAGGTCGTGGTTGCCCTGTGCGATTTCTGCGCTGGCATTGGCCACGGACTCCGAGCCCCTGCGCACGTTGGAGACCACCCCGGCCAGGCTGGTTCGCATGTCTTCCATGGCGTGCAGCAGCAGCGAGATCTCGTCCTTGCCGTTGGCGTCCAGTGACACCGTCAGGTCACCCTTGGCAAACCCTTGGGCTGCCTGCACAGCGAATCCCAGAGGGCGGGTGATGAGACGGGTGATCCACAAGCCCAGCCCGGCGGCCAGGGCGATGGCAATCAGGACCACCAGCATCAGACCACCGCGCGCCACGGAGTAGGTGGACTTGGCGCTGCTGTAGGCCTGCTCGGCCCCCTGTTTGTTGAACGTAATCAGGCCATCCAGTGTCTTGAACAGGGCCCGCAACGCCGCCTGCGATTCCCCGTTCATGTAGGCGGCCGATGCAATGGCCTCGGCCGGTCCGATATTGGAGAGTTCCAGCAGCTTCTTTTGCGCCTCGTAGTAGCGGGCCAGGTTCTTCTGGTATTCCGCCCACATCTTCTCTTCCTCAGGGCCCGTCACCATGGTCTTGTACTTGTCGCCGACCTCGACAATTTTGGCCTTGGCCTTGTTGATGGTGTCTTCCTCCGGTGATTTCTCTTCTCCCAGCACGGCGATGACGTGCTGCATTTCCGCGCGGCGGATGGTGTTGAGGTGAATCTGCAAGTCGCCCACCAGCGTCACACTGGGCAGCCAGTTGGTGGCCATATCCTCGGTATTGCCGTTGATCTTGGCCAGTTCGAACATCGCAAAGCCACCGGCCATTGCGGTCGATATCACCAGGATCAGGAAAACGGCTCCCAGCTTCACACTGATTTTGATGTCGGAAAGATTCATTTTTTCTCCACAAAAACACTCGACGGACTGCCGCAGGGGCATCCGTTTGTACAGTACCCATCTTGCATGGTTTTTCGCCAGCCGGTAGGTGGTTGTTTCCCTAATGTGTCCGCTAGCGTAAGATTTCTGGCACCTGCGCGACACTTGTGCACCATCCAAGGAAACCCATGACTGCTGCCACCCCCCCCAACACCCTGCAAACCATCACCCTTGGCGGGGGCTGCTTCTGGTGCACGGAGGCGGTCTATGTGCAGGTCAAAGGGGTGGTGGATGTGGAATCCGGCTACAGCAATGGCCACGCGCAGCATCCCACGTATGAGGACGTATGCACGGGCAGCACCGGCCACAACGAGGTGGTCAAGCTGGTGTACGACCCGGCACAGATCAGCACGCGCGAGGTGCTGGAGATTTTCTTCGTCATCCACGACCCCACGACGCTGAACCGCCAGGGCAACGACAGTGGCACGCAGTACCGCAGCGGCATTTACTTCTCGACCCCCGAACAGCAGGCCGAGGCCCAGGCGGTGATGGCCGAGATGGCGGCCAGCGGGGTCTACAGCCGCCCCCTGGTGACCGAGGTGCTGCCGCTGGCCAACTACTGGCCGGCCGAGGACTACCACCAGGACTTCTTTGCACGCAACCCGCACCAGGGCTATTGCATGGCGGTGGCGGCGCCCAAGGTGGCGAAGTTCCGCAAGACTTTTGCGCGGTTGCAAAAAGCCTGACCTGCATCAAATTTTTTCGTGATCAGGCGCCGCGACCTGCACCACGCGCAGGGCGGCAACGGTAAGATGGATTCGTAATTGCCCCGCACAAGCGCCTGCCGCTGTGGCACACGCTGTCTGCTGGATCGCTACCGAAAGACTGTCATGAGCAAAACCCCTAGCACCTCCATTCGTACCGTTGCCCTGGTCGGCCACGGAGCAGCCGGCAAGACCACCCTGGCGGAGAGCCTGCTTGCGGCCACCGGCGCCATCACCAGCCGGGGTACTGTGGAAAAGGGCAATACCACCAGCGACTTTGATCCCCTGGAAAAAGAGTTTGGCCATTCGCTGCAGACCGCGTTGGCCACGCTGCAGTGGGGCGGTGCGCAGATTCACCTGATCGACACCCCGGGTTACCCCGACTTTGCCGGCCAGGCCATTGCCGCGCTGGCCGGCGTGGACACGGCGCTGGTGGTCATCAACGCGCAAACCGGCATCGAGCTGGCCACCGAGCGCATGTTCAACCTGGCTGGCGAGCGCGGACTGTGCCGCATGATCGTCATCAACAAGATCGATGCCGACAACGTGGACCTGGCGGCTCTGGTCAACCAGATTCGCGAGCGCTTTGGCAAGGAATGCCTGTTGCTGGATGTGCCGGCCCACCATGGCCAGGAGGTGGTCGAGCTATTGGGCCACGCGGACGGCGACAGCGACTTTGCGTCGGTGGCCGCAGCGCACCGCGCTTTGATCGACCAGATCATTGAAGAAGACGACACCCTGATGGCGCGCTATCTGGAGGACGGTGTGGACCCCAGCCCGGCCGAGCTGCACGCGCCGTTTGAAGCGGCGCTGCGCGCCGGGCACCTGATTCCCATTTTGTTTGTGTCGGCCAAGACCGGCGCGGGTGTGCCGCAACTGCTGGATGCGCTGGCCCAGCTGGCCCCCAATCCGGCCGAGGGCAACCCGCCACCGTTCTACCGCGGCGAGCCCGGCGCACAGCCACAGGCCTTTGCGGCGCAGCCGGACGACGCGCTGCATGTACTGGCCCATGTGTTCAAGGTGGTGATGGATCCGTTCATCGGCAAGATGGGCGTGTTTCGCGTGCACCAGGGCACGGTGCGCAAGGACGCCCAGCTGTTCGTCGGCTCCGGCAAGCGGCCGTTCAAGGTGGCGCACCTGTACCGCCTGCAGGGCAAGGACTATGTGGAAGTGTCCAGCCTGGTGCCGGGCGATATGGGCGCCGTGGCCAAGGTCGACGAGATCGAGTTCGACTGCGTGCTGCACGACTCGCACGACGAAGACCACATCCATCTGAAGCCGCTGCAGTTTCCGCTGCCCATGCAGGGCCTGGCGGTGCAAACCAAACGCAAGAGCGACGAGCACCGCCTGTTTGAGATATTGCACAAGCTCGAACTCGAAGACCCGTGCTTCAAGGTCGAGCGCCACCCCCACACCAACGAGACCGTGATCCGCGGTCTGGGCGACATGCATTTGCGCACCAAGCTGGCCCGTATGCAGCAGCAGTTCAAGATGGAGCTGGACACCAGCCCGCCGCGCATTGCCTACCGCGAAACCATCACCCAGCCGTCCGAGGGACACTGCCGCCACAAGAAGCAAAGCGGCGGCGCCGGCCAGTTTGGCGAGGTGATGCTGCGCATCGAACCGCTGGAGCGCGGCGCGGGCTTTGAGTTTGTCGACGTGGTCAAGGGTGGTGCCATCCCCGGTGTCTTCATGGCGGCGGTGGAGAAGGGCGTGCGCCAGGCGCTCTCCGACGGCGTGGTGGCCGGCTACCCGGTGCACGATCTGCGTGTCACCGTGTATGACGGCAAGACCCATGCGGTGGATGGCAAGGATATTGCGTTCACGCTGGCCGGGCGCAAGGCCACAGTGGAGGCGGTGCGCAAGGCCCACCCGATTGTGCTGGAGCCCATGGTCAACATCGAGGTGCTGGCCCCCGAGGCCTCCATTGGCGACCTGACCGGCGACCTGTCCAGCAAGCGCGGCCATGTCACCGGTACGCAGCCGCGGCCCGCCGCCACGGCGGCCATCAACGGCCAGATTCCGCTGGCCGAGCTGGACGACTACCAGGGGCGCTTGAAGTCGCTGACGGCAGGGCAGGGCAGCTACAGCATCGAGTTCTCCCACTATGCCCAGGTGCCCAGCCAGACCCAGACGCAGCTGATGGCCGCGCACAAGGCGGTCAATCTTGACGATGAGTAGATGCTATTGATTTGAGAGCCAACCAGGCTTATTTTGCGGGGGGCTATGCGAGAATCGGCTGCATATGAAAGCTGCGTTGAAGGCCAATTCTCTTGTCGTGGGGGTGCTCCTGTTGTGCACCGCCATGGGCAGTTCGGGCCTGGGTCTGGGGCGGGTGCAGGGTGCGGTGTTTGTGGGCCAGCCCCTGGATGTGCGCGTACAGCTGCTGTTGGATGCCAGTGAAGAGATCCAGTCGGTGTGCATGGGGGCCGAGGTTTTCTATGGCGAAACACCGCTGGATGCCGCCCGGGTCAGCGTGGCGGTGGAGCCCGCGGCACTTGGCTCGGCCAGAGGCACGACGGTCAGGGTGACAGCATCGGCGTTGATCGACGAGCCCATCGTCACCATCAACCTGCGCGCAGGATGCGCCCAGAAGTCTTCCAAGCGCTACACCCTGTTTCCCGAGGTGTCGACCCATGTGGTCGAACCGGCAGTGGCACCACTGCCGGCGCGACGTGCCGGCCCTGCTGTCGAATTGCCCGTTGCCTCCGCCGCCAGCGCCAGCGCCAGGCCGCAGCCTGCGGCGGCAATGCCCGCCGCAGCGTCGGGTGATCTGGCTGTAGCGGCCCCCAAAAAACAACGCCGCGCCGCAGGCTCCGAGTCTGCAGTGGCCAGGGCTGCGCCCCCCGCGCGGGTGGCTGCTCCAGCGGCTGCGCCCGCCGCAGCTCCGGCGCGTGCCAAGCCGGCCAAGGCGGCAGGCAAATCCCGTTTGAAGCTCGATCCGCTGGATCTGCTGGTCGAGGTCGACCCGGTCTTGCGGGCCAGCCCCGAGCTGTTGACCATGCCGCAGGAAAATCCCGACAAGCGGGCCGAGGCCGCCGCGCAGTGGCGCGCGCTGAACGCCACACCCGAAGCCATGTTGCAGGAAGCCGCCCAGGCCCAGAGCATGGAGAAAGACCTGAAGTCTTTGTACGCGGTCACCGCGGAAAACCAGAAGGGTCTGATGGAGTTGGTGGCCAAGGTGCAGCGCGCCGAATCCGAGCGCTATGCCAATGGACTGGTCTATACGCTGGCGGCACTGTGTCTGGCCAGTCTGCTGGCCCTGGCCTGGGTCTGGCGGCGCGCGCGCACCACCCAGGCCCCGAGCTGGCAGCGGGGTTGGGACGCCGGTGACAGCATGCTGTCAGACCAGATGCGCGATCCGGAACGTTCGCCCGTGTCTGTTGCGGCCGTTCCCGATCCCGCGCCTTACCCGCCACCGGCAGCGGCAGCGGCAGTTGCAGAGGAACAGGCGCCGGCGCCGGAGCGGACGCCGGATGTCGCGCCCACCCTGGCTTTGACGGGGTCGATTGCAGACCTGGCCGAGCTGGACTTTGATCTGGATTTGATGGAAGCACCATCGGTACCAGCGGCGCTGGCCTCCGCCCATCGGCCACCATCCAAGGCCAGCCCCCGTGCCCCGGCTCGCGATTTCTCGGACAGCCGTTCGGGCGGTCTGCGCTCGGTCGATTCGGCAGACCTGCTGGATGTGCGCCAGCAAGCCGATTTTTTCGTGTCACTGGGCGAACACCAGAAGGCCATTGACTTGCTGACCACGCGCATTGCGCAGTGTGGTGAGTCCAGTCCCCTGGTGTGCCTGGATTTGCTGAAGATTTACCACGCGTTGGGGCGCGAGTCCGAATTTGAATTCATGCGCACCGAGTTCAATGCCTGGTTCACGGGCCACGTGCCGCCGTTCGCGGCCTTTGGCCAGGAAGGCGATTCGCTGGAGCACTACCCGCAGATCCTGAAGCAGATCGTTGGCATGTGGCCGGACGCCAGTGTTCTGGAATACATCGAAAACTGCATCTACCACCACGCTACGGATACCGATGGCCCGACTTTTGACCTGCAGGCCTACCGCGATTTGTTGCTGCTGCACGCCGTTGCCAAGCGTATCGTGCGCGGACCCGACGGTGGCGGTGATAGCCACGCGTCGGAGTTGATGCGCATCCCGGCGCAAGCCCCTGCACCGGCGCCCGGTGAGGACGCGCATCCCATCGTGGCCAGTGCCGTCGTGCACCGTGCTGGCGCGGAACACCGGGGTGCCTGGATGCGCAGTCCAGCTGCCGTCGCCAGCGACGATGCCGAGCCGGTGCTGGAAATGCCTGGAGCGCCACTGGGAGCGATGAAGGTGCCACCGGTCATTGCACCGCCACCGGAAGAGCGAAAGCCCAAGCCGGGCCGGGGCCCCGAGACCGACTTCGATTTTCTGAGCCTGCGCTGATGCTGTGTGGGCGCCGCGGGTTTAGCGCAAGTCGTCCCAACGGACCGACTCAGGCCCCATTTCAGACTCCACTTCGCTGAGCCGCTCGAGCAGGGCACGCGCCTCGGACTGCAGAGCGGGATCGTCCGACTGCAGGACCTCGTAGGCCAGGTCACGTGCTTCGTTGAGCTGTTCCAGTTCCTCAGACACCTGGGCCAGGGCCAGCGTCGTGGCGTAGTCGGGCACCACCGCTGCGCTGAATACGGGGTCTGGTTCGGCAGCGATGGCTGCAAACGGGGCGTCTTCGGCCTCATCGATATTGATGTCCAGCTCGGTCGACACGTGCTGATGGTCTGCCACCGGTTCGGGTTCGAATGCTGGCTCTGGCTCTTGTAAGGGTTCTGGCACTGGCGGTCTTTCCGGGAGTGTGAAGTGGATATCGATGTCGAACGCGGGGGCGGCCTCTTGGTAGGAGCCCTCTCCGGGCATGCTCCACGGGTCGGGCGGTGCAGGCTGCGCGTCGGCTGGCGCGTCTACCGCAACGTCGTCGACCACCGGCTCCTCCTCCTCGCGCAACAGGAAGCGTGCCTCCCGCTTCTCGGCCAAGGATTTGCGCACACGCATCACCTCGGTTGCGGCGGCCTCGGAGTCAAAGCCCATGGTGGGCTCCGGCTTCGCGAACGGGCTGGCGGGTACGGGGGTGGGCGGTGCCTTGCGGGTCAGTTCCGCAGGCTTGTTGGGCTGCTGCGGCTGCCCGTACGCACTGTCTTCCGTCAGTTCGGAAATTTTCGTGTGCCCCGCATCCAGCGGCTGGTTTGGGGGGCGGCGCCACAGATACCACCAGACCAGGGCCAGTGCCACTGCCAGCACCGATGCCACGACCAGACCTGAGCCGCCCATTACGGGTACGTCGGACACCCCGGACACGATGGCCGCCACGGGATCAACCGGTTCTTGCGCCTGCAGTTTTTTCAGTGACGCCTGGGTGGACTGCGCCTGCTGCTGCAGGGCCTTGACCTCGGCCTGCATGCGGTCGTACGGGCTGGCGCCAACCGCAGACTCGGTCTGTGGCTGGGGCGCGGGTTCCGGCTGTGAGGGAGAGGTGGGCAAAATAGGTTCACCGGGCACAGAGTGGGCTGCGGCGAATGATAGTCCATCACCCGGCGCGGACTCTAAAATACAGCGCTCCCTCTCTCCCCCTCAACACCATCCCCATGCCCTCTACCGCCGACATTCGCATTCGCAGCGTGCGCCCGCTGATTTCGCCCGCCATTCTCGAAGACGAGCTGCCACTGGGCGAGGCCGGTGCGCTCGCCATCCAGCAGGCCCGCCGCGCGGTGGCCCAGGTGATTCTGGGGCAGGACGACCGGCTGCTGGTGCTGGTGGGGCCGTGTTCGGTGCACGACCCGGTATCGGCGCTGGACTATGCGCGCCGGCTGGCACCGCTGGCGGCGCGTCTGGCCGACGACCTGCTGGTGGTGATGCGCGTGTATTTCGAGAAGCCCCGCACCGTGGTCGGCTGGAAAGGGTTGATCAACGATCCGGCGCTGGACGGCAGCTTCCAGATCAACCGCGGCCTGCGCCTGGCGCGCAAGCTGATGCTGGACATCACCGCCGAGGGCCTGCCCATTGCCACCGAATTTCTGGATACCACGCTGGGCCAGTACTACGCCGACCTGGTGTCGTGGGGCGCGATTGGCGCGCGCACGGTGGAGAGCCAGATCCACCGCGAGCTGGCCTCCGGTCTGTCCATGCCCGTGGGTTTCAAGAACCGCACCGATGGCGACCTGCAGGTGGCGGTGGACGCGATCCAGTCGGCCCAGCACCCGCACTGCTTTCCGTCGCTGACGCACGAGGGCGCGCCCGCCGTGCTGACCACCTCCGGCAACCCGCACGGCCACCTGGTGCTGCGCGGCGGCAGCCGCAGCGGTCCGAATTTTGCAGCTGAGCATATTGCGCAGGCGGCCGTGCTGCTGCAAAAGGCCAGCGCCCCCAACGCCGTGCTGGTGGACTGCAGCCACGCCAACAGCGGCAAGCGCTTCGAGCGCCAGCCCGAGGTCGCGCACGATGTGGCCACGCAAATAGCCGCCGGCCAGCGCGCCATCATCGGCGTCATGCTGGAGAGCCACCTGGTGGCCGGCGCACAAAGCGTGAAACCCGGCCAGGTACTGACCTATGGCCAGAGCATCACCGATGGCTGCCTGGCCTTCGACGACACGGTGCCGGTGCTGGAAGACCTGGCCCAAGCGGTGCGCAGCCGGCGTTAGTCGCCGAGCCGGAACACCGAAACGGCCTGCGCCAGGCGCTGGGCCTGTTCCTGCAGGCTCGATGCCGCCGCGGCGGATTCTTCCACCAGTGCGGCGTTTTGCTGGGTCATCTGGTCGAGCTGGTTCACCGCGTGGTTGACCTCGCCAATGCCGTCGGACTGCTCGCTGGCCGCGGAACTGATCTCGCCAATGATGTCGCTGACCCGTTGCACGGAATTGACGATTTCATCCATGGTGGTGCCGGCGTTTTGCACCAGCGCGCTGCCCGATGTGACCTTGTCGACCGAAGTGTTGATCAGGTTCTTGATCTCCTTGGCCGCCTCGGCAGAGCGCTGGGCCAGGCTGCGCACCTCGCTGGCCACCACGGCAAAGCCGCGACCCTGCTCGCC
>ERZ724517.246-NODE-246-length-33932-cov-7.285061_pt1 | contig 33932 bp, 26 predicted proteins | sample MGYA00376050_ERZ724517 | MGnify/ENA primary metagenome ERZ724517 (study PRJEB28724, sample SAMN07190886) | activated sludge metagenome | isolation source: activated sludge of sewage treatment plant in Hong Hong | place: USA: Christiansburg, Virginia | collected... | reverse complement strand
CGCCTGCGCAACTTCCCCAAGCCGGTCATTGCCGCGCTCAACGGCGTCACCATGGCCGGCGGCCTGGAGCTGGCCATGTGCGCCGATATCGTCGTCGCCGCCGAGAGCGCCACCATCGGTGATGCCCACGCCAACTTCGGCGTTTATCCCGGCGCTGGCGGCGCAGCGGTGCTGCCGCGCCTAATCCCGCTGAATATGGCGATGTACCTGTTGCTCACCGGCAAGTCGCTGTCGGCCGCACAAATGATGGCCTGCGGTCTGGTCTGCGAGGTGCATCCCGATGCCGAGTTGGCCGAGGCGGTGCTCAAGCTGGCCAAAGGCATCGCCAGGAAGAGCCCGATTGCCCTGCGCCGCATGAAGGAGGTCGCGCGCGCCAGCAGCGACAAGTCACGCGACGAGGCCTTGCGGCACGAGGCGGTGAACATGCGCCGGCACATGCGCAGCTTCGATTTCCAGGAAGGCCTGAAGGCCTTCGCCGAAAAACGCGCGCCGCAGTTCCAGGGCCGCTAAACCGATCCAGAAAGGACCAATGCGATGAACGATATCTATGTAGTGGGCGTGGGCATGACCAAGTTCGGTCGCCTGCTGGAGAGCAGTGTTTACGATATGGTCGGTGAAGCCGTCGGCCTGGCGCTCAAGGATGCCGGCTGCGCCAAGGAAGATATTGGCTCGGCCTTCTACGCGACGCTGACCAATGGCCAGTTCCAGGGCCAGACGGCGATTCCCGGCCCGATCGCGATGCGTCGCCTGGGCATAGAGGGCATCCCCGTGTTCTCGGTAGAAAACGCCTGTGCGGCCGGCTCCTCGGCCTTCAATCTGGCGACGCTGGCCTTGCAAGCAGGTAGCTGCGACATCGCGCTGGCGGTGGGCGCCGAGAAAATGAACATCCCCGACAAGGCCAAGATGTTCGCGGCCTTCGACGGCGGTTGGGATGTGTCCACGGTGGAGCAGAACAAGTCCACGCTGCTGGCCATGGGCGACGGCGTGATGCCGCCACCGGGCACGATGTCGGACCGCCCCTACAGCGTGTTCATGGACGTTTATGCCGCCCTGTGCCGCTACCACATGAAGACCTATGGCACGACCCAGCGCCAGATCGCCGCCGTGGCGGCCAAAAATCACAAGCATTCGGTGCACAACCCGCTGGCCCAGTTCCAGAAGGATTTCAGCATCGACGAGGTGCTGGCCTCGCCGCCGATCGCCTACCCGCTGACTACGCTGATGTGTTCACCGATCAGCGATGGCGCGGCGGCGGCGGTGCTGTGCAATGCCGCTGGCTTGAAGAGGTTGGGCGGCGCCGGAGGTGGCACAACGATGCGGGCCGTCAAGGTGCTGGCCAGCGTCATCCAGACCGGCAGCAATCGCCGTCTCGACGAGCCGCACAAGATTGTTGCCCACTTGGCCGCGCGCAAGGCCTACGAGCAGGCCGGCGTGCCGCCGGGTGACGTCAGCGTCGCCGAAGTACACGACGCTTCGGCCATGGGTGAAATCCTCAATGCCGAATCGTTGATGCTGGTGCCCTTCGGCCAGGGCGGCCCGGCGGCCGAGCGCGGTGATTTCACGGTCGGCGGCAGGATACCGATCAACCCTTCCGGCGGACTCGAATCCAAGGGCCACCCGATAGGCGCCACCGGCCTGGGCCAGATTCATGAACTGGTGACGCAGTTGCGTGGCGAAGCCGGTCAGCGCCAGGTGGAAAAAGCGCGCATCGCCATTCAGGAAAACGGCGGCGGTCTGCACGGCATAGAAGAAGCCGTGGTCGCTGTCACCATTCTCGCCAAACAGTAAAGGAGAACAACATGGGACACGTATTCAGAAGCGAAGAGCAGGCGGCAGCCGTCGATGGCTTGAAGCGCTATCTCGCGGACAAGATCGATCCGCTGTTCAGGAAGGAGTATCGCGATAGCGGCCTGATGCCCAGGGACAAGCTGCGCGAGATCATGAAGGAGCTGGTCGAGTTCGGCATGGTGTCGGGCGCCGTCAGCGAAGCCAGGGGCGGCATGGGCATCGACTTTCTCACCCTGACCATGATGTACGAGGAGGTCTGCGCCTGTTCGATCGACCTGTCGACGGTGACGCTGATCAATACCTTCAGCGCCAAGATGCTGGAAGCGCTGGCGCCGGCGCACATTCAGGAGCGCTATCTTCCAGGCATGGTCAAGGGCGAGCTGTTCGGTTGCATGGCCTTCTCCGAGCCCGATGTCGGCTCCAACGTGCTGGAGATCAAGGCACGGGCGCGCAAGGACGGCGATCACTACATTCTCAGCGGCGAAAAGTGCTGGATCAGCAATGGGTCGTTCTCCGACTTCATGATCGTTGCCGCACGCACCAGCGATGATCCGCGCAAGGGCTTGTCGCACTTCGTGCTCGACCGCAAGGAGCACGCCTACGAGGTGCGCGAGCTGCACAAGATCGCCAGCAACGCGCAATCGACCGCGCAGATCTTCATGAACGACATCCGCGTGCCGGCCGCCAACATGCTGGGCGCGGAAGGCGCGGCCTTGAAAAACACCCTGGCGATGTTCGAGAAATCACGCGTCTTCGTGGCCGCGCAAGGCCTGGGCATCGCCCGCCGCGCGCTGGAAGAAGCGGTGGCCTACGCCAAAGAACGCAAGCAACACGGCAAGGTGATCGCCGGCCACCAGTTGATCTCGGCGATGCTGGCCGAGATGGCCACGAATGTCGATGCCGCGCGTCTCCTGACCTACCGCGCCGCCGAGATGATCGAAAAAGGCATTCCGGCCGAGATGGAAGCGGCGATGGCCAAATACTTCGCCTGCGAAGCCGCCGTCACCATCGCCCGTCAGGCGGTGCAGATTCATGGCGGCAATGGCCTGACCAAGGAATTCCTGGTCGAGCGCCTGGCGCGCGAAGCCATCATCGGGCCGATTCCAGAAGGCACCACGCAAATCCAGCAACTGATCATCGGTCGCGCCCTTACCGGCGTTAACGCGTTTTAAGGCTAACCACTCGACAAGGAATTCATCATGCGTATTCAGGACAAAGTTGTCATCATTACCGGCGGTGCCTCAGGCCTGGGCCTGGCCACCGCGCACTATCTGGTCATCGAGAAAGGCGCGCGTGTCGCGATTTTCGACATGAATGTCGAAGCCGGCGAAAAGGCCGTGCGTGAACTCGGCGCTGACAGGACGGCATTTGTGCAGACCGACGTCAGCAGCGAGGCATCGGTGCAGGAAGCGATAGCCGCCGTGATGGCCAAGTTCGGCGCCATCCACGTCTGCATCAACGGTGCGGCCTTTCCCGCTGCCTTCAAGGTGCTGGGCAAGGAAGGCAAGGCCGCCTCGCTGGCGAAGTTTGCCCAGACTACGGCGGTCAATCTGAATGGCGTGTTCAATGTCATGTCCAAATCTGCCGAGCAGATGGCAAAGAACGAGGCCGAGGCCGGCGAGGAACGCGGTGTGGTAATCAATGTTTCCTCCGGCGCCGCCTACGAAGGCCAGGTTGGTCAGTGCGCTTACTCGGCGACCAAGGCCGGCATCATAGGCATGAACATCCCGGCGGCGCGCGAACTCGGCGCCATCGGCGTGCGTGTCAATGCGATAGCTCCCGGCCTGTTCCTGACCCCCATGGTTGCCGGCCTTGACGAGAAAGTATTGAATTCGCTGCGCGACCAGATGGAAGCGCCGAAACGCCTTGGCGACATGCGCGAATTTGCCCACTGCTGCGCCTTCATCATCGAGAACGCCTACGTCAATGGCGAAACCATACGTCTCGACGGCGCCACCCGCATGCGCTCCAAATAAGTTCCTGGCCAAAAATAGCTTTCGCCCAGAATCCAGTCAAAAACTCCGGAGGAGAAAAAAGTGAAAATGAATTTCAGCCGCGTCATGCGCCTGCTGGCGCTGCGCTACAAGAACAACGAAGCCATTGTCAACGTCGAACGCAATCGCCGTTACAGCTATGCCCAGTACCACCTGCTAACCAACCGCATTGCTGACGTGCTGAGCACTACGCTAAAGGTGGGCGCCGGCGACAAGTTCATGATGATCCTGGAGAACGACAACCTCAGCCTGCTGATGTTCCCGACGGTTTTAAAACAGGCCGGCACGGCGGTAATGACCAATCTGCGCGATCCGATGGAGGAACATGCGCGCCAGATCGAGCAGGTCAAGCCCAAGGTGGTGTTTCTGGAAACGCGTTTGCTCGACAGCTACTACGACATGCTGCGCGGTCACGGCTGCGAGATCGTGGTCATGGATGCCCCCTCACCCGAGCAGGCCGCGCGTCCGGGCGTTCGTTCCTTCTGGACGCTGGTTGACGCTGCTTCGGACGCCGACAACAACGTCGAACTGGATACCGATGAGCACATCAGCCTGCTGCGCTTTACCGGTGGCACCACGGGCAAGGGCAAGTGCGCGATGTACAGCATCGCCAACATGATGGCGATGCGCGATGGTGGCTTCATCAATACCGACATGAGCTTCACCAACGCCACGCGTCTACTCCACGTCTCGCCGATTTCCCACGGCACGATGCTCACCTTTTACCCGACCGTCTATGCCGGTGGCACCAACATCACAATGAACCAGCTCGACCTCGACGCCTGGCGCGATGTGGTCGAGAAAGAGCGCGTCACCCATTCTTTCCTGGTGCCGACCGTGCTCTATCGCCTGCTTGAGCTGCAAAAGGTCAGTCCGCGCGACTTCTCCTCGCTGACCACGCTGGTCTATGGCGCGGCACCGATGAGCCCAACCAAGCTGGGCGAACTGGTTGAATGCTTTGGCCAGATCTTTATCCAGGGTTATGCTGCGACCGAAGCCGCGATGTTTGTCTCGGTACTGGACAAGGCCGATCACCAGCCCGGCGATGACGAGAAGGTAATCAGGCATTTGTCGTCCGCTGGCCGCATTACCCCGGGAGTCGAAGTCACGATTACCGACGAGAACGGCAAGACCCTGCCCATTGGCGAAACCGGAGAAATCCGCATTCGCTGCAAGGCACTGATCAAGGGCTATTACGACAATCCCGAGGCGACTGCCTCCGAATTTGAAGACGGCGCATGGAAGTCCGGTGACCTAGGCTACATCGACGAAGACGGCTACCTGTTCATTGTCGATCGCAAGAAGGACATGATCATCAGTGGCGGCTTCAATGTCTATGCCGTCGAGGTAGAAGCCGCACTGGCAACGCATCCGGCGGTGATGATGTCAGCGGTGGTGGGCATCCCACACGCGGAATGGGGCGAAGCGGTGCACGCCGAAGTCATGCTGCGCAAGGGCGAGTCGGTCACGGCCGAAGAGCTGATCGCATTGACCAAGGCCAGACTGGGTGGCTACAAAGCGCCCAAGACCCTGGTCTTCGTCGATGCATTGCCAACTTCCGTCGTTGGCAAAGTGCTGCGCCGCGAGGTTAAAGACAAGTATTGGGCCAGCACTGGCCGAAAGGTTGGCTGATGGCTACCGCGGCACGCTCAGCACGTCGGAAGCGGGCTGCAAAGCGGCCCCGTAACGCACACGAAAAGGTGGTGCAGCCTGGCGGCGTCAGCTGGCAGGCAAGACTGCTTAACTTCGTTACACGCCATGTCATAAAGCGGCCAGTTGAACGCCGGGGGCTTAATCCACGTACCGCACGCACGGTGGTTCGGCGCATGGAACTGCTCACTTCCGGGTTCAGGCGCTTTGTCGGCAGCCGGCGCGCGACGATCGCCGGCGTTCCCTGCGACATAGTGCTCCCCCGCAACCCCCCGGCGGTTGAACGGACAATTCTGTATCTACATGGCGGCGGCTTCTTTCTGCATCTTCCGCGCAGTTACAAGCACTTTGCCCATCGCCTCGCGGACCGGTTCGGCGCCACGGTCTATCTGCCGGATTACCGATTGGCGCCCGAACATCGACATCCCGCTGCGCCCGATGATTGCCTTGCTGTGTACCAAGCGCTTCTTGATGACGGCTGCGACCCCGCACGAATGGCCATCATGGGCGATTCGGCCGGCGGAAACCTGGCACTGGTAACGCTGTTGCGCGCCCGCGACATAGGCTTACCCCTACCGGCTTGCGCAACCTTGCTTTCACCGGGGGCCGACTTGACGTTCTCCGGCGCGAGCTACCAGAGCAATGCCCGCGCTGACCCGTTGGTCCCGATGATTGCGTTGCATCAGGTGACAATGCAGTATGTCGATACCACTACCAAGGCGCATCCGCACGCCTCGCCGATGCTGGGTGATTTATCCGGCCTGCCGCCACTAAGCATATTGGTAGGTAGCACAGAGGTGCTGCTGGATTCCTCGATCAGCACAGCGCAGTTATGTCAGGCGGCGGGAGGCAGGGTGACACTGCAGATCTGGGAAGAAATGCCGCATGTCTTTCCACTCTTTCACTTTCTGCCGGAAGGAAAAATCGCCATGCAACACATGCTCGATTTTTTTAACAAGCACACGCTCCCTGCCAAGCCAGGGTAGGAGTCAAGAGTGACGGCATTCGGTTCAGAAAGCTGTCGTAGTTTTTGAAAACTACTCTCTGGCCGCTTTGAAGTGAAAGTACTCGGCAGCCGTTAACGCCTGACTGACTCCATTCAGTCTTTAGTGCCCATTCGGCTTCTGAAGTTTCGCGCCCACCCCAAGTGACGCGGGCGTCACTGTGGTCGCTTAGGCCGCACAGAGCTCAAAGCGTACTTGACGTCCCAATGCGGCGGCGGCCCCCGCAAGCGTGGTTAGCGTCAAACTCGTATCAGTTTCATCCAGCAACCGATTGAGCGCGGCACGACTCGTATGCATCTTTTTTGCCATTGCCGTTTTGGTTAGTTTCTGCGAGGCCATTTCCTCCTGGATTTGCCACGCAATGACGCGCTTCACCGCAATGGCGGTGACTTCTTGCAGCATGGCATCTTCCGCCAGAAAATCATCGAGGCTGCTGCCAACATGCGGATTGGTCATTTTCGTCTCCTGAGCAATTTCAATCGTTCTTTGGCAAGGTCCAACTCCGGCTTGGGTGTCTTTTGTTGTTTCTTGATAAACGAGTGAAGCAACACCATCACATCGTCCTCGATCACAAACAAGGTTCTCGCAATACGACCATCGAGCTTTGTTCGCACTTCCCATATCCCACCACCAATATGATCCACCAAAGGCATTCCAAGGGGCCAACCGAACTGCACGGTCTTGAGATCTTCGCCAATTACTTTTCGGTCGGCGGCAGGAAGGGAGCGAAGCCAATCACGGACGGGCTCTGCTCCTGCTTCGGTAAGGAAGAATCGAACATCGAGAATCGGAGTTCGCTGCATACGTCAAGTGTATCACTATTGGTACGCCAGACAGTGCCTAATGGAAAGGAACACAATCGAACTCCGATTCACCCACAAGGAGTTGAAAATGGAAACCGTACAACTACGCATCCCGTGGAACAAGGGAAAGCTCATCGGTCAGAAATCGCCGCTGAAGTTGCAAGAAATTTACGCCATCCGCACCCGCCTGCAGTTGGCAAAGGAAACCCGCGAGTTGGCGATGTTTGACTTGGCGATCGATAGCAAGCTACGGGCGTGCGACCTGGTCAATCTGTGCGTACGGGATGTTTCTCACGGCAACACGGTAGCTTCGCGCGCCATGGTTATGCAGCAAAAGACCAAACGCCCGGTCCAATTCGAGATTACCGAGCAGACCCGGACGGCGCTGACGGCGTGGATTGACAAGGCACATCTGAAATCTGAAGAGCACCTGTTTCAGAGTCGCCTGCACAACTCGCCTCATATCTCTACTCGGCAATACGCTCGTATCGTGCACCGCTGGGTGAGCATGATCGGGCTGGATACGACGGGCTACGGTACCCACACCATGCGTCGGACCAAGGCAACGCTGATCTACCGGCGCACCAAAAACCTGCGCGCGGTTCAGCTATTACTCGGCCATTCCAAGCTGGAGAGCACGGTGCGATATCTGGGTATCGAGGTGGACGACGCTCTCGAAATTTCAGAACAAACGGACATCTGAGACCCCTCACGCTGATCGAAAAGATCGATCACGCAAGGGGTCTTGACCTGGCTCGACTTCAACGGCCGCTTTGCTATTGCTATCTCAATAGGCGAGCGGCCGCTTTTACTTTCTCGAATGGCGGCAATGGGGAGTCGGCTATCTCGTCGAGCTGCTGGCCGAATGACGGCAGTGAGGCGTTTGCCGTCATAGCCAGTTGAAGCACCACGGACGGCAAAGGGTCTGTGCGAGTAATTATTTTTCTAGCCACAAACCCAAATTCAAAGTGATTTGTAAGTATAGGATCGGGAATTCGGCTTCTTATTTACTAACTTATTGACATCAAAAACTCAATCATATTGCTTTAGGCCTATTCATAAGGCTTTGTCACTCACTCACTTACAGCCACACCCATCTCAGCCGTTCATAAAAGAAACTGAAGGACGCTGTCCTTTAATCGGCATTCCGATAAAGCGGGGCATGGCGCAAGCCATGCCCTGTTTTTTTGTGTAAGCGGGAACAGACAGGGCTTGAACTGACTGTTTCAGGTCATTCCCCAGCCCTACCCCTCCTAAAGTTACCCACTCGCAACTCAAACTCAGGAGGGTCTATGTCCGCACTTCGTATCGAAGACCATGTCCGCTGCCGCATGGTCACCCCGGATGGTCCATTGTCCATCACAGGCGAGATCATCAAGATTTTCCCGGCAGGTCAAAGCTTTTGGCTTCATGTCCGCCAGGATGACGGTGCTGTACGCATGGTCTATGAAGCAACGACGCAGATCGAGACACTGGAACTCGAAGCAGCCTGACACTTTCACATCGTCCAATGAATATCAACGTCGGCATCGATCTGCCGCTTGGACTTGGATCACACCGGCAGCGCGTCGATTATCTTTACCGAGCTACAACGCCGCTATTCGCCTACCTCAACCCCTGGGGTGGCGAGCATGTACTTGTTATCCGGGATGGGCATATTCTCGGTGTCGTCCCGAGAGACAAGCGACCAATTTGGACAAAGCTCCAGGAACGCATCGCACTGTATCGCCGAAAGCAACCGGCCGAGGCTAGCGCTGACCAAATGCCTGGAGACCCCTCACTCGCAGACTGCTGCACGTAGTCAGCCTCCGATTCGTCGGATCAACCGCCCTTCCCGCTTGGTTGGCCTTCCCTTGAGGTCCGATCCAGGTACCGGCGCCAGCTTCCTCAATTCCTGATCTCGCAGTCGCCTGGCTTCGCTTTCCGGTGTCTCCTGGTAGAGCAAGCGGGCCTCGGGAGCTGGCCTCCGTTGTTCCGCCATACCTTGGACGTTGACAACGAATACCGCCTGACCAATGGTGATCTCGAGTTCGTCACCAACCTTGAGGTCGCGAGCCGGTTTGACGTGATCGCCATTGCATCGAATCTTGTGGCTGGCTATTGCCACGGACGCCAGACTGCGAGTCTTGAAGAAACGAGCCACCCACAGCCACTTGTCTATGCGCATGCGCTCGTTGCTCATGCCTTGGGCTTCCTCAGCGGATTGAGCAGCGGGCGCAGGCCGTTGTGATCCATCTCCTGCATCAGGGCCAACAAGCGACCGATCTCCCCTTGCGGAAAACCCTCACGGGCAAACCAGTTGAGATAGTTGCCCGGCAGGTCGGCGATCAGCGTTCCCTTGTGCTTGCCGAATGGCATTTCGCGGGTTACAAGCAACTCAATATCGGCGGGATTCAATACTCAAGCCCCAACCTGCTTCCCAGCCGTCTTGCTCTCCGGCTCACTCACTACAGCCAATGGCACTCTCATTTTTGCTGAAAGCTTTTCTGCCTGTAAATGCGTATAGCGCTTCAACATCTGCAGTGTTTTGTGACCGGATACGGCTGCCATTTCAAGCACCGAAAAGTCTCCGCGTTCAGCCAAGCGGGAGAGTGCCTCATGCCGCAGATCATGAAATGTGAAATCTTTGATCTTTGCACGCTGACAAGCGTACATGAACGCGTGATACAGGGTCATGCGCTCTACTGCGAGAATCACGCCCCCTTTTTTTGGGCGGGTTAGTTTTTTCAGGACCTCGACCGCCTTGGGGGAAAGAGGAACTGCCCGAGGCTCTTCATTCTTGATTTTGTCTGGATCTCGTAGGAAAGCCAGGTTGCGCTTGTAATCAATGTCGCTCCACTCTAGCTGTAGCAACTCACCTTGGCGCATTGCTGTTTCCATCGCGAGCAACACAGCTGCGTTGAGGAATGGATTACGACTTGCGTCGCATTCGGCAAGGAGCTTTTCCATCTCCTTAGCATTCAACCTTCGGTCCCTACTCTTTCCCGATGAAGGCTTGCGGACCTTGTCGATTACGTTCCCCCTAGGGAGCGTAATACCCAGTTCAGTCTCGGCATAACCAAGTATTTTGGAAAGCATGTATAGCTCTTTCCGGACCGTCGAGTCTCCGACTTTCGGTCTACCCCCAGCACCAGCTAATCGACCATCACGATACTCACGAATGACACGTTGATCCAAAGCTGCCAGCGAATAGCTCCCCATCGCTTCACTAAGACGATCGCACTGAAACCGCCACGCTTCCTTTTTGTCTTCTCTCTGCCTGTAATGATGGGGAGCGAAATCCGTCACGAACTCATTGATTAGATCACCCAAGGTTGTACGTTCGGCTTCGTTAGCAGGGATGTAGATACCCCTATCGAGATCGGACTCGACTTTGCGTGCCCATATCTCTGCATCGGTCTTTTTTTCAAACGTCTTCGATTGGACAGGAAAGCCCTTCCGCCGAATAACTGCTTGCCATGCGCCGTTATCGCGCTGCTTATAGGTCGCCATAGTTCAACTGTTCCCAAATTGTTCCCAACGGGGTTTTTTGTTGATACTATACGAGCCTGAAAGACTTGCCAACACAGGCTTTCGACGTTAAAAAATCGCTAGGCTGGAAAGCGTGTGTAGGGTAATCCCCTACCGCGGGTTCGAATCCCGCCCTCTCCGCCAGTAGCATGGCGCAAAGCCTCATCCCTCATTGGTTTGGGGCTTTTTGTTTGTGGGTCCCGGATTTTTTCCCAACGGGGCACTGAATGGTGGGTCTGCCGGATCAAACCATCTAATCCTTTTCGCTGTGCTCCGATTTCGTATAGTGCCTGCAGGCTTCGCGCAGGAAGGTGATCTGGTCCTTGAAGTTCCGGCAGCCCTTGCAAATGGCGAGGTGCATTTCCAGATGCACGCGTTCTGCGACTGTGATCTTGCGGTCCTGGGCTTCGGAAAGCAGGTGCGTCACTTCCTTGCAGGTCAGCATGCCTTTGCTCCTGTCGCAAACCAGCTTTTCTCGAGGCAGCGCCGAAGCCCGTTGCGGGCGCGGTGGAGAATGACGTTGCAGTTGCTGGTGGTGATGCTCAGTTCCTTGCATACCTCGGCGGTATCGAACTCGAGAAACTCACGCATCATGAAGACTCGCGCGGTGTTTTCGGGAAGGTGCTTGAGGCAGGCGTCGAAGACTACCCAGAAGCTTTTCTGCCGAAAGCTCTCTTCGGGATCGCCCCAACTGCTTGGGCGCTCGTTGGGCGACCAGTGGGCATTTTCCTTGAACAGCGAATCATAGGTGTCGTCCATGCACTCTTCCTCGTGCGACAGAGCGGAAATGTTGGTGGTCCGACTCTGAACGCGAATCTGGTCGATGATCTTGTTGCGCAGGATGGCGAATACCCAGGTCTTGAGCGCCGAGCGACCAGCGAATTCCTTGAGGCTGCCGAGGGCAGCTGCCAGGCTTTCCTGGACGACATCCTCGGCCAACGCATCGTTGCGCAGTTGCAGGCGGGCAAACTTCAGCATGTCGGGTCTGATGTCGGCCAGCATATTCTCGTTGATCATTTCTTGCCTTGAATCCTCGCAGAGCCCTGATCCTACCCGCTCGGCGCCTGCCCGTCGATTCGACTCCGGGGCGCATGGCTCCCGGCATTCAGGGATCGCATGCTGCAGGCGCTCGAGGCCTGCCTCGCGGTCGACGTTCCACAGCGGCTAAAACTCCGGCCACTGGCAGCTGATCGCGGCAAGGTGCTGCCGGTTTTCACCATCACACGCTGGTCGCTCCATGCGGTGCCGCGGAGGGGCCTGGAAGGCCCGCCCCGCATGCTGAAAGCATCGGACGGTTCGTGGGTATCTTCGATAATTGTTGCAAAGCAAGCAGTTGCTTTGTATTATTTGCGTCGCCAAAACATCGATTTAATCAGGAGACTTCCGATGCCCATTCCGCGCACTCTGTTTTCCGAAGAACACGACGCGTTTCGCGACTCCGTACGTCGCTTCTGCGAGAACGAACTGGTTCCAAATACCGAACGCTGGGAAGAGCAGCAGTATGTGGACCGCGAGGTGTGGACCAAGGCCGGCGAGCTGGGCTTCCTCTGTCCGACGATGCCCGAGAACTATGGTGGCTTCGGCGCCGACAAGTGCTATAGCGTGGTCCTCTTCGAGGAACTGGCCAGGGTCAATGCGACCGGCATCGGCTGGTCCCTGCACTCCGAAATCGTCGCCCCTTACATCCTTCACTACGGCAACGAGGAGCTGAAGGCAAAGTACCTGCCGAAGATGGCGACCGGCGAAATGATCGGGGCGATCGCGATGACCGAGCCGGGGGCCGGCTCCGACCTGCAGGGCGTCAAGACCACCGCAGTCAGGGAGGGCGATCACTATCTCCTCAACGGCAGCAAGACCTTCATCACCAACGGCTACCTGTGCGATCTGGTCATCGTCGTCGCCAAGACGGACACGACCGCCGGCGCCAAGGGGATCAGCCTGTTCGTCGTCGATGCCGCGATGGCCGGGTTCACTAAGGGCAAGCCGCTGAAGAAGGCGGGCATGAAGGCGCAGGACACCTGCGAGCTGTTTTTCGACAACGTCAAGGTGCCCGCGCAGAACATGCTCGGCGCCCCAGGCAGCGGCTTCGTCTATCTGATGCAGGAACTGCCCTGGGAGCGGCTGCAGATAGCGATCGGGGCCATGGCTTCCGCCGAGTCGGCGATCGAGCATACCCTGCGCTACACGCGTGAGCGCAAGGCTTTCGGGAAGGAAATCCTGTCGTTCCAGAATACCCGCTTCAAGCTCGCCGAGATGGCGACCGAAGTGCAGATCGGGCGCACCTTCGTCGACCGCTGCATCGAGCAGATGCTCGAAGAGAAGCTCGATGCCGCCACGGCCTCGATGGCCAAGTACTGGTGCACCGACCTGCAATTCAAGGTGCTCGACGAATGTGTGCAGCTGCACGGTGGCTACGGCTACATGTGGGAATACCACGTCACCCGGGCCTGGGCCGACGCACGCGTGCAGCGTATCTACGGCGGCACCAATGAAATCATGAAAGAACTCATCAGCCGCAGCCTTTAAGGAGTGAATGCAATGACCGAAGCCTATATCTACGATGCCGTGCGGACACCGCGCGGCAAGGGAAAGCAGGGCGGCAGCCTGAATCAGGTAACGCCCATCCACCTTGCGGCGCATGTACTCAAGGCGGTTCGCGACCGCAACGGCCTCGATACCAGCCGTGTCGACGACATCATCTTCGGCTGCGTCGAGCCCGTGGGCGAGCAGGGGGCGGACATCGCGCGAGTCGCGGCACTCTACGCCGACTATGCGCTGACCGCGCCGGGGGTCACCATCAACCGCTTCTGCGCTTCCGGCCTGGAGGCATGCAACATGGCGGCCGGTCAGGTTATGGGCGGCATGACCGACCTGATGATTGCCGGTGGCGTCGAATCGATGAGCCGCGTACCGATGATGAGTTCGGGTGGCGCCTGGTCGGTCGACCCGCAAGTGGCGGGCGCGACCTACTTCGTGCCGCAGGGCATTTCCGCCGACCTGATCGCCACCAAGTGGGGCATTTCGCGCAACGATGTGGACGCCTATGCCGTCGAATCGCAGAAGCGTGCCAAGCGGTCCTGGGATGAAGCGCGCTTTGCGCGCTCTGTCGTTCCGGTCACCGACATCAACGGCCTGGTTGTTCTTGATCACGACGAATTCATGCGTCCCGAAGCCACGCTCGAATCGCTGGGTGCCCTCAAGCCGTCCTTCGCCGAGCAGGGCAAGGCCTACGGCTTCGACGCAGTGATCATGCAGAAATATCCCGAAGTCGCGGCGATCAACCATGTGCATCACGCCGGCAACAGTTCCGGTATCGTCGATGGCGCCGCTGCCGTGCTGATCGGCAGCAAGGCCATCGGTGATGCGCTCGGCCTCAAGCCGCGGGCGCGCATCCGCGCTTTTGCGTCGGTCGGCTCCGAACCGTCGATCATGCTGACCGGCCCGAGCTACAGTGCCGAGAAGGCGCTCAAGCGTGCCGGCATGAGCAAGGGCGATATCGACCTTTGGGAACTCAACGAAGCCTTCGCCTCCGTGGTGCTGCGTTTCATGCAGGTGCTCGACATCGACCACAGCCAGATCAACGTCTGTGGTGGATCGATCGCCATGGGCCACCCGCTGGGTGCGACCGGCGCCATGATCCTCGGCACCGTGCTCGACGAACTTGAGCGTACCGGCAAGTCGACCGCACTGGCGACGCTTTGCGTCGGCGCGGGCATGGGCACAGCAACAATCATTGAAAGGGTTTGAGCGATGATGAATTACAACGTCGATAGCGACGGTATCGCGACCGTCGAATGGGATCTGCCGGGCCGCTCGCAGAATGTGATGAACGACGACTCGATCAAGGCCTGGGTCGAGGCGATGGACAAGGCGATCGCCGACCCGGCGGTCAGCGGCATCCTCGTAACATCAGCAAAGAAGGACTTCATCGCCGGCGGCGACCTCGAGATGCTCCTGAAAATGCAGAGCGCCGGCGAGGTCTTCGAGTGGAGCAAACGCTTCCACGCCGCCTGCCGCCGCATTGAAACCAGTGGCAAGCCGGTCGCCTGCGCCATGCCGGGTTCGGCATTGGGCGGTGGCCTGGAGATCGCGATGGTCTGCCATTACCGTGTCGCCAGCGACAACCCGAAGGCCCGCTTCGGGCTGCCGGAAGCCACGCTGGGGCTGCTTCCCGGCGGTGGCGGAACGCAGCGCCTGCCGCGCCTGATCGGCTATGCTGCGGCAATCCCGATGATGACCGAGGGCCGGAAGATCAAGTCCGACGCCGCCCTCAAGCAGGGGATTCTTCATGCCGTGGTTCCGGCGGGCACCGAGCGTGACGCGGCCAGGGCCTGGCTGCGCTCCGACGCCGGCAAGACGGCTAAGCAGCCGTGGGATACCAAGGGCAGCAAGATTCCCGGTGGCGGCCTCGCCACGCCCAACGGCATGATGTTCTTTACCGCGGCCAACGCGATGCTGCGCGACAAGACCTATGGCAACTACCCGGCGCAAAAACATATCCTTTCCTGCGTCTATGAAGGCCTGGCGACCGATATCGATACCGGCCTGAAGATCGAGGGGCGCTACTTCGCCGCGTGCGTCACCAGCCCCGAAGCCAAGAACATGATCCGCTCGCTGTTCTTCGGCATCCAGGAGGCGAACAAGCTGGCGACGCGCCCGGCCGGCGTGCCGGTGCAGAAGTACTCCCGGATCGGCATGCTCGGTGCGGGCATGATGGGTGCGGGTATTGCGATGGCCACGTCGACGGCGGGCATCGAGGTCGTGCTGCTCGACACGACGCAGGCTGCAGCCGACAAGGGCAAGGCCTACGCGATCAAGCAATGGGCCAAGATGGTAGAGAAAGGCCGCATGAAGGCGGAAGATGCCGATGCCCTGGCCGCGCGCATCCACCCGACCGCCGATTTTGCCGACCTCAAAGGCTGCGAGATCGTCGTCGAAGCGGTGTTCGAGAGTCGCCAGATCAAGGCCGACGTCACGCAAAAGACCGAAGCGGTGATCGTTGCCGATGCTATCTTCGCCTCCAACACCTCGACGCTGCCGATCACCGGTCTTGCCGAGGCTTCGTCGCGGCCGGCCAATTTCATCGGCCTGCACTTCTTCTCGCCGGCCGAGAAAATGCCGCTGGTCGAAATCATCATCGGCGCCAAGACCTCCGATGAAACCCTGGCGCGTTCGATGGATTACGTCAAGGCCATCGGCAAGACGCCCATCGTCGTCAACGACTCGCGCGGCTTCTATACCAGCCGCGTCTTCGGTACCTATGTCAGGGAGGGCATGGCCCTGCTTGAAGAAGGCGTCAGCCCGGTCCTGATCGACAAGGCGGGTCTGATTTCCGGCATGCCGGTCGGCCCGCTGGCGCTGGCCGACGAGGTCTCGATCGAACTGGTGTACAAGATCGCTTCGGAGACCCGGACAGAACTCGGCGGCGCATACGTCGAGGGCGCGGATTACCGTGTCGGCAGCAAGATGGTTGCCGAACTCGGGCGCCTGGGAAAGAAGATCGGCAAGGGCTTCTACGACTATCCCGAGGGCGGCCAGAAGCACATCTGGCCGGAACTGGCCCGCCATTTCCCGCAGAAGCCAGAGAGCGAGCAGCCGAGCGTCGAGCAGATCAGGGAACGCCTGATCATGGTGCAGTCCATCGATACCGTGCGTTGCCTCGAGGAAAAGGTGCTGCGGGCGCCCATCGATGCCGACGTCGGCGCCATCCTCGGCTGGGGCTTCCCGCCCTTCCGCGGCGGCCCGCTGGGGTGGCTGCATACGATAGGCCTCAAGCAGGCGGTCGCCGATTGCGAACGCCTGGCGGCCGCCCATGGTCCGCGCTTTGCGGCACCGAAGCTGCTGCTGGACCTGGCCGAACGGGGCGAGGACTTCTTCCCGGTCTGATCGCCACAGGCTGCTCAGCAGAATGGCGGCGGTTTGCTCACCTGCCGCCTTTTTTCTGGCCGCAGATTGTGGCGCGGGTACCCCCGGTAATAACCCGCGGTTCTCGCGCTGGCACAGCCAATATGCGCCCTTTTGCCCGTGCAATCTGGCGGTGCGCAGGGTATATTGCGCCTTGGAGGTCAACGCGCGCCAAGCGGCGCTGACCGGACATAGATCCAGCAAGGCCCGCGAGGCGACAAGCTGCCAAAAAAACGACTGGAGACTGAAGTGAAAGAGACGGAACCGGTGTTCGCCCAGATGGCCGCCCAGCCTGCTGACAGGCATCTCGCGAATACGCATGAAGTCATCAACCAGCCCGCCGCGCTGGTCGATTACAACCTCTATACGACCGACCTCGCCTTGAGCGAAGCGGTGACCCTCCAGGGCGGGGCGTCTGCTGCATCGTCGCTCGCGGCGTTTGGCGCCCTGCTCGGGTCGGCTGAGTTCATTGCGCTCGGCGAGCAGGCCAACCGTTACCAGCCCGAACTCGACACGCATGACCGCTTCGGGCATCGGGTCGACCTGGTGCGTTTCCATCCGGCCTATCACGAGCTGATGGCAACCTCGCTGGCCGCGGGGATGCACGCCTCGCCATGGACCAATCCGGGGCCTGGTGCCCATGTGGCGCGCGCTGCGAAGTTTCTGATGATGTCGCAGGTCGAAGCCGGCCATTGCTGCCCGATCACGATGACCTTTGCCGCGCTGCCTGCATTGCGCCACCAGCCTGACCTGGCCACTCTCTGGGAGGCGCGGATCACTGCGAGCGGCTATGACCCGCGCAACGTACCGGCCACCGAGAAGGCCGCGCTCACGATCGGCATGGCGATGACCGAGAAGCAGGGCGGATCAGACGTGCGCGCCAACACGACACGTGCCTTTCCGCTCGGTATCGAGGGCCCCGGGCAGGCCTATGAGCTGGTCGGCCACAAGTTTTTCGTCTCGGCGCCGATGTGCGATGCCTTCCTGACTCTGGCGCATACAGCGCGCGGCCTGACTTGTTTTTTCCTGCCGCGCTGGCGACCCGACGGCTCGAAGAACCCGATGCAGATCCAGCGCCTGAAGCGCAAGATGGGCAACGCGTCGAATGCTTCGTGCGAGACCGAGTTGCGCGGAGCCCTGGCCTGGATGGTGGGCGGGGAGGGCAGGGGGGTCAGGACTATCATCGATATGGTGGCGATGACCCGTTTCGACTGCCTTGTCGGTTCGAGCGGTGGCATCCGCGCGGCGACCGTACAGGCGCTTCATCACTGCCGGCAGCGCAGCGCATTTGGCCGGCGCCTGGTCGACCAGACACTGATGCAGAACGTGCTGGCCGATCTGACCCTCGAGTCCGAGGCGGCGACCGCACTATCGCTGCGGATGGCCCGGGCGCTCGACAACGGGCACAATGAAGGCGAAGCACTGCTCATGCGACTCGGCACCGGACTTGGAAAATACTGGGTGTGCAAGCGGATGACGCAGCATGTGGCCGAGGCCATGGAGTGCATCGGCGGTAGCGGTGTCATGGAGGATTCGCCGATGCCGCGACTGTTCCGCGAGTCGCCGGTCAATGCAATCTGGGAAGGCAGTGGCAACATCCAATGCCTCGACATGCTGCGGGCGATGCACAAAACGCCGGCGGTGATCGACGCCTATTTCACGGAAGTCGAGCGCGCCCGTGGCGGGAATGCGGCGCTCGATGTCCATGTGTCTGCGCTAAAGGACGCGATGCTCGAGCTTGGCGATCCCGAATACGTCGCCCGCGACATCGCCGACCGCCTAGCGCTCGGCCTGCAGGCGAGTCTCCTCGTTCGTCATGCGCCGGCCTGGGTTGCCGACGCCTTTTGCGCCTCGCGCCTCGCGCGCAAGGGCCATGGTCAGTATGGCAGCCTGGCGCGCGGTACCGACTGCGAGCGCATCATTGCGCGCGGCATGCCGCACGATGGCGGACTTGCCTCATCATGAACTCTGACTGACGCGATGCCGGGTGTTCGCCTGATCAGGGAAGGCGGCGTGGCCGAAAGGTTGAGCCTCGTGGCCAGCAGGCCGGTGGCCGGGTCCGTGGCGGCCCCTGCTGCACCGCCGTTCATACCCTTGACCACGACCACCCAGTGCCCACCCGTGACAAAGCGGCGCATCCGCAGGCAGCGCTTGTTGCGTCTGCTGCAAGGCGCGAGCGAGGCACGACTGATCCTGATCAAGGGACCTGCCGGTTTCGGCAAGACGACGCTGGCCGTGCAGTGGGGCGAGGAGTTGCGGGCCGGCGGACTGAATACCGCTTGGCTGCGCGCCGAGCAGGAGAACTGTGAACCTGCAGTCTTCCTCCAGTACATGGCGATCGCGCTCGAGCAGGCCTGTCCCGGTGCCGGACGTCCGGCACTGCAGGTTTTCGAGGAATACTCGGTACCGCCGGTCCATGCCATCCTGGCAGCGCTGGTCAATGCCCTCGCCGAAAGTGGCGAAGAGATTTACCTGCTGGTTGACGACTACCATCTGGTCGATACGCCCGAGATCCGCGAAGCTGTCTGCTTTCTCTTGAAACATGCGCCCAGGCATTTCCGGATCGTCCTGACGGCCCGCGAAGTGCCGGCCTTGCCGCTCGGCACCTTGCGCGCCCGGGGCGAACTTTTCGAGATCGATGCCGGCGTGCTGCGGTTTTCGCTCGAAGAAACGGAAAGCCTGCTCGTGTCGGAAGGTTGTCCGGTGACAGGGCAATCGGCAGTGGCGGTGCTGCAGAACAATACCGGCGGCTGGGCGGCGGCGTTGCGCATGGCCTGTTCGTTCCTGCGCGCCGGCGTCGCGCCGGAAGCTGGCCTGCGCTCCACGCCGGGTGGCCAGCATGCCCTGGAAAGCTACCTTGAGGAAGTCCTGGCGCGGCTCCCGCGCGAGGTCTATGAGTTCATGCTCGCGACGTCGATCCTCAAAACGTTGTCGCCTGCGATGTGCGAAGCCGTTGCCGGTTGCAGCCACAGCGAGCTGTTGCTGGATTCCTTGCTCCAGCGCTATCAATTGATCAATCTCGAGGATACCGGCGCCACCTACAGCTACCATCCGCTCGTTGGCGATTACCTGCGCCAGCAGTTGCTCCGGCGGTCGCCGGCAAGGTTTCGTGAATTGCACCTCAAGGCAGCCCACCGGTGCTTTGCCGACGGCTTGATGGCCGAGGCGATACGCCATGCCGTCGATGCCGGCGAGCGGGAACTTGCCGCCGAGTGGACCGGGCGTTGCGCCATGCAGTTGATCACGGAAGGCAAGATCGGGACTGTGCTCGGCTGGCGGCTCTGGCTGCCAAAGGATCTGCTGCGCGACCTCCTGCCGCTGCGCGTCGCCTTGGGCTGGTCGATGCTGATGGCGGCAAGGCGCAAGGAAACGCTGGCGTGGATCGGCGAAATCGAGGCCGACCTCTCCGGGCTGCCCGATGCGGATGGCCGGTTCCGCAAGGAGTGCCTAGCCCTTCGCGCAGGCGTCGAGGGTCATTCGGATGCTTCCGGTCAGTCATTGGCGATCGCCCGACGCTACATGGAAGCACCGCTGACCGACGCTTGGGCGAGCAACGCGGTTGGCAACTGCATGATCTTCGCTCACCTGATGGCGGGTGCTCATGATCAGGCCGAACAGGTCCACTGGTTCGAATTTACCGGTCAACAGGGCTTGCGTCAGACATCGACGCAGATCTACCGTCTTGCGCTGCGCGGGATGTCCCTGTCACAACGCTTGCGCTTTGCCGATGCGCGAATCTGCTTCGAAGAAGCGGCTGTCATTGCGGCGCGCGACCGCGGTCCCGGGTCCAGCCTGGCGGTCCTGCCCCAGGTTTTTCTGGCGCACCAGTGCTACGAGTTGAACCGGATCGACGAGGCGGCGCAGTTGTTGCATGGCCGCCTCGATGCAATCAACGCCATCAGCTTTCTCGATTGCGAATTGAGGGCTTATGTCGTCCTGTCGCGAATAGCCTATCGCGAAGGCGACAATATCCAGTCGCATCAGCTCCTGGACCAGGCGGAGCGCATCGCCGCTGCGGAGGAATGGCCCAGAATGCAGGCCGCCCTCCTGGTCGAGCGTCTGCGCCTCTTTCTCGACGAGGGGAACCCGGCCGCTGCTGCCGGTTGTGTGGCCCGCCTGGAAGCGTTGGCTGAGGCCGGCCGGGACAGCGATGAGCCCGCCCAGCGGCATGTCCGCGGCTACCTCCGGCTGGCCAATGGGTATATTGACCTTCAGGCCGGTCGACCAGGGCTTGCCGTCGAGCGGCTGGAGAAATTGTGGCAGTACGCCAGCGCCACCGGGGGCTGCTATTTTGCCGTGCGTGTCGGCTCGCTACAGGCGGCGGCGCTCTTCGCGGCTGGCCAGGATGGGGCGGCGTTGTCCCGGTTCGCCGCGGTGCTGGCGTTGGCCATGCCGGCAGGGGTGATCCGAACCATCATCGACAACGGGCCGGAGGTCGGGCCGCTGATCGCGCACGCCCGGGCACATTTTGCCGGTGACTTGCAGCATGCGGCGATGTCTGGCTATCTCGACCAGCTGACCACGGTCTTCGAACAGAGCTGGCGCGGTGCGAGCGTGCGACCGCTTTCCGACGTGCCTGTCGCAAGCCGGCTCACGGCGCGCGAGGGCGACGTGCTGCGACTGGTCGCCAAAGGGCACTCGAACAAGGAGATTGCAAGACTTGCCGAGGTCAGCCCCGAGACGATCAAGACGCACATCAAGAACATTTTTCAGAAGCTGGGGGCGGACAACCGGATGCAGGCGGTCGCCTGTGGCCGCAGAATGGGACTCTTCGAATGAAACCTTACTTCCATCCGCTGCTCGCCACGATCTGGCTGTTTGCCGCCTCGCTCAATGCGCTTGCGCAGGTGCCGGCGGCCCAGCCTGGACGCGACCTCACCCCGGTGGGGGCGGAACGGGCCGGCAATGCCCAGGGGACGATTCCCCCGTGGACCGGCGGCTTGAAGGAACCACCCGCCGGCTGGCGTCCAGAAATGGGCTACATCGACCCCTTCCCCGGCGATGAACCCCTGTTCAAGATCACCAGGGAAAACTGGGCGAACCACAAGGAACAGCTGATGCCGGGCATGGTGGCCTTGCTCCAGAAGACGGACTCCTTCCAAATGCCGGTTTTCCGCACCCGGCGGACAGCCGTGTATCCTGCAGCGGTGACGGCCGAAGTGGCCAAACAGGCCGGGACCGCCCAGATCGAGGGCTCGGCGGTCGTCGTCCCGGCCTACAACCCGGTGCCGTTTCCCGTCCCGAAAACCGGGCTCGAGGCGATCTGGAACCACCTGCTGCGTTATCTCGGCGGTGGGGTCGAGCGCACCGCCTTTGCGTTCCCGGTCCGTGCCTCGGGTGACTATTACCGCATCGGCTTCAAGTCGCGCCGTATCTACGAGACCCACATCGACAAGCAGACCGATAATCGCCTCTACGTCGCGATGGGTGGCTATACGGAACCGGTCACCCTGGTCGGCACGATGTTCCTGGTCCATGAGCCGCTCAACCAGATCAAGGAGCGGCGCTCGGCCTGGATCTACAACGCCGGTCATCGGCGCGTGCGACGCGCCCCGGACCTCGGCTACGACGGCATCACGGACGGTTCGGAGGGGATGTTCACCGCCGACCAGGTCGATGCCTACAACGGCTCACCGGACCGTTTCGACTGGACCCTGCTCGGCAAGAAAGAACTCTACATTCCCTACAACAGCTACCGGATCGGCCAGAAGAGACAGGTCGACAGCGACATCATCCGGCGTGGCACCGTCAATTCGGACCTGATGCGCTATGAACTGCACCGCGTATGGGTGGTCGAGGCCAAGTTGCGGACTGGCCAGTCGCATGTTTACGGCAAACGGGTCTTCTATCTCGACGAGGATAGCTGGAGCGTCGTCGCCGAGGAATCGTATTCGATCCGCGGCGACCTCTGGCGCTTCGCCCTGCATGGCCTGATCCAGTATTACGATGTCCAGCTACCCTGGTACCGCATGAGCATCTACCACGACCTGACCGCCGGCTCCTATTTCGTCGGCGGACTCGACCAGGGCGTGAAGGAGCCGATCCGGTTCAATGTCCGCGGGCAGCTCCTCGACTTCCAGCCCGATGCGCTGCGGCGCGCGGCCACCAGGTAGGCCGCCTGTGTCCCGGCACCCGGATTGCTTGGGGCGGCAGCGTGCTGCGGTCGACCTCGCTTTTTGCTTGAAAACAGGCCGCTTCGTGCCGGGAAGTGCGGCCGGAATGGACCTGTTTTCCCTCCCTTGTATAGGGGTTTTATTCTATTGTTGGCGAGTCTGGCGTAGTAAGCTTGAAACGGTCGGTAGGGCCGCACGGGCGGGTCGGGTGGTAGCCCCGTTTGCTGCAGGTGGAGCGATGGCCGGAGCATTGGAGACACCGGCGCAAGCCGGTCGATAACTAACGATAATTTCATTCGAAATCTGGGCTAACTATGAAACAACTTGGCGGACTCGACGAACTGTTCTTCGCATTGGAGCGTCCGAACCAGTGCATGCACCAGGCCGTGCTGGGCATCTATGATCCGAGCACCTCTCCCGGCGGCAAGGTGAGATTGCGCGACATCATGGCCCATATTCGCGAGCGCCTCGACGTGGCGCCGGTGTTGCGCCGCCGGCTGGTGCGCGTTCCCTTCGATCTCGACCGTGCCTACTGGATCGATGAAGCGGAGGTCGATCTCGAATACCACATTCGCCATATTGCGCTACCCAAGCCAGGCGACTGGCGTCACCTCTGCATTCAGGTCGCACGACTGCACTCGCTGGTCCTGGATCGCAACAAGCCGCTGTGGCAAGCCTATGTCATCGAAGGCATCGACAACGTCGACGGCGTCAAGCCCGGCAGTTTCGCGATCTACTTCAAGTTCCACCGTTCCGAGATCGATGGCGAGGCGAGCGCCCGTAAGTTGCGCGCATTGCATTCGCTGATCGCGATGCCGGAGCATAGCCATGCGCCCAAGAAGCCGATTTTTGCCGATGCCATGCCGACCGTGGTCGAGCTTTATGCCCGCACGCTCGGCAACGCGGTGCCGCGTGGCGTCCGCCTCTGGCACACCCTCTCGGCCGCGACTGTAAAAATGACCTCGCTGGCTACCAAGGTACTCTACAAGCGGGTGACCGGCGGCAGCCTGCGCGAGCGCCTGCTCGAGCAACTGGCTTGGCCACTGGCGCCGGACAGTTCGCGCTTCGCCGGATCGGTCTCGTCGCGGCGGATCGTCGAAGGCATCGGATTCGACATGGCCAAGGTTCAGCGTGTCCGCAAATGGGTCAGTGGCGCCACCACCAACGATGCGTTCATGGCGACGGTCGGCGGGGGTCTGCGCCGCTATCTGAAGGAATGCGGTGATCCCCTGCAGGCAGGCCTGTCGGCAGCGGTGCCGGCCGCCCATCAGGATATACTGCCCGGCAGCGACCTCGGCAACAAGCTGAACCAGCACCGCGTGCCCCTGCATGTCGAAATAGATTCCGGGCTGGCGCGGCTGCGGGCAATCCGCCAGTCGGCAGCCGATGCGCGGCAGACAGCGGACGTGATCGGCCACGACCTGCTTCGTCAATTGGCCGAAGAACTGCCGACCAGCATCACCTCGACGGTGGTGGACAAGCTGCTCGGGGATTATCTGAACATCACCGTGTCTACAGTGCGCGGGCCGGATGTGCCCATGTACCTGGCCGGTGCCCAACTCAACCGCTTTTACCCGATCGGTGTCGTCAAGGATGGCATCGGCCTGAACATCTCGGCTTTCAGCTATTGCGGCAACCTGTGGGCGACCGTCGTGTCGTGCCGCAAGATGATTCCCGATCCCGATGTCTTCGCAAACTGCCTCAGGCAGAGCTTCGATCAACTGGTCGCTGAAGTCGATCAGGAAGAAATGGCGCGGCGCGGGAAGGTCGAGGCCGTCGTTCAGCCGCGCGCCAGCAAGCGGCGCGCCGGGGCAGTGGCAGCCAAGCAGCCGGCGCCCGGAAAGGCGCCCAATCACCCGGTGCGGGCGCGTCTCGCGGCCAAGAATGCGCCGTACCGGAATGCCTAGGCGGGATCGCGACCCCCCCTTTTTTTCGATGGCCGGGCAATAGACCTCACGGTGCTGTGCTTGCACGCCACGGCGGAATGAACACGCGTCAACAATCTTGTATTAGGGAATCGCAATGAAACACCTCTCCGGTATCGACAATCTCTTTCTGGCGATGGATCACGGAAACCAGCTGATGCAGGTCGCCGCGCTCGGGCTCTACGACCCGTCTACGGCACCCGGAGGTACGTTGCGCTTCAAGTCGGTCCTCAACTTCTTCGAAACGCGTATGAAGCAGACCAAGGTGTTCCGGCGCCGGCTTGTCGAGGCGCCCTGGGGGCTCGACCGTCCCTACTGGATCGACGACAGTGATGTCGACATCGAATACCACGTCCGCCACATCGCGCTGCCACAGCCTGGCGACTGGCGCCAGCTGATGATTCAGGTCGCGCGCCTGCACTCGCGCTCGCTGGATAAATCGAAGCCGCTGTGGGAGGCATACATCATCGAGGGGCTCGACAACGTGCCCGGAATCGCCCCGGAAAGCTTCGCGCTCTATATCAAGTTTCACCATGCTGCGGTCGACGGCGAGGCAGGGGTCGAAATCATCCGCGCCATCCATTCGCTGTCGCCGACGCTGGATCCCGAAGATGACACGCTGGACAACGGGATTGCGGTCGTTGCAGATCGCGACCCGACCAAGATCGAACTCTGCGCGCGCGCGGTCAACCACCGGGCCCGCCAGTTGCTGGATGGCTCCCGCCTGATCATCGATCTCGGCAAGCGCGCAGCGTCGGCAGGCATCGATGCAGTCGTCAGTGGCAAGGCGCTCGACGCCGGCAAGCGGGCCATTCGCCAGCTGGGCCCGGCCGGTGTGCCAGCCGGGATGGCCGGGGCGGAAGACGAAACACTCCATCTGGCGCCGCATACCCGCTTCGACGGCAAGATCTCCGCCCATCGCGTGGTCGATGCGGTGGGTTTTTCGCTGGAAGACTGCGCGAGCATTCGCGAGCACGTCGCCGGCGTCACGATCAATGACATCTTCGTCGCAGCGACCGGCGGCGCCCTGCGCAAATACCTCGAACTGAAGGGCGAGTTGCCCGCTACCAGCCTGAACGCGATGGTGCCCCTGAGCACGCGTGGCAAGGAAAAGGGGCACGATGAAAGCAATCAGGTCTCGATGACCATCGTGCCACTGCGCACCGACATCGAAGACCCGCGCGAGCGTCTGCACGCGGTTCACCGCGCTGCCGCCACGGCCAAGCAGGTTGCCAGCGCACTGGGCACGGATCTGACCGCGAGGCTGCTTGAAGTCTTGCCGTCCCCGGTGGCCGAGCGCTTTGTGCGGTCGATGGTGCCGCTGGTCAATGTGACCGTCTCGAACGTCCATGGACCGGACCAGTCGCTTTACCTGGCCGGCGCAAAGCTGCAGATGTTCACGCCGGTCTCGATCGTCATCAATGGCCTCGGCCTGAACATCACCGGCTTGAGTTACAACGGCAGCCTGTGGGTCTGCTTCGTTTCCTGCCGCAAGATGCTGCCGGATCCCGGTGTCTTCGGGAAGTGCCTGACCGACAGTTTCGCCGAACTGGTGGCTGCTGCCACCGGCAAGGCAAAGGCTGCGCCGGTGGCCGGGGAAGGCGCCAGGCGGCCGGCCCGGAAGGCCAGGCCGGTGGCGGTGGTCGGGGAAACTCCGGTCGTCGAGCCGGTCCTCAAGAAAGCCACCGCGAAGCGGGTGCTTGAGAAGGCGGCTGCCGGCACGGGGTCGCTTGAAAACAAGCCGGCGGTTACGGGTGTGCCGGCGAAGGCACCTGTGGACAGGAAGCCCCGGGCGAAGAAAGTGGCCGTCGCCAAGCCGGTTGAGGCGATCGCGGCGCCGGCGCCTGCCGAGGATATTGCGGCACCGGCGATTGCCGCTGCCGAGGGCAGCAAAGGCAGCGCGGAATAAGGGTGACCCAGCGCCGACCGATACGGCGCGGGAGACGACAATTTGAATATCCTGCCGGCCTGACTTGCCCGGCGGGGTCCTGGATGGTGTTGCCGATGCCAGCCCGGGGAAAAGGAGATCAGCATGGATTCGGACTTTGCCGCCAGAATTGCCGCACCGCCTTACTATCGCCTGATTCCCCATGTCGGCGCGGAGACGGCGCAGTTCATCATCGATAATCTGCTGCGTTTCTCGTTCAAGCGACTCAAGCTGACACCTGATGCGATCCACGACATGCGCAAGCGCATCGCGCTGATCGACCACAACCTGGGGCAACTGGCGGGCGACGTCCGGATCACCCGGCAAAACTGCGACGAAGTGCGTGCCGAGTGGCTCGAGGTGCAGCAGAGTCGCCTCGATCGCGTGCTTCTTTACATCCATGGCGGGGCCTTCTGTTTCCGCATTCCACGCACCCAGTCGGCAATGATCGCCCGCTGGTGCCGGCGCTCGGGCGCCCGCGCGTTGATGCCGGTGTACCGGTTGGCGCCCGAGCATCCGTATCCGGCGGCCTCCGATGACTGTCTGGCGGCGTATCGCTGGTTGCTCAACAACGGCGTCCCGGCGCACAACATCGTCATCTGCGGGGATTCCGCCGGCGGCAACTTGAGCCTCGTGACCCTGATGCGGGCGCGCGAAGAGGGCCTGCCGCTGCCCGCTGCGGCGATTGTCCTCTCGCCAGCCACCGATTTCTCGCTGAGCGGGCGCAGCAGCACGGTCAATGAGGAAAGCGACCCGATGTTCTCGCTGGCCATGCTGCGCTGGTTCGGCGAGATGTACCTGTCAGAACCGGAACTGTTCCTGACCCCCTTCGTTTCGCCGCTGACCGGCGATTTTTCCGGGCTGCCGCCGATGCTGTTCCAGGTCGGCAGCAACGAGATGCTACTCGACGACTCGACGCGCGCTGCGGCCAAGGCGTTCGGCGCCGGGGTCGATGTCCAACTCGATGTCTTCGACGGCATGCCGCACGTCTTCCAGGGAATCGCGCAATTGCCCGAGAGCAAGGTCGCCGACCGCCATGTCGCCGAGTTCCTCGAGGCTAAGGCCGGCTGGGGCAGAGTCTAGCCGGGGTTTGCCCGGCACGGAGGGCTCACCCGGCAAGTGGCCAGTGCCTGGCAGCTGACTGACGCGCGCGCAGGCCGTGCCGCTTTCGGGCAAAATCCCGCCATGCCTGCCTATGGTTTGTTTCCTGCCGACCAGTTCGTTGTTACCAGCGGTCGCCGTGTGGACTGCGACGCGCTGCCGCAGGCCCTCTGGTACTTTCGCGACGAAACGGTGGCTGTGCCGATAGAGGCGATGGCGGTCGCCGGCTTCGAGCGCACGCTGGCGGTCCGGGACGATCTGGCTGCGTGGGCGAAGGAAACGCCGATCAGTGCGCCGGCAGCACTCCCGCCGCTGGTCTGGCTGGGCGCGCCCGACGCGCTGACGGATGTGGAAATCGCCAGCGACGGCCGGACGCTGGGCAGCGGCGACAGCGAGCTGGCGCTGCAACTGGTGGAGAAGCTCCCACTGAATAGCGCCTGGTTCGACGCGAGCAGCCTGGCCTTCTTCCGCGGTCGACCCCTGAAAGTGCGTGGAAACCGGCAAGGCGGGACCTTCGTTGCCCGGACCTTCTGGCCGCAGGATTTTCGCCTGCCGGACACGCCGGCACACTTGCCGCTGGCGGCCGATCCGGCGGCCGTCCGTGCCTGGGTACGGGCGCAGCCCCAGGGCGGGGCGCAGGGCCCCTTCGCCGTCGAGTCGCTCTGGCGGCGACCGGGAAGCAGCGGGCCGCGGAGCGGAAAGCCGCTGCTCGGCTTGATGTTGAATGGCGCACAGGGCGATGACGATGAGGCGCACGCCGGACATTTTGCGCTGATGACTGGTCGCGTCGGTGTCCAGGGCGGCATCGACGATTGGTTGGTCAATAACTTCTATACGCTGGATGCCGAGAGCGAGAAAGGCATCATCGCCGCGCCGGTGCCGCTCGACAATTACCTCGGCGACCTCAATAGCGGCCAGGCCTGGTATCGCCCGTCGTACCTGTTGGTGGCGACGTTGAAGGATGCGCGGAGTGCAGCCCGCCTGCAGTCGGCGCTGGGGCGCGTTTACAACCAGTTCTATCGCCACCAGTTCGCCTACCAGCATGCCCGTGCCAACTGCGCCGGCATCAGCGTGATGACGGCGCGCACGCTCGGCTGGCAGGTGCCGGCGCGCGGCGCCGAAAGCTGGCTGCGCGCCATCGCCGGCTTGCCGCTGATCGCCGCCAGGGAGTGGAGCCTGACCAAGGGCAAGGCCACCTTCGATTACCTGACCGAGGACCAGAGCATGCTCTATCCGGCGGCGGCCTTCGAGGAAATGGGTGCCGACCTGCTGCGCCTGGCGAGCGGACAGGCCGGGCGCCGCTTGGGCGAGTTCGAACGGCTGCTGGAAGAAGACATCGACGAAATCCTGGTCGTCCGTCTCCCGCAGTTTCCTACGAGCCGTCCTTGGGGCGACTATCCGGTCGTCTCCAGCCGCGAGTACAACGCCCGGGTGCCGCAGGATCCCGCCGCGCGCAAGATCATCCCGGTGCCGCCGCGCAGGTTTCCCGACGAATTGCGCGATCCGCTGGCGCCGGCGGAGCCGCCGTTGCGCTCCGATTACGCGGTGGCGGCTTGGGCGCTGGCGATAGTTGCGCTGATTGTGCTCATCCTGAGCCGGCTCTTGGCATAATCCGCCTGTGCTTGCCTACATCGTCCGCCGCCTGCTGTATGCGATCCCGATCCTGATCGGGGTCAACCTCCTTACCTTTGCGCTGTTCTTCGTCGTCAATACGCCGGACGACATGGCGCGCATGCAGCTGGGCGTCAAGCGCGTGACCCCGGAGGCGATCGAGAAATGGAAGGTCGAGCGCGGCTATGACAAGCCCCTGTTGTTCAATTCCGGGGCTTCCGGGCTGTCGACCGTAACCGACACCGTTTTCTTCCAGAAATCGGCGCGCATGTTCGCCGGCGACTTCGGAAGGGCCGAAGACGGCCGCGACATCGCCCGCGAAATCGGCGCCCGCATGGGGCCGTCGCTGGCCATCGCGCTGCCGACCTTCATCCTCGGCCTCTTCGTCACCGTCACCTTTGCCTTGACGCTCGCCTTCTTCCGCGCGACCGCCTTCGATTTCTGGGGCGTCGTGCTGTGCGTGGCGATGATGTCGATTTCCGGTCTCTTCTACATCATCGGCGGCCAGTACCTGATCAGCAAGGTCTGGCGGCTGGTGCCGATCTCCGGTTTCGGTGACGGCCTCGAAGCTTGGCGCTTCCTGATCCTGCCGGTGCTGATCGGGGTCATTTCCGGCATCGGTTCATCGACGCGCTGGTACCGGACGATCTTTCTCGAAGAGGTCAACAAGGATTACGTGCGTACCGCCCGCGCCAAGGGCCTGCCGGAAACCGTGGTCTTCTTCCGCCATGTGCTGAGGAACGCGCTGATTCCGATCCTGACCGGCGTCGTCGTCGTCATTCCGCTGCTCTTCATGGGCTCGCTGCTCACCGAGTCCTTCTTCGGCATCCCCGGGCTGGGCAGCTATACGATCGACGCGATCAACGCGCAGGACTTCGCCGTCGTGCGCTCGATGGTCTTCATTGGCTCGGTGCTTTACATCGTCGGCCTGATCCTGACCGACATTTCCTACACCCTGGTCGATCCGCGGATCCGCTTCGAATGACCGGCTTCCAGATCGTCATCCTCTGGTCGGACGTTCTGATCTGGCTTCTGGTCGCAGCCGGAATCGGCTTCGGTATGCTGATAGCCAGGAATCCGCCGCTGCTCGCTGCCTGGCGCCGCGTCGGTGCGAACCGGGTGGGGATGGCGTCGGCGACCCTGTTGCTGGCCTTCATCCTGATCGGGCTGCTCGACTCGGTCCATTACCGGGTACAACTGGAAAACAAGCCGGGGCAGAAGGTGCAGTATGCGGTCGAGGTCCTTTCGTTGCTCGACTTGCTGGCGGCGCCGTTGCGCATGCGCAACGAGAAAACCTACTCGGAACCGTTAGCGACCCGCCTCTACGCCAAGGAAAGCTTTGAAGTGGCTGGTCAGGGCACGGTCCGCGATTACCCGCGCCTCAAGTATGGCGGCAAGCACCTGGGCGAACGCGAGGACGAGGTGGCGGCCGACGCCGCCTTCACCGTGCTCCGCGCCGTTGCGCTGGCCTTCATCGGCTGGTTGGCGGTGTGCGGCATCGCCGCGCGGATCGTCGCCCGGGCACCGGCCCCGCGGGCCGCTGCCGAGCCGGCTGTGGCCATGGGAGCAATTGCTGGTCCTGGAGGCATCCGCTCGGGATGGCAGAAAATCTGGAGTGGCGAGACCAGCTTCGCCTGGAACGCGGTACTGATCACCCTCGGCCTGATGCTGCTGGCCGCCGTGCCGCTTTTCTGGCTGGCCGGCCAGTACCATGTCTTCGGCACCGACAAGGTCGGCCAGGACGTGCTCTACCAGGTCCTGAAGAGCGTGCGCACCGGCCTGATCATCGGCCTCGTGACGACCCTGGTCATGCTGCCCGTGGCCATTCTGCTCGGCATCGTCGCCGGCTATTTTCGCGGCTGGGTCGACGACGTGATCCAGTACCTGTACACGGTGCTCAGTTCGATCCCCGGCGTGCTGCTGATCGCCGCCGCCGTGCTGATGATGCAGGTGGTCATCGATACCCATCCGCAATGGTTCTCGACCGCCGCCGAGCGTGCCGACCTGCGCCTGCTGGCGCTCTGCTTCATTCTCGGCATCACCAGCTGGACGGGGCTGTGCCGGTTGCTGCGCGGCGAGACCCTGAAGCTGCGCGAACTCGAATACATCCAGGCGGCGCAGGCCTTCGGCGTCTCCGACTGGCGGATCATCGTCCGCCACATCCTGCCCAACCTGATGCACATCGTCATCATTGCGCTGGTCATGGATTTCTCCGGGCTGGTTCTGGCCGAGGCCGTGCTCTCCTATGTCGGCATCGGCGTCGATCCGACGATGACGAGCTTCGGCACCATGATCAACAATGCCCGCATGGAACTGGGCCGCGAACCGGTCGTCTGGTGGTCGCTGGCGGCCGCATTCAGCGCCATGTTCATTCTCGTGCTGGCCGCCAACCTGTTCGCCGACGCGGTGCGCGATGCCTTCGACCCAAGGGCCGCCTGATGCTTGAAGTCACCAACCTGCACCTCGGCTTCGCCGCCGGAAAAAAGATGCTGGCTGCGGTCGACGGCATTTCCTTCGCCATTTCCGCCGGAGAGACCTTCGCCCTGCTCGGCGAATCCGGGTGCGGGAAGTCGGTCACCGCACAGGGCATCATGCGTCTGCTGCCCGCCGCCGGAAGGGTTGGCGACGGCAGCGTCAGGCTTGACGGCAAGGAACTCCTGACCCTGCCCGAAGCGGAGATGCGCCGCGTGCGCGGCGCGCGCATCGCGATGATCTTCCAGGAGCCGGCGACCAGCCTCAACCCGGTGCTGACCGTTGGTACCCAGCTCGCCGAGGTGCTCGACCGCCATTGCGGCCTGCGCGGCGAGCTGGCCCGTCAGCGCATGCTGGAACTGCTGCGCCAGGTCGGCATCGCCGACCCCGAACGGCGGCTAGACGAATATCCCTTCCAGTTTTCCGGCGGCATGAAGCAGCGGGTGATGATCGCCATCGCGCTCGCCGGCGAGCCCGACCTGCTGATCGCCGACGAGCCGACGACGGCGCTCGACGTCACGGTCCAGGCGCAGATCCTCGATCTGCTGGCAGAGTTGCAGCGCGAGCGCGGCATGGCCATCCTGCTCATCACCCACGATCTCGGCGTCGTCGCCAAAATGGCGCACCGCATCGGCGTCATGTACGCCGGCGAACTGGTCGAAGTGGCGAGCCGCGAGGATTTTTTCGGGCAGCCCCGGCATCCCTACACGCAGGCGCTGTTCGCCGCCTTGCCCGAGGTGTCGCGGCGGGGGACGGTGCTTGCGACCCTACCGGGCCAGGTCCCGGCGCTCTCAGCAATGCCGGCCGGCTGCCGGTTTGCCGACCGTTGCGTCCATGTGATGCCGCGCTGCCGGACGGAGTCGCCGGACTGGTGGCCGGTGCGCGGCAGCCATGTCGTGCGCTGCCACTGGAGCGGCAGCGCCGTGCAAGCTCTTCCGGGGGCGCGCATCGGGCTCGGTGACCGGATGCCGGAAACGACGCCCTTCCTTGCCGTGGATGGCCTGAAAGTGCACTTCCCGATCCGCCGCGGCCTGCTGCAGCGCACCGTTGGCCATGTTCGTGCGGTCGACGGCGTTTCGCTGGCCATTTCCGCCGGCCGCACGCTCGCCCTGGTTGGCGAGTCCGGTTGCGGCAAGACGACAGTCGGCAAAGCGCTGCTGCAACTGGTCAAGCCAACGTCTGGCAACGTCCGTCTCGGCGGCAGCGAACTGGTCGGCATGGCGCCCGGACGCCTGCGGGCAGCGCGGCGCCACATGCAGATGATCTTCCAGGATCCGTTTGCCTCGCTCAACCCGCGCCTGCGGGTAGGCGAGGTCATCGCCGAGGGCATGTCGGCACTCGGGCTGGAAAGTGACGGCGCCGCGCAGGGCAGGGCGGTGGCCGCCTTGCTCAAGCAGGTCGGCCTGCCCGACGAGGCTGCCGGGCGCTATCCGCACGAATTTTCCGGCGGCCAGCGCCAGCGCATCGCCATCGCCCGTGCGCTCGCCGTGCAGCCGGAACTGCTGATCTGCGACGAACCGACCTCCGCGCTCGATGTCTCGGTGCAAGCGCAAATCCTCAACCTGCTCAAGCAGTTGCAGGAGGAACTCGGCGTCGCCTACCTGTTCATCACCCACAATTTCGCGGTGGTCGAGTATCTGGCCAATGATGTCGCGGTGATGTACTTGGGGCGCATCGTCGAGCGGGGCACCGCGCAGGAAGTGCTGCGCACGCCCAGGCATCCGTACACCCAAGCGCTGCTGTCGGCGGTGCCGGTGCCGCGGCTGGATCCCCATTCGGCGGCGATCCGCCTGCCCGGCGAAACCCCGTCGCCGGCCAATCCGCCGGCCGGCTGCCATTTCCATCCGCGCTGCCCGCAAGCGACGGATGTTTGTCGGCAACGTTACCCGGGAAGCACCAGCGTCTCAGCGACGCATACGGTCAACTGCCACCTGATCGGCTGAATCAGCTGCGGCGGCCGTTGCCGGATTTGGCGACTTTAGTGCCCTGAGGCGCTGCTGCCGGCTTGGCGCCGGTCTTGGGCTTGTCGCCGCCGGTTGCCTTCGCGACCTTGGTCGACGGTTTGGTGGTGTCGGCGGCCTTGCCCGAACGTGTTGCCGGGGTTGTCGCGGCGGGCGCCTTCGCTGGCGG
>ERZ724517.245-NODE-245-length-33942-cov-12.489303_pt1 | contig 33942 bp, 24 predicted proteins | sample MGYA00376050_ERZ724517 | MGnify/ENA primary metagenome ERZ724517 (study PRJEB28724, sample SAMN07190886) | activated sludge metagenome | isolation source: activated sludge of sewage treatment plant in Hong Hong | place: USA: Christiansburg, Virginia | collected... | reverse complement strand
TATTCTCCTATTTTTATAATATTTAGCCTTTTTTCTTATCCATTATTCACGTTAACTATTCTTTTTCCAATGCCCCCCTCGTTATATAATACTGCGCCAGCATATAAGTGGACATAATTATTATACCTGAATAAGCATACGACTTAGCAAACTTGTCAATAGCGAGTGCCGTATCTGATACAAGAAAAAAGATCGCACCCAGGAAGATCATTATAAAACTGACCCTGCTAACCATTCCATATCTATTCATGGCGAAAATGGCCATAATCGAAATGATTATCGCATAGCACAATACTGGTATTTTCAGATCACCAAGACCAGGAGACAAATAATTAAACAATGAAATGCAGAAGATACCAAAGACCAAAACTGCTATCAAGAATAAGACTTTATTATGAGTTATTTTTTGCTTAAAATCAAGGTAAAATGCAGTTATATAACTTAATTGAGCCAATAAAAATGCCACTAATCCTGCAATGAAAAAATTGGGATTCTTATCCACCATCATTAATAAAATATCGCCAATCAATGAAAAAATTAATCCTGCAAAAATCCTTTTTTGAAAAGCATTTGACAGATGAGTGACATTATAAACATAAAGTAAAAGTGATCCGGCGATCATTGGTTTGGTGATGCTGACCAACATAGAATATTCCATAGCGATGCCGCTAAGGTGCAGGACGAAAATGAAAGCAAATAAAATGCTAAATGAGTTGTGTTTCAACATGTTTTTGATTTTGAATTCGAAAGAACCAGATTAGCGATATAATCTGTATTATGATGAATAAAATTGAAATAAGAATAAAATTTGGAATGTTTAAGAACACAAATATTAGTGAAAGAGAAGAAACCAATCTTATTATTTCGAAGTGTCTCAGCCAAACATTCCGCTCGAAAAGTGCGCCACAACTGATGAGTGTAGCCATAATAAATATTGCACTTAATACATTTTGAGCAGCAGTCATTTTTTCAAAAAGAAATAACATAGCTGAGCCTGCAACCAACGCTACCACGAACTGAAGTAAGCTGTATGCCGCCCAATTATTGCCCGACCAAGCATCGTATTTCTTATAATTCTCTTTGTCTATCTCTGGTGCTGACTGATATCCTCCCAGGTATTCAGGCTGCCAGCCAGGTGCATGTACATAGACACCAATTTTATCTTTAAACCCTTTCGCTTTAGATGACATTCTGAACAGATCAATCCAGTAGTGAAAATTAGCCCATACCGGATTCCAACTGTCAAGAGGTTTTGTGATGCCATAGTAAACAGCCTCTTCTTCTTTCTGAAAAGTACCGAACATTCTGTCCCAAATAATAAGTGTGCCGGCATGATTTTTATCAATGTACTTTGGATTGGAGCCATGGTGCACTCTGTGATGCGAAGGTGTATTGATGATATATTCCAAGAATCCCATCGACTTAATAGCCCGGGTATGAATCCAGAATTGGTAAAGTGTATTAAATGAACTGATGGTCAGGAACATGATAGGGTCAAAGCCAAAAAATGCCAGCGGCAAGTAAAATACCCAGGAGAACCACCCCTGAAACCAAGATTGTCGTAGCGCAACTGACAGATTGTATTCTTCAGATTGATGGTGCACGATGTGTGAAGCCCATAGTCCGTTCACTTGATGACTCATTCGATGAAACCAATAATAGAAAAAGTCAACACCAATAAAAAGAAGTATCCAGACAAGAACGGTAGAAGGAAGATCAAAAAAGCGTAGATGCTCGTAGATATATTTATATCCAAAGAATACGGCAGTTTTCATGAAAATTCCAGTTACTTGCTGTCCTATGCCCTGGCTAAGATTTGAGATGGAATCGTTTAGTCTGTAATATTTTAATTTATGAAAATAGGTGTAGGCAAGCTCAATTCCGATTAACAGGAAGAAGATCGGTATGGAAAGCGCAATGTAATCGACTTTCATTGAATGAATGTTTTTTTCAAAAATACTCAATTCTTTCAACTTAAGTTATTAATGTGTTTGCCACAAGAATAATTCATATTTTTTGTCTAACTTTTATTCAGTTTTATCGTTTAATCTCCATGGAAAAGAATATCCAACAAAATCTTATTTTATTTGATGGTGTATGCAATCTTTGCAACGGTTTTGTGCAATTTGTCATACGTCATGATAAGAAGAAAAAATTTAAATTTTCATCATTGCAGTCCTCCTTTTCTCAAGCATTGATCGCAGAAAATTATCCGGAATTAAAAGAAATGAAGACCATCGCATATATTACAAATGGGGAAATGATGGTCAGATCTACCGCAGCGTTATATATATTAAAAGACCTTGGAGGCATTTTTTCGTTGACTTTTGGTGCGATGATCATCCCTGCTTTTATACGAGATTTTTTCTATAATTGGTTGTCAGCGAGGAGGTATAAATTTTTTGGAAAGTCAGCTGTATGTATGGTTCCGACAGCAGAATTGAGGGAAAGATTTTTTTGAGGGAAATGAAAAATTTCAGCATATAATTTGTTAGCAATTTACGCTCTCCAAATTATTACTTTCAGGGAGCAAACAATTATACCGACCAAAAATAATAATTATGATCTTCATCCAGTTTGAATCCTGCTTTTGGATAAAGAGCATTTCCAGGAATATTTGTTCTAGCTGTTTCGAGCGAAATACCAATAACTTTCGTTTCTAAAGCAAGCTGCTTTGCTCTATCTAATAGCAAGTTAGAGATCTTCAATCCACGATAGTCCGGATGTAAATAAAGATCATTTAGCAACCAGATTCTATTCATATTAGTAGAGGAAAAAAGCGGATATAACTGAGTAAAACCTACCATTATTCCTTTTGTACGGGCGATATAAATTACAGATTCTTCCTTTATGATTCGCTCTGATAAGAAGAATGCTGCACCTTCCAAATCCGTTGCTTTACCATAAAATACTCGATAAGCGTCGAATAATAATGATAGCTCCTCCAGATCAGCAATATTTGCTCTTGTTATCTCAGTCATATTGATACTTTATTGCCTTTGAAGTAAAAGACTTTTGTCGATCCGATCTTAGTTACTCAAGTTTCAGCAGTTAAGAAACAAAGGTAGGTGGTTGATGTTAGATGTTAGATGGAGCTTAGTCAATTGATTCATATTTCTTCTTTAATAGGTTTATTAGAAAAAAATAGCCATGTGATTGATGGATCCCGCAGTTGCGGGACTAAAATCTACTCCGCCATCACTTCGTTTGTCAGACAAGCTTCTAACATCTAACATTTTATTAAAATTTAAATTATTTCTTCAAAAATGAAAATTTGACTACCGAAACTTAAGTTAGTTACCTAAGTTATTTTTTGAGTTTAATTAATTTTGAATTATTCTTTCAATTAAATAACGACCAATTAAACACATCCATTTCGCCAACAAATTCAAATCCTACTTTTCTATTTAAACGCCAGCCTCATCTCCTCACCTTTATCACCCTGCCGCCGCTTTGGCTTTGGCAGGCAAGCTTCTCACCTTCTCACCTTCTCACTTTTTCACCTAAATTTTTACCACCTTCACAACTTTCTGATAATTGATTTCCAAAATGTAAACTCCTGGTGATAAATTTGATGTCGAAATAGTTTTGGAACCATCATTGGAGGAAAGCATCACACGGCCATTTACATCAATAATTCTTAAGCTATTTATTTTATGTTCACTGTCGACCGTGATTTTATCATTAAATGGATTTGGATACACATTCACTCTAAAGTCATTGGAAGTTTTCGTCGCCAGGCTCACTGAATTTTCAGCATTGTAAGTTGGATCGAGTTCTGCAAAACTTCCTGTTCCATTAGGATATCTGCCATATGTTTTTTCTTCACCAAGAATAGGAAAAGTTACTTGGTCGAGGACAGTTCCATTAGCATCACTCAAAGCTACAGATTCACCTGATGCAGATAATTTGAAATTACAATGCAGCCCGGCCTGCTCCTGATCTTCATCGGCCCAAATAATCAGGTAAGAATTCGGAGCAATAGTGGCTGAAGGAAAAGTCCATTTGTCTAAAGCATCCAATTTATCACTCAATTTATAGTTTTCAAGATTGATAGTCGCATCACTATTGTTATACAATTCGATCCAATCATCATATTCTCCATCCTGATCTTGAATAGTTTTAGTATTAGAGGCCATTATTTCATTAATGACCAAACCACCTGCACTTAAAGTTATAGAGTGAAATTCATGCTCTGCGCGCACTGGTGAAAAGATACCTGCATTATCGTTTTCTGAATAAATGTAGAATTGAATGGGTCTGCTGATGCCATTGCTAAAGACCTTACCGAAAATACCATCTCCTGCCATGCCATCATCGTTAAGACCATCATCTAAAAGCTGAATTTTGGTAAATAATTCAGATCCATCATGTCTGTATGCTACAAAGCTATTTGTCGCGTCAGAAATATTAGCAATAATAGAAAACGCAGTATTTGTAACAACTTTTGAAGGGAAGAGAAGATCCGTGATTGCAGGAGGCAGAGCCGTAAATGCTGTATTTGTTTCTAAATAAGCTTTTCTTACTTCCATTAATTCGGTGATACCGCAAAAACTTTGGCCACCGCCGCCGCTGCCACTTATTGAGGTATTGAGGTTATTCAAAAATTTAGTATAAGAATAAGTACTGTTAATATCTAATTTGACATCCGGTGCAATTAAATCCTGCATGACCTGACCTCTTTGTGCATACAATCCTGAAGTGATCTGTTCCTCCAGCATCGTTTTACAATGGGCTATATACATTCTTTTATAAGTAGGATTGGTGAAAAGTGTATTTACAAGTGGCCAATTGCTGTCATTTTCTCGTAAATAAGGTGTCATATTCTGCATTTTAGTCAAACTATTACCACCCTGGCCACCGGTGCTGATCATGGAGAAAGCTCCAAAACTCATATTGAGATCCCAGATGACCGGTTTCATGCGCCCTAAATAATCCTTGATCATATAGTAATTCTGTCTGAATGGTCCAGTATAACTATCCAGATTGACTACGACATTATTGAAAGCCAGCATCCAAAGCGCCCTATCCACATCAAGGTATTTATCGATTTCTCCACCATCTTTTGAAAGATGATTACAAAATCCAGCCAGATCATTCCAGCCATAATCAGACTTCATTTCATAATAACTGAAATAATCTGAGCTGTCTTCAGAATAATATTTTAAAGAAGACCCATCCCCAAATACTGATAACGGATTGCACTTGACCCTTGTATTATCGTCATTAGCATATAAATATCTTTCCTGAAAGTCACCATCGATAGACTCTGAAGAGGAGAATACGCCGTAAAATTTATCATTGATGTAAACCCTTGCAAAATTAGAAAGAGGTGCTTCTGTGTAATTGCGCAGTAATTCATAGGATAAAACTTCTCTCAAAGCACTTGGGTCATTGCGTCCGCTCGCTAATTTAAGTGTCTCCCATCCTTGATAGTTCTGTTTTTTTACATGATCCAATTTTATATTGAGTGGATTTTTTGCATTTGAGGGGTTATATGTACTATTTCCTTTAAACTGCACACCGCAGCTATCCATGTTAATACCATTAATACTTACTGTACCTATCAGTCTTTCATCTAAATCATTGGAATAGTTTGCATCCATGATTTGATCCCAGTTGTTTTCGACAAATGATATACGGATCTCTGTGATGTGCGCTACGTCATAAAGACCCTGAGCGTTAGAACGGAAGAAAGAAATACATAGAAGTAAGTAAAGAAAATGCTTCATAAAAATGATATTTTTAGAAATTAGGCGATCTTTTTGGGCCTCCTTTTTTTCTGGTTTTTAAATTGTCGATATATAGTTTTTTCTGATCAGCATTTAGGATGCTTAAGATTCTTCTATGATGGTCAAACATTGATTTTTCAAAATTAACAGAATTTGCAGAAGCATGCCATAAAGAGTCACAATTATCTCCATTAGTCAGGCAAATCATCATTTTATCCCTGATATCATCAGAATTCTGGAACAAGGAGTCTCTCTGCTTTTCATGTTTTTCAAAAATCACAGTAAGTTCTTCTCTCTGTTTTGCATCAAGTTTCAGTTTTTCTGAAAGCCTGTTTATAATCATTTGGGCGGGAGGAGGACCGTCACGTCCTGGTCCGCGGGGCTTAATTAAAAGGAATATCAGTGTTAAGTTTAGCACAACCAGTACAAAAAAGCCGATTTTAAAAAAAGAAAGAGAAGATCTCATGGATATTGTATTGTGACATCAGAAGTAAGTTCCTGATGAGTTGTTTCAATATAGGTAATATAGGTATTTGATGTTTTATCATTTGATTGCTCAAGTACTTCCACAGCCACAACTATATTCAGTAAAATTACGATAATCATAGCCGCCCATGCCCATCGGAATTTTTTTCTTTCATTCTGCCTATTGTTCAGAGTTGCAATGATTTGATCCTTAAGGTCGATTTCCGCTACTGGAGCAGGCCATTGTTCCAGCAGATTGAATATATTTTTTTCGTGTTCCATATTTTTGGGTTTTAGCGCATTGTCATTTTTTAAAATTGGCGATTTGTAATCAGTAATCTGTAATCAGTAATGTGTAATCAGATTTTTCCCAAACAAAGTTATAAATAACCCCCCTCACCTCTTAACCTTCTCACCTTCTCACCTCCTTTAGTCTCTCTTTTTACCCTTTTCCCTCATTTCGGGATAAAATTTTGATATCTCTTCTTTTAAGATGGCTTTAGATCTTGTCAAAATTCCTTCGACCGCCTTTTCCGTAATATCCATAATTAATGCTATTTCTTTTTGAGATTTTGCTTCCATATATTTCAGAACAAACACAGTTTTATATTTGTCTGGCATTTTATCTAATGAGGTTGCTATAATTAAAGCATATTCTTTATTCTCTAGATGTTCGTAAGGGTTGAGTTGATCTTTGGTAGCTATGCTATCTTGAATAGAAAATATGGACAGAATACCTGAGGATTTGCGCTTTTTTGTTTGCTGTGCCCTTAATGCATCTAAACAGCTGGAGATAGCAATGCGATATATCCAGGTGGCTAAACTACTTTGTTGCTCAAAATTATTGATGGAATTAAAAATGGCGATAAATACTTCCTGTGTTTGATCCTCTGCCAAAGTACCATTCTTCAGAAAAGAATAGCAAGTATTATAGATCCGCTGCTGATATTTTTCGACAAGGATTTCAAATGCCGGAGGATGTCCGGATTGAAGTTCTCTTATGAAATCAGCTTCTTCTGACAGAATATTCAGATTTAAATTATCAACGTATTAAGTGGTTAAAGTTATGAAAAATTGGAGATTGTTAGAGATATTAAATGTACTCAAATACTTTCAATGCTTTTGCCGTCATCTCCTGCATCGCTTTGAAATAAATTAAATTATTCAAGCTGCTATTTAAAAACAAGATTCCTAAAAGTAAACAAAGGAAAAATATTATTTTGTTTCGTTATCCAATTTTCATTGATTTTTATCCAGATCTTTAAAAATAATATATTTAGTAAATTCAAAGGCATTTTGTAAAGCATAAGCATATTCCTCTGCACTCGGTCTTTTCTTCCATTCGCCTGTAATTGCGGAAGTAAACCTACCTTTAGGAATCGTCAATCTCCATAGATATTGATTGCTCTTTCCTTCAACTATGTATGGAGACGCATTAATATATGCATATAAGTCTTTGCCTGAGCCCCATAAACCATATTCTACTACATCAATGACAAGCAATTCATCGACTCCATTTGCTTTACAATAATCTTTTATAAAATAAGGGTAGAAATTACCTTCTACTTGGAGACTTACTAATTCCTCCACATTTATATTTCCTTGGATAATTTTTACTTTCTTTCCTCGTGCGCCAAAACTTTCCGCAAGACTCTTCTTCATTGTGATAAAAACATCAGAGATTAATATTGAATCGGAAATGTTTTTATTTCTTTTCTTCTGAACGCCATCTTCAATCAAATTTCCTGCAGCTCCCACAGCACTGAGACCATAATTATTATTTGGGTATTGACCAAATTTTGGTAAAACCGTAAATACAATCCCTAAAGTAGTTGGTTTGTCATAATAACCCTTTTGCATGGGTCTGCTAAAATTGCATGAGCTAATTAAGAGCGGAATTAGTAATAAAACAATTAACTTCATTGATTACAAATTATTCATTTTAATGCCGTATTGATTGTCATAATGTCACCGCCTTCGGGGTTCTTGAAAGAATTACATTCTATTTTTCTATAATAATGTCAACCTTTCAGGTTTTCAATTACGTATTACCTTATCACCCATAACCTATCACTTAAAGCTGTTAGCTATTGGCCATTGGCTATTGGCTCTGATGTGGAAGCGAGATAAATTTGTTGTTAAAGTAAAGATTCTGTGTAAAAATTGAATTATACTAAAGTATTTATCATTCATTACTCATTACCCATCATTAAAAGCTGTTAGCTATTGGCCATTGGCTATTGGCTCTGATGTGGAAGCGAGATAAATTTGTTGTTAAAGTAAAGATTCTGTGTAAAAATTGAATTATACTAATGTATTTATCATTCATTACTCATTACTCATTACCCATTACCCATCATTAAAAGCTGTTAGCTATTGGCCATTGGCTTTTGGCTCTGATGTGGAGGTGAGATAAATTTGCTATGAAAGCGTAGACTCTTTGTACAAATTGAACTATGCTTATGTATTTATCACTCATCACCTGATCACCTGATCACCCCATCACCTCATTAAAATTCTACCCCTTCGGCGCTGCATCCCTTATCTCCTGAGCAGCTTCATCAGCAAACTTGGCAAAGTTCTCATTGAAATCTCTTGCAAGCTGTGTCGCCTTTTGATCATAAGCTGCTTTGTCTGTCCAGGTATTTTTAGGATCCAGTATCTCAGAAGGCACGTCAGGACAAGATACCGGTATATTCAGTCCAAATATTTCATGTTTGTGGTAAGCTACATTGTTTAACTTTCCACGGATAGCCGCAGCGATCATAGCTCTTGTATATTTGAGTTTCATTCTGCTCCCTACACCGTATGGTCCACCTGTCCAACCGGTATTGACCAACCAGACATTGGCACTGTAGCGTTCCATTTTATCTCCCAACATCGCTGCATATCTGGCAGGATGTAATGCCAAAAATGGTGCGCCGAAGCATGCAGAGAAAGTGTTTTGTGGTTCCTTAATACCTGCCTCTGTTCCTGCCACCTTAGCGGTATAGCCGGAAATAAAGTGGTACATGGCTTGACCTTTGGTTAACTTAGAAATGGGAGGCAATACACCGTATGCATCACAGGTGAGGAAGAAAATATTCGCAGGGTGAGGCCCTTTGGATACTGGAAGGGCATTTTCGATGTGGTGCATCGGATAAGAAACCCTTGTGTTTTCAGTGATTGAAATATCCTCAAAGTCCGGCGTTCTGGTCCCATCAATAAAAACTATATTTTCGAGAATGGCGCCATGCTTAATAGCTTTATAGATCTCAGGCTCACTTTCTTCACTTAGATTGACCGTTTTAGCATAGCAACCACCTTCGAAGTTGAATACACCTTCGTTCGTCCATCCATGTTCATCATCTCCAATTAGATTACGTTCAGGATCAGCTGAAAGCGTGGTTTTACCTGTGCCACTTAAGCCAAAGAATATGCTCGTATCCCCTTGTTTCCCGGTATTTGCAGAACAGTGCATTGGAAATACACCTTTGTCCACAGGTAATAAGAAGTTAAGTACTGAAAATATACCTTTTTTTATTTCTCCTGTGTAGCCCGATCCACCTATTAGTACTTTCTTTTTAGTAAAATCTATAATTGAAAAATTGTGCTGTCTTGTACCATCTGTAGCCGGATCAGCGAAAAATAGCGGGGCGCAGATAATGGTCCAGTCAGGAGCTTGTCCTTCTTCATTGCGATCAGGTCTGAGAAACATATTATTTGCAAACATATTGCTCCAGGGGTATTCTGAAATAGTGCGGACATTTAATCTGTAATTCTCATCTGCACAGACGTAATTATCTCGGATGAAAACGTCCTTGCCATCCAGATATGCCAGCATTTTTTCTTCCAATTGTTGAAATTTGCCTGCATCGAACCTTGTGTTGAAACCGCCCCAATTCACTTCTGATTCGGTTTTATCATCACTCACGATAAATTTATCTTTGGGAGACCTACCCGTATATTCCCCAGTTTGGATGGATAGAGCACCTTTGTCAGATAAGAATCCCTGACCTCTGAGGATAGTTTCTTCTATTAGTAATTCTGGTGTGGCATTATAATATACCTTGCCTGGATTCTTGATGCCTATTTTATCCGTTAAGTTTTTTATATTGTTGTTTTCTTTATTACTCATATTTCTTTTTTTTTATCAAGTAGCCGTAAAATTATATGAAATATATAGAAAAAACAAACATAATTATGGTTGAAATCAGCGATCGAGGTTATTATTTTTAAATTTTAATGATTACTTTGCGCCCCCTAGCATCAATATATTAAACGGTCACAGGGATCTTTTCCAATAGAAAAATTTACTGGAAAAGTTTTTAATCTTTCATTTAAGAACAATATTCAACATGGGTCGAAAGAATTTAAGCGTCATTATCATCCTCCTTGCACTATTCATAGTTGGGATATTACAACTATCTCTTTCATACTTTGGGGCGAATATTCATTCTACCATCATCACTTCTTCCCATATTCTGGTCATGGCAGCATTCATTTTTTATGCCATACAGAAGAAAAATCTTACTACATGGATTTTAGTTTCTATGGTGATTGGTGCTTTAATCGGACATGAATTTCCTGATGTTGGTCAGAATATGAGGGTGCTTAGTCAGGTCTTTCTTAAACTGATAAAGACCATAATCGCACCCATCTTATTTTCAACACTAGTAGTAGGAATTGCCGGACATTCAAACCTAAAGCAAGTGGGAAGAATGGGCTGGAAGTCCATTTTGTATTTTGAGGTTGTAACTACTTTTGCTTTGATAATAGGTTTGATAGCCATCAATATATCCCAAGCTGGTGTAGGTATTGTTTTACCGGAAGGTATGCATGAGACGCTGCCCGAGGTGACAGTTTCTACTTGGCAAGACATCATTTTACACATCTTCCCTGAAAATATCGCCAAATCCATATACCATGCGGAGGTGCTGCCAATTGTGGTCTTTAGCGTATTGTTTGGAATCGGGCTTGCCATGCTGGATGAAAGGAAGAAAAGACCTATGCTTGAATTCTGTGAAAGTCTTGCAGAAACGATGTTCAAGTTTACAAATATCATCATGTATTTCGCACCTGTAGGTGTAGGGGCGGCTATCGCTTACACTGTAGGACATATGGGATTGGGGATTTTAGTAAACCTGATTCAATTATTATTGACACTTTATGCAGCATTGATCGTATTCGTGCTCGGAGTGCTGTTGCCAGTGGCATTGATAGCCAGAATTCCTGTCATAAACTTTCTGAAAGCCGTTATAGAACCTATGTCAATTGCTTTTGCAACTACTTCATCTGAATCTGCCCTGCCTAAAGCAATGCAGGCAATGGAGAGACTTGGTGTGCCAAGGAAGATAGTTGCTTTTGTTATTCCAACCGGTTATAGCTTTAATCTGGATGGAACCACCTTATATCTTTCACTTGCTTCCATCTTTGTCGCTCAGGCGGCTGGCATGCATATGGACGTACCAACACAAATATTATTGGTATTCACATTGATGCTTACCAGTAAAGGTGTGGCAGGTGTGCCAAGGGCTTCTTTGGTGATTTTACTTGCTACAGCAGCTCAGTTTAATCTTCCGACATGGCCTATACTAGTCATTTTGGGTATAGATGAATTGATGGATATGGCGCGCACTTCGATCAACGTAATGGGCAATTGTCTGGCATCTTGTGTAGTGGCAAGATGGGAAGGCGAATTCGTTCCGAGAGACCCTTCCTTGCCGTTGGAATCTGAACAAATCATTACCACTTAACTTATAATTCAGTAATCAAAATAACTTCATTTAAAGGTATTTTGAATTTTATTAAAATGTTAAGCGTTGTACAAAATGCTAATATAAATGACGCCATATTTTTTCAGAATTAGAAGCTTTCCGACGGAGGCATTGATAGCTGACTAGTATTTAGTCCCAAGCGAGCGAGATCCATCAATAAATTGAAAATGATAGGTTGTTATCACTTAAAATAAAAATTATGATTCAATTAGTTAGATACCAAATAGTTTCAAACATTAACCAATTACCTTCGTTGCTTAAGTGATAAAACTTGGACCAACTCGCTTTTTTAGTTGACAATGTTTTGGCTTAAAAACTAACTTCAATAAAGATATTTACGAAATATAACTTCACATAAATTAAACTGTTTTATGAAAAAATTATTATTAGTGTGCTTATTGACTTTAAATTATTTATCGAATATGACAGCACAAACTCCGATCCTGGACAGGGATCTTTTCTTTGGTAATCCACAGATCGCCGCCGGGCAATTAAGTCCGGATGGTAAATGGATCTCCTTTATGAAAGAATATAAAGGCATCATGAATGTTTGGGTAAAGGCTTTCAATGAGTCCTTTGACAAAGCGCGTCCATTGACTGATAGCCAAAGACCATTCAATGGGTATTTTTGGACAGATGATAGCAAATACATCTTGTATGTAAAAGACAAGGATGGCGATGAGAATATCAATGTTTTTGCAGTGAATCCAAAGGACCAAGGGGTAGATGGTAATGTTCCTGAATCCCGTAATCTTACACCATTGAAAGATGTGGCAGCTCAGATATATATGGTGAGTGATAAAGATCCTGACAAATTGATGGTGGGGCTGAATGACCGCGACAAGGCTTGGCATGATTTGTATGAACTTAAAATCTCTACAGGTAAACTTACGTTGAAATATGAAAATAAAGAGCGTGTCACAGGTTATGACTTTGACTGGGATGAAAATCTAAGGTTATTGTACAAGACCGATGAAAAAGGCAGTACGATCATGTATAGAATAGATAAGGATGGCAGTCTGGCACCTATCTATGATTTCTCAGTGACAGAATCTGCATATGTGAGCTCTTGGAATGAGGACAATACAAAGGCTTATCTGGTGTCAAATAAGGGTGACCTCAATCTATCGACATTATTCTTGATGGATCCATTGACTTCTAAATTAACCAAGATCGAAAGTGATCCAAAAGGTAAGGTTGACTTTGGTGGTATTCAAATAGACAGGAATACAAGAAAGATCATCTGCACGAATTATGTGGCAGATAAAACTGAATATATTTGGAGAGACAAAAATTGGGAAAGTAATTATAAATTTCTTCAATCCAAATTTCCGGGGAGAGAGATTAGCTTCCAAAGTTCTACCAAAGATTATTCAAAATTCCTTGTAGGAGTTGGTGGAGATAAATATGCTTCTGAAGCTTACTTTTTTGATGCTAAAACTAAAGAAACTATACATCAATATACTCCCAGACCGGAGTTGAAAAAGGTTGAGAAATATCTGACGGAAATGAAGCCTATCAGTTACAAAAGTAGTGACGGACTTATGATTCCCGCTTATCTAACTTTACCTCCGGGCGGAAAAACTAAAAATCTTCCTGTAGTGATTTTGGTGCATGGTGGACCTAAAGGACCCAGGGATTATTGGGGATATAATCCACAAGTTCAATTCCTTGCCAATAGAGGTTATGCTGTTTTGCAGCCAAATTTCAGAGCAAGTGGTGGTTATGGCAAAGCATTTCTAAATGCAGGAGATCTTCAATGGGGTAAACTTATGCAAGATGACATTACTTGGGGTGTTAAACATCTCATCAGTACAGGAGTTGCAGATAAAAATAAAGTCGCTATCATGGGTGGAAGTTATGGTGGGTATGCTACGTTGGCGGGACTTGCCTTTACTCCTGATGTCTATGCTTGCGGTGTGGATATCGTAGGCCCTAGTAATATCTTAACCCTACTTGGATCCGTACCAGCATATTGGGAAGCCGGAAGAGCATTCTTATATGGTATGGTAGGTGATCCAAATACCGAAGCCGGAATGGCAATGATTAAAGCGGCAAGTCCATTATTCAGTGCTGACAAAATCGTTAAGCCTTTGCTCATCATCCAGGGTGCCAATGACCCAAGGGTTAAAAAGGCAGAGGCTGATCAGATCGTAATTGCATTACGTGATAAAGGTAAAAAAGTTGATTACTTATTAGCTGATGATGAAGGTCATGGATTTGCCAAACCTGTCAATCGCATGGCTATGTATGCTGAAGTAGAGAAATTCCTTTCTACGGTACTTGGTGGAGTATATCAAAAAGATATGCCTGCAGATGTGACTAAACGTTTGGCTGAATTAAGAGTAGATGTTAAGAGTGTCACCTATACACCGAAAGAAGAAACAGCGGTTAGTACAAGTCTACCGGCAATCGACAATAAATTTGCCGCTACTTCGACTGACTATGATCTTGTTATAGAGGTTCAGGGACAGACTATTCCGATGGCAATGAAACGCACCATTACTCAAAAGGGCGATAACTGGATGATATCTGATGTAGCAAGCGGTCAAATGGGTGAAATGAAAGATGAGATCCTGTTTAACTCCAACTTTACACCCATCTCAAGAAATGTAGAGCAAATGGGCATGAAAATCCCTGTGACCTATAGCGCTAACAAAGTGGAAATGGAAGTACAGGGCAAGCCAATGTCTATGGACTTCAAAGGAGCTATGATTACAGATGGTGCCGGGATGGACATGATCATAGCAGGTCTGCCACTGAAAGAAGGATATACAATAAATGTTGAAATGCCGGATATGTCTACCATGAAATCTAAGCAAGTTACTGTTAAGGTAATTGGTAAGGAAATGCTTAATAATATCGAGCACACCATGGTAGAGGTCGTATCAGCTGACAATGAAAATGATAAAATTACATTGTGGATAAATCCTGCGACGAAAAGCGCAACGAAGATGGTTCAAATCCTGCCTGCTATGGGCAATGCGAAAATGACGACGACGATGAAGTAAATTGTTTTGATAAAATATGAGTCCCGGTTGTGTGTGCATGGCCGGGATTTTTTTTGTGAAGTGAGGAAGTGAGGAGCTTGCCTGCCAAAGTCAAAGCGGCGGCAGGGTGAAAATGGAAAATGGAAAATTGACAATGAGGCGAAGAGTGAGGAGTTTTTATTAATCTGGTCAGAATTATTTTTCAAAAAAGGGCTTCATGTTATAAAAATAAGGCTCGCAGAAGTTTTTGTTCAGAATATAGTTAAAGATTTAGGTAGCCACTTACGGGGCAATTTTTCTTATGATTATATAGTGTTACAATCAATCATGCCCTGCGGCCCAATGCTGAACGCAATAATATTTTAATATGCATAGAGGAGGGTAAGTTTCATTATGTTGATGTTGGCGCCTTTAGGTGTCACATGTTTGTAACAAAGTAAGCCGGAGTGACACATGCCCCGTAGGTGGCTACCTTTTTTTGCATCAGTGGAAGCAGCATCGAAAAGACAGCTCCAAAATACTCCATAACCTTCAAGAATGAGGAGAAATAGAATGTTTAGTTGATGCTGCTTAGTAGTGTAAAATTCCAATAAATTTTAGTTATAGAGGGGAAATCTATCTACCATAGAATTGTTTGCAAATTCATTTTTTTTGCACAAATTCTTAACATAGGTTAATAAGTTTCAGATTTTCACATAAAATATGAACCCGAAAATTGCAATTAATAGAATTAAATATTATATTTGATTTCTAACCTATATTAATTACAATTAAAAACTTTGCATGATTACAATTTCACTTAATTACATTTAAATTTTACTAATTTAATTAGAAATTAATTCTGATTATATAATGCACTTTTCTAAGGATATCCCTTAGATACTGGTTTTCAATTGCTCTTAATAAGGGTTTGAGGTTTAGTTTACCCAAACTGCTTATGAAATATTTTAAAATTATATTGCTACTTTTTATTCCGATCTGCCTTGCTGGTCAGGATGTGGAACAAGAATTCAATTCTTTTAAAGATCGATGGAGTAAAGACCCTCTTAAATTATCAAGCAGCATAGGATTCAATTCTACCTTTTCCGGATCAAATGATGACAACAGTTACCGCATCCCTTTTGGTTATAACATATTTGGTAATATTAATTTTGATTTTCTTGGCATTCAAGCTCCACTAGGTTTCTTTTACTCCAATCAAAACACACAGTTTAATTTACCTGCTTACAGATTCATAGGCATAAGCCCTTCTTACAAAGGATATACCCTACACTTGGGTGATAGAAATATGCAATTCAGCCCCTATACTTTTAATAATATTGGATTCACTGGTGTAGGAATTGAAGCAGATAACAATGGATTGCATATAAAGAGCTTCTATGGCCGAATTCAGCGTGCCACGATCAAGGACATTAATACACACAATAATTTCACGAGTGCATTCAAGCGGATGGCTTGGGGTGCAAACGCTGAGTATAAGATCAAAAATAGCTTATTGGGACTGCAGTTATTTCATGCCAGTGATGATGTAAATAGTATTCCAATTGCGAATCCTGATTCTATAAAACCTCAGAGCAACTCAATTCTTGGTTTAAAATTCGAACAAAAATTTGGCATTATTAGCCTTAAATCTGAATATGCATTTAATGCTTTAAGTAGAGACGCAAGTTTGGAAAACACGAATGATAACAAACATTTATTGTCATTCGTAAACAAAGACAATAACTCTACCGGTATTTACAATGCATTTCGCTCCGCTATTGAGGTAACTATCAATAAATCCTTTGTCGGCTTAGATTTCGAAAGGATTGATCCCGGATACGAGTCTCTGGGAACCTTGTTCTTTAATAATGACATGGAGACTATTTCTTCCTTTCTGAGGATGCCGTTTTTGAAAAATAAATTGCAAACTAATTTTCGTTTTGGACTCCAAAGGAATAATCTCAAAAAAACTCGAATTAATTCCTACAGACGTTGGACGACCTCTGCTAATATAGCCTATCAGGCGAGTAAAAAAACTTCATTTAATGTTAATTTTAACAACTTTCAATTCGATCAAAAGACATATATAAATCCTACACCCTTTTTAGATGTAGATACCATTTTTATTACGCAGAATAATCTCAATGCAGGACTTGGATTTAACCATAATATTAATGACAAAAACAAGATCCTTATTTCCTTATCATACAATAATTCCAACTCAAGAAAAAATGATATTATTCAACAGAATGCTGATGTGACCAATATCTTGGGCAATGCCATGTATATGGTAAATTCAAGCAATGGGTTGAACTATGGTTTTACTTTAACTTATAGTAATCTGAATTATGCACTTGGAAATACCACATTAATAGGCCCATCTGCACAAATGTCAAAGGATTGGATCAAAGAAAAATGGTCTTCTTCATTTTCAGCCTCTTTTTTTTCCGGAAATGCTAATAAAATGAAAAACCAAATTCTTAGATTTTATCTCACTAATAGCTATTCATTGACAAAAGAATTGAAAACAAATTTTCAATTAATGTTTAATCACATTAAGAATAAAAATGAGACGCCAAACAATGACTTGTTCCTTAATCTAAGTATTAATTATACGATGGAAAGTAAAACCATAATCAAATCATTCAAGAAAAAGCAATTGAATAATGAGATATAATTACTCTGTATTTTTTAGAAACGTTTGTCTTATAGGATTGCTTCTTATATGCTATGTCTCGCGTGTGGTTTCCCAAAACACAAATGACGATAATAGCAGAAAGATTTCCCCACAAGATTATGAAGTAATATCATTTTTCGTAGATAATAATGAGGCTGTCAAAACTGCTAACGAGGTGATCAACAAAGCATTAAGTGTTGGAAAAGTTGTCGCTAATTTGTCTGCTGAAGATTTACTACATCCTCCAATTTTACTTCTGGATGAAGAAATAAACAATGTAAGATATGTGTTGGCTGTGGACGATATTCGCATACGTCCCGGAGGCATCGTGATGCAGGCATATGCTAAAATTATTGGGCCTAAAGATTCCATTTATTTTGGTGCACCAAATCTCATGTTTTCCGGAAGTGGTGGAATAATAGGTGATATGAAACTTGGACTTTTGTCGGATTATACTTTTGTGGTTGGGAAGGATAAAGCCCATGTGACTTTAAAGCAGATAAATAAAAATGAAGGTTGTTTTATTACGTTTGACTGTGATGGATTTAAAGAATTAGCTCTTGATGCTAATGTTAAATTTAATAGAAATATCATGGTCCCAGTGGATGCTAATGGTAACCCCAATAAGACCGGGACTGTGACAACTTCATTTGCTATGTATATTCGTGATTTTAATGACTGGATCGTAGATATTTCTATTCCTGATTTTGCCTTGACAAAATACCCCAAAGTTGCTTTTTCAATCAGGCACGCGATAATAGACTTTTCAGATTCGACCAATGATCCCGATATTATGTTTCCAGCCGGCTATCTTGATGATATGGACACACCTCCTGCTACCATAACTCAGGAAATTGGGTTACCAATGTTTGGGGACGAGAATGGTGGAGTCGCTGGCAATAATTCTGGTAATAGTAATGGTTCAAATAATAATTCAGGTAATAATTCTCAGCCAGGTGGTGTAAATGGAGAACCCAATTCAGAGAATGGACCTCTGGGTGGACAAATAGCACAACCATGGCGTGGATTTTATATCAAGCAACTTAAAGTCGTGTTGCCAAAAGAATTTATGAAAAGGGATGATGACACACGTATAGGATTTGAAGCGAGAAATTTGCTCATAGATCGAACAGGAGTAAGCGGAGCATTTGCTGCCATTAATGTGCTCACATTGGAAGAAGGTAGAATGCAGAAATGGGCATTTTCTGTGGATAAATTTGAATTGAATGTTCTTAAAAGTTCACTCGTCGGTATGAAGATCCTTGGTCGCGTAGAATTACCTGTTGCCAAAGAAACACAGACATTGGCGTATACCGGAGAGTTTAATAAAATGAAAAACAGGTATGCTTTAACGGTTGGCTTAGTAGATGATTTACAGTTTCCCGCCTTTAGTGCTGTTGATGTAACGTTTACAGCGGGCTCTTTCGTCAGAATAGATATCATTGATGAAGAGTTTTATCCAAGTGCTAATTTGAGTGGCAGCTTGAGATTATTAAAAGTCGATAGTTCAGGAAAGAAAGATATCGAAGCACCCGGGTTAATATTTGAAGAGTTGGCGCTTAGTTCATTTGCTCCACATATAAATTTTAGGAAGTTATCACTATCAGCTTCTGTCCATATCAAGGGCACACCTGTTACTATCAAGGAATTAGGTTTTACCAAGAAAGATGATTTAGTTGGAATTTACTTGAGTGTTGATTGCAATTTGGATGGTGATTCCAGTGGTATTCAAGCAAGTTTAGGGTGCAGTATTTATGGGAAACTTGTAGAAACTAATGATAAACATAAGTTTAAGTTCGATCATTTGGATTTGAAAGATGGGGCACTTGGTGGCAAATTTCCCGGATTTGAATTTTATGGTAGTTTTAGGCCATTTGAGGGGAATGCTGAATTTGGAACCGGCTTCGAAGCAAAGTTAAAACTAGCTGTTCAAATGAAGCCGGGAAAGCCTGAAGCTGGTAGCGGTGATTCTGAAGGTAAAAAAGGTTTTTCTTTCGAAATAGATGCGTTTGGTATTTTCGGTGGTGTGAATGATTATAGGTATTGGGCCGTAGATGTGAATACTGATTTTACCCCTTGCATAACATTATCTGCGCTTTCAGTTTGTGGTTTTTCAGGTGGAGCTTATCGGCGGATGGCTATAACAGAAACAGGTGCTGACCCAAGTAAATTGGGAGTATCCATGCGCGGCAATCAGTACAAACCAAAACAAAATGTAGGATTGGGTATTCGAGCCGGAGTCAGGGTGCAGTTTAGCGGAACCAAGTCTCTTTCCGGATCAGCTATGTTTCAGTTTCAGTTTTCAGATCACGGAAGTCTTCAATTGGTATTTTTCGAAGGAAGTGTGGAGTTCCAGGTACCTATGGACAAGGTACCCGGCTTAACTAAAGTAGTTGGTGCAATATCTAAATATGCCAATTTAGGTGTTGACGATGTTGTTAAAAATCTAAAAGGTAAAAACGAATCAGACATATTAAATAACTGCGTAAATACTGCAAAAGCCACGGCAACAATAATGCTCAATTTTGAGGAAGAAAGATTTACTTCCGCCCTGGTATTTACCATCAGCCTTTACAATGGTTTGCTGGTTGGGTCGGGAAAGGCAGATATATTGGCAGACTTTAAAAAGAATGAATTTCATTTTAATATTGGGACCTACAGCGATAGAGTTTATTTAGCTGCAAAATTAGGTAACTTTAAAGCAGAGGTCAATACGTATACAATGCTGGGAAATGACATCACAGGTTTCCCTCCTTTAGATCCTGCCATAGCATCTTTTTTAAAACTCCCGGCTAATAAAATCGAATTAGATGCCAGATCTCATGAGCAGAATATAGAAACTGGTTCCGGCATGTTATTTGGTGCCGGGGTGAAAATAAATTATGAAGATTGTAAATGGGTTGGGGTAAATGTCCGCGCTAAAGTCGACTTTCTGGCTGGATTTGATGCCGGCTTTTTAAAATTTGATGATAGTAAAAGATGCAATGGAGAAAAATTTGGGATAGATAACTGGTATAATATGGCGCGTTTCTATTTACTACTAAATATGGAAGTTGGACGGCATAAAAAATGCAAGAAAGATTATCATCATTGGGGAGGTATTAATATCGGTGCTTTCTTAGAAGGCCAATTCCCAAATCCGGTTTACATAGAAGGAAAATTCACCTTCAGAATGTGTGGTTTTAATTTAGGTTATAATTTTAAAAGCGGCGAAAGATGCAATCTATAAAGTTCTTCATACTTATCACCGGAATCCTGGCATACCAGTCACTTATTGGTCAGGAATCAAATTTCAGAATCTATAATAAGGTTAGTGAAGAGGGTGTTATTATTTCACGAGTAGTGACCTATGATTCTCTGGATGTTATGGCGCTTAAAAAGGGTCATTTACTCTACGAATTATTATCTAATGGCAAAGTAATAAAATCGAGAGAATTACACATGGGTGATACTTCTCAACTCAGAGCACTTTTAGTCAAAAATCCGGAATATTACCTAAATGAAATGGTTGAAGTAATGCTCGACCCAGATCAACCTACCACCATTGATGAGGCTTATCCATTTTTAATTTTTCTATCATTCTACACATTTGAAGGTGCAAAATGGCTGGGTCTGGGAACAGAAGATAGAGTCACACCTCGACAGCAATATACGGTTAGATATACACTTATAAACAAAGCCGGAAAGAAAAGAAAATTAGGCGAAAAGCAGATAGGCCGTGACAAATGGCCAACGAAATATATGGTGCCGGATCCTCCATTACTTACCTGTGGAAATCATAGTGTTGAAATTAGATTGGATGCACAAAATACAAATGGAGTTTACTTTGGATTCAATGCACAAAGAAGAATAAAAGGTGAAAGTGAGTGGAATTATATCTCTGATTTTATCACCATCAATCCTTATTATGAATCCAAATATGGAAAATATAGGTATACGTATAAAATGATGGATACCCTGGAGGAAAATCATGTCCTTTACGAATATAGAATGGTCGGAATGGACTACTTTGGCACATATGGGACTCCCGGAAACAGTAATGAATGTCTGGGATGGGAGCCATTGACAAGTGATGCTGCACCTTATTTATATCGTATGGTCAATGACTCTACTGCAAATCTCGAATGGAGGATCGACGAATCTGTATTAAGTCAGGTTAAATCCATTGATTTGATGATGAGTTTGGAGTCTGAAACAGGTAAATTTAATACCTATATTTCCAATATTGATCTCACAAAAAGGGAATTTCAGGCAGCTATACCTTATCCTACAGGTTATTTTAAATACAGGACCATACCTTTCTATGGCGATACATTATATTCTGTGCCTTTTGTGATCCAGAGATGGGACAATGTCGCACCTGCGAAACCTCAAGGGTTTGAGGGGAAAATAGATTCTAACGGTATTGTAAAACTTAAATGGAAATTAAATAAGGAATCTGATTTCTGGGGTTATCGTATATTTTTTGCCAATAATAAAACTGATCAATTTTCATTACTCACTTCCACCATAGTGTCAGGAAATTCATGGAAGGACACCATTGATCTGAATAATTTAACTCCGGAGATTTATTATAAAATAGTATGCCTTGATTGGCGTGGAAATTTTTCAGAATTTTCAGATATTTTAACCATTGAAAAACCCGATACACTGCCACCATCTCCTGCTTTTATTAAACAAATAAAACAATACAAAAACTCATACGCCATATTATTATTGGCTGTCGGCGGAGGAAGTGCAGATCTGGCTTACCATGTCCTGTATAGAAAGGAGCCTGAATCAAAATCGTTTCAAATCATAGACACACTTGGCATTATGTTAGCGGATACTGTGCTCTATGATCCAAAAACAGAATATGAAAAAATATATGAATACTGTATTCTGGCAGTCGATAAACATGGTAACAAACGTTGGTCAGACACTGCATCTATTGAGGTGATCATGAAAGGTTTGTTGCCAAATTTAAAAACAATTGAAGCCGTTCAGGACACTACTTTGAATGAAGTTTTATTTACATGGACTAATTTAAAAGCACCCGATACTGAATTAGAAATATACAGAACGAATGAAAAAGGTGCTTTTACTTTATACAAAGTACTTCCTCTGAGTTTGGAAAAATTCACAGATAAACTATCTACCACGAGAAGGCATACTGATGCTTACAAAGTAAGGGTAGTGTATGCAGATGGTTCATTTTCGAAAATTAAAGATGTACCGGTAAAGATTAAAAGTTGATTAAAGATTAATTGAAGTGAAAGTCAAAAGCAGAAAATTCATGGAATTAAATTAGACAAATATGATCAGTCATCTTCTTAAAATAAATCGTCTAATTAGGCAGACTCAGCCCTACACAGTAACAGTGAAGGAATTAAATAAGTGTTTTTGCAATGGAAAATTAGTTATTGCTTTAATCTTTCTATTAAACTGTACAATATTCAAGATCAATGCTCAAGTTTTCCCGGTTCAAGCCAATATCACTGTTTCACAACCATTGGGTGTCAGTATCGCAGAATTACAACAAAGTACGACTCCCAAGATCCAAGCCTCATTTCTTCTTGCCGATCTTAATAAACCTACATATGCTGTTAGATTAAAACTAAGCATAGAGGGCAAAGGAATTATTATAAAAACTAAACCAAGTGTGGCACTTCCTCCTGTTAATTTATTCCCTGGAATACCTGTCATAATCGACCAACAATCTTTGGATCAATACCTTCAAATTGGGAACCTTGATATAATCGGAATCGACCCGGCCAAATTTATTCAAAGTGGATTGAGACTGCCGGAAGGAAGTTACAATATTTGCATAGAAGCATATGACTTAAACAATCCAAATGGACTACCAGTGTCGAACAAAGCATGCAACATTGTTCAGTTCGTCGAGTATGATCCTCCATTATTAATGCCACCCGATTTCCAAAATACGATCCTTTTTGAAAGCCAGCCTCCTGTATTTCAGCAAGGTTTATTTACATGGCAACCTATGCATTTTGGATTTTTTCCGGTAGAATATTATTTAGAAATATTTCGAGGATTGCCTGCAATGAACATGTTGCCCGGAGGAGCCATCATGAACCAAACTGCCCCATATATATCTATAAGGACGATGAATACCTTTTATTCATTAAGCCCTTTAGATCCGCCGCTCTTGCAAGAAGATGACTATTATGCAGTAGTCAGAATAGTTCCGATCAACTATCCTGCAATTTTTAAAAATAATGGAAAGTCACAGTTTGTCTTTTTTAATCTAAGAGATAATGTGGAAGAACAATGCACCTCACCACAACAATATAGAGGTGTCATAGAGCGACCGGGTATAGCCCTTAATTGGAGCGCATATAAGAATTGTGATCGATATGTAACAGAATACTACGATGAGGATATAGGTGAAAGGCAGTATCAGGAGTTGGTTATAAATCAGGGGGACAAGCTGACAGATACGATAAGGGAAGTTTACAGCAATCGCACCTACATCGTCAGGACGGGTTGTCGTTGCCAGGAGGATACTTTATATAGTGATACCATAAGACTTAAATATATGAGACCTCATGCTCGGGTGCCGGAGTTTGCATGTGGGATTCAGAACGATTCTGTGGTAGGTCTACCGCAGCTCTTACAGGTATTAAATGAAAACGACACTTTTGTAGCTGCGGACTTGGAAGTCATTGTGAGAAGGGCAATAGGAAGCAATGGCACATTTAGTGGGATAGGACATATTGTCGTGCCTTATTTTAAATATGCCCGTGTCAATACAGCTTTTGAAAACATAAAAATCAATGACGAGTACCGCATGATTGCCGGTGAGATACAAGTTATTGGAGTTGGACAGAACATCTTAAGCGATGATTTCCTGGAGTTTTTGGATAGTTTGAATAATACTTTGGAAGATTTATCTGAAATTATTGGAGATTTGCCCGATAACCTTGATTCTATTCAGGCAATGAAAGACATTTTAGCAAATGATATGCCGCCTTGGCTCATCGACTCCATTGCCATTGTAAATGCAGCCATAGCAAATGCCAGCAGTGATGCGGAGAGAAAAGAACTGGAGGCGCTCCTAGAGGCATTGAATAAACAATTGCAGGAATGGGAGTTGATGTATGTGAATATAATAATAGCAACAATAGAGGATTTGAGTGAGGACTATGACGCGAACAGAACTCAAATAACAAATAATTATAATCAGCAATTTCAGAGTATACAATCTGTGGCAATACTTTTGGATTCTGATGGTAGTGGTATAGGAGAAGAGGAAGAAAGTCCGCCAGGCAATGATGACTTTTTTAGCGGATTCACAATGATAGAGGCTGAGGAGTCAATTACTTTAGAAGAATATCGTGAGCAGAATCCTGAAGTAGGTCAAAAACTTATAAATTTTTCAAAAATAAAAGAAGATTATAGCAATTTAATAATTGTAGATAAGCTAAAGGAAGAATTAGGAGGTGACGTTGTAGGATTAGGTGAGGTAATCAGAAGCGGAAAAGTATTATTACTTGTCGGTATATTCATCAGGGTTGGAGAAGACATCGTTCCGAAGATAAAAGCTGAGTTCGAAGAAAGAAATTGGGATCTGGATTTAATAGCTGATAGTGAAGTTGTCATCACGGACAAAATCAAACAATACGTCGAGAAGGCCATCAATACTGTCTATTGGAATTTAAAATAAGGACAATGAAAAAAATCAATTTATACCATATAATGAGTTTTGTAATTGGGCTGATCTTTTTATTAAGCCCTTGCAGTGCATGGAGTAATAAACCCATTGGAGATAGTACTGCTGTTCCAGAACTGAGTAGCCCAGCAACAAACACAGAAGCAAGAGGTGAAAACGATTCTCTAAAACTCAATTTCGAAACTGTCATAAAAGAAATCTTCGATAAAAAGAAAGAAGAATTCAAACAAACGGTATTGAGCAATGAGCGCTTGAGGATGAGTGGCAGCAATACTTCAGGAGATTATATTTTTGATTTTAATTTTAATGAAGAGGTAAAGAAGTATATTTTATTTTATAAAAAGAAGCCTAATACAATTCCTGAGGTTACCAATGAATTTGATAGCATACAGGCTTTTAAATTGTTAAATCTCGAAATAAATAACTGGTCGAAACAAAGTCTTAATCCAGATATATACTGCGTTTATATTAAAGTAGACGAAAAAATGTTATGGACTAGTTCTTTAGATGCTTACAATTTAGGTAATAAAAACGAATCAGCAGTAGTTAAGTATCTAAAAGAAAATCTTGAAACTGATAGTAATATAGTGGTTCTTACGACATTTTATAAACACCTGACAGACTATTACACTTTTGCAGAAGAATTCTTAAATTCTAGATCAACAAGTGGAAAAGGAATTTTTTTAAATACTTATTTCTGCTATGATAGACTTTACAAAGACTCAGAAAACAAGTCTGACAAAATTTTACAACAGGGTTACTATAATTTATTTGCCAATGAAATAATTGACACCACAAAACATAAATGTGTGTCAATTCTTGCTGCATCAATGCGGAATGATTTTAATGGATTACCTGAATTCAAATGCTTTTCAGCTTTTGTGAATGCCATTATGATTGTCTTCGATGATAAAAATAATTACAAATGTGATGAGCCTATAGATAGTAGTGGAGGTAATTCAAATTCTTCAATAATTGTACACAATTTCACGAGTGAATCTATAGATAGTTTATTAAGCAATTTATTTGAGGGAAGAGAAAAAAAGGAATATGATGATGTAGGGTATCGCAGGGATATTAAGGCGGTATTAATTTTAACAGATAATGAAGATGATTTTGCAGCAGCAGATAGTGTAATAATTCCGAATGGATATAGGAAAATATGGATCCATAAAGAGAATAGTGTTTATTCTATCAAAAGTTTAGATGCAGATAATTATCCTGGATTTGAACCTCTACTTGGGTATTTAGGTATATCAGAAGCTTTGATTGTAGGCAATTTTATTATGGAAGCCAATTATGGCAGTATAAATGAAGTTGCAACTCAAACATATCTGTTCTTAGATATGCTAGCTAAAGGAATTCGAGGATTAAAAATACCTGATAAGTATTGGAATTGTGACAAACCTGAGATCTACAATGTATACTATCAGGATATTGCTTCTTATTTAATGAAGCCATATGTTTTACCTCGCCAATATTTATTTAACAAATTGGATTTGTTAAGTCCTAAATTCAAAACACTTGTCGATCTTCAAACTGATGAAGCGCAATTTGCATTTATGTGTGGTATGTGGGGAGGATTGTTAGAGATCTTAGCTGCTATACCCGATGTGCTAAAGATAGTGCCTGCAGTTTTGTCAGAACAGGGCCGTGATGAGATGGCAAAGGTTTGGAATGCACTCTCCAATTACTCCAAAGTGGATTCTGTAACCATGGAAAAAATCCACCAGGGATTTGGGTGGGCAATAGTAGATGGATTGTCAGATCAATTTGACCCCACTAAGCCTTGTAAATTTTCATACAACGTGGCGGAATTAGCCGTGCCAATAGTTATTGCATTGATACCGGGTGGTCAGGGTGCTGGTGTATCAGTGGCAGGTAAGATCTTGAATACTTTCAAGTCCATCATAAAATTCGAAGACAAGATCAATTGCATTAGCTTAGTTCTTAATAAGACGGGAAGTGTGGCGGTTCGTGTAGTTCGGAGGACAAACCGCCATATAGCTGAGGTCACACCATCTAATTGGTTTAAGAATATCAGAAAAAAGGTAGACGGCAAATTAGAGGAAGAAACAATTGATAACGATATTTTTAGAGCCGAATATGACGAACCATCAAACACGATAAATGGGGAAGAGTTGATGGATTTGAACAATCCAATTGTCAGAAACTTTTCTATTAGCAATGAATTAATCGACTTAATCAGGAGCAACTCAAAAAAATTCTTTTCCCCCGATGTCTTACGTCAATACAATGACTTAATAGCAGCCATCAAAGGTACTAATAGTATCAATGATTTTGATGATTTTCTCGATCAATTGGAAGGAACATATCCTCAGCTTAGGCAGATGATGGAAGAAGGAAGGCCTTTTACAGAGCGTTATTTCAAGTACAAATATCTGGATCAACTCGAAGAGTTGGGTATTTCCCAATCTCAACTAACAAGTTTAACAAATAAATTTCCGAATAAAAATTTCGAGATAGAGATATTATTATGTAATATTGATCCGACTAATGCAACGGCACTAGTAGATGATTTGATGACGGCTTCAGTTAGTTTTACTAATAAGTTGATGGGTGATGGGAAGTTGGTAAAGGGGTGGGAAGGCTTAATAGATTTTACTCATTTAAGAAAAGATATTGATATTCTTACTTCAGTTTCTAAAATTCTTGATAATCATCCATCATTTATGCAATCCCAAAATGATAAAGTAAAAAGCATTATTGATAAGTTAGGTGAAGCAGGAGCAAAATGTAATAGCTGCCCACCTTATACACAAAATCTAGTCAAACCATACATGAAAAGCATAGATCAACACTTAGATGATTTTGAGTACATGATTGCAAATTTTGGTGATAAAGAAGGTTTCACAGGAACAAATAGTCTGATTAATGAAATGGCAGCTTCCGGCCCGAAGGCTGATGGAGGTTCATTTTTGATGCACTATATAAAAAATAACCATTCAGAATTTCAAGGACTAACAAGGTTTGAATTTCGATTTAATGATGATTTGCTAAATAGGGCGGATGTTTTGGTTGGAAATATCAAATATGAAATGAAGAGTTGGTCAAGTGGAGGAAGTACTTGGAATTCATTTTTTGGAGGTACAGGAAATTCCTATCAACAATTTTTAAGCTACCTTAAAAACACGAATAGTTTGGACAACTTGAAATATGTCTTCCATGGTATTAAAGCATCTGAAACTCAAGTAAAAAATGCTTTTAGTGAATTGATTTCTAATGTTTCGAAAAAAGAAGAAATATTTAATTCTATGACATCGGAATTAAGACAGAGTTTGAATATTGAATTTGTGTCAGATTTGACTTCTTCTAAAATCGAAGAGATTGTAAATTCTATAGTGCGCATTTAAAAAAAGATTATGTTTAGCTTGAAATTAATTAATAAAATATCTAATAACGTAAGGAGTTATGTAGTTTTAGAAAACTCTTTTTTATGGAACAATTCCCTTGAATTACATAAATCAGAATGCCTAGAAGATTTTGAAATATTAAAGTCACCAAATAGTTTACAAGAAATAAAATACGAAGAACCTTATTTCTACATTAATGATTCCATTGGAAACTGTTACATTGGAATCACTGATATGCAACTTTTGAATAATTTGCATGTCAAAAGGATTCTTGGACTCAACACAATACTTGTCTCATATGAGGGGGGGACAAATATTTATGATTTAAAGTCATATGAAAATAAAAGACTTTTAGATTTTAAAATTTTTACTTTTCAGGTTGCAAATGACATGCTTTTCTATGTAAAAGATTTTGAAATAATAATGCATGATCTGAGTGATAATTTATTTACTTGGAGCTACTTATTAAAAGTACTAGGTTTATACTCCAGTATAACTAACGAAGAAAAGAATTATGAAGTCCGTAAGTTTTTAGGCATATATGATAATAAATTAATCATACAATTAACTAACGCTACACTATTATTTTTAGATATAAATAATGGAGATGTAAAACAACTCTTACAATTAAACAAAACGATAGCATTACCAAAAGGCGTTTTCTATGATGATAATTTTCCACCTTATATTGCTAATAATTATTTGGTTTGGTTAAATAATCAAAGGTTGTTAAAGATAGATTTGGATAGCTATGAAATAGAAATAATAAAGGATTATTTCAATGTTCCTAAGGAAGAACAATTTAGGTTTATGCATAGTACTTACTTTGAAGATAAAATTTATTTTGTAGCAGACTATGGATGGCAATATGTAACACCAAGTAGAGTTGGTGTAATGGATGTGAACACAGGTGGAGTTATTTGGCAGCAACAACTGGAAAAAACAGGTGGATTACCCGAACCTCCTAAAGTTACTAAAGATAAATTGTACATAAGAACTGCCAAAGGAGAAATATACATTTTTGAAAAAGAATCTTATTCGACATAAGCATTTTTTTATCATATCTCTGATGACCTCTCGGGCGCCAGTTTCTAACTGGTGACCTTATGGATATACTCTTCTATAAGTAAATAATCCGGGCACTGTTTGGCACATTTATAGCCTTTTAACTCGGAATAATTCTTAATTTTACAAATATCAACCCAAATCTACTCAAATGGGTACCAAATACAAATTTCTCAACCCATCAGGCATTTATTTTATTTCGTTTGCTGTAGTCGATTGGATCGATGTATTTACGCGGAATAAATATAAAGATATAATAGTTGAAAGTCTGAGGTATTGCTTTGAAAAAAAGGGAATGGTCTTATTTGCCTGGTGTATTATGACGAGTCATGTTCATTTGATTTTTGGAGTAAAAGGGAATATCAAACACAGCGATTTGATTCGGGACTTTAAGAAATTCACTTCAAAGGCGATTATCAATGCAATAATTCACAATACGCAAGAAAGTAGAAAAGAGTGGATGCTTGAAAAATTCGTAAAAGCCAGAACTAACAAGACAAATATATCCGGATATCAATTTTGGCAACACGACAATCTTCCGATTGAAGTTTTTACGCCTACGGTAATTGCTCAGAAGTTATACGAAACGGAATTAACTAATTGACTAACACCTTGCCGGATAATGCCGAGCTTTACAATTCCGAGCTAGGTTTCGTTTTGATCTGCCAGAGCAGAGCAAAATTAGGAAACACTATTCTGCATGAAAGTAGTTTGGCCATTTTTATTTGGACTATTACGAATTTCCATTCGGTATAAGAATGGATTGATTTTGTATATTTGGCTTCGAAAAGGCACGAGTTGCAAACTCGCGCCAGCGGGGGGAAAATGGGGAAAGAAGACTGACGGAATTACAGATGAATTTCAAGACATAGTTGTCATTGAAAATAAACTGAGTGAAGGTACAAGGTTGACCACTAATCAGAATGGAGGTAAAGCCGCAAGTTCTTTAGAAGTAAGAAGTATTAATGCTATAAACCAAAGCCCAGTAAGTGGTCTTCCACTACCTCAGAACTCAGTTATAACTACAAATAATAAATGGATGAAAATATTTGATTCCGAAAATGGGGACGCAATTTCTGATATTATTAAACTTTGATAATGGATAAGAGAGAATTAATTACAGCATTAAAAGATTTCCTGAAAATTGAAGGATTTAGAATGAATGCATCAGGAGCAGGTGCAGTTTCTTTAGTTAAAGAAGATGATTACTCAAAATGCGAAATAGTATTTTCATATCTTAAATACCCTGGTGTTTATAATATAGGCCCTTATATTACCGCCTGGAAGTCTTTTAAGCAAGTCGAAAACATTTTAAAACCTTACTTCGTACAATATAAAATAGGGTTACAAGATATTACCATATACTACAATAGCCGAAGAAATGAAGAAATGAGTAAGGTAGATATAGCAAAGCCAGAAGATATAGAAAAAGTATTACCAGAATTAAGAACTATGGTTTACGAGGATATATTACCATTTTTTGAAAAATATAAAACCTTGAAGGATGTAAATCAAAAGTTGGAAAGTTTAGAAATGGCAGAAATTTCTAAGTTTATTTTTCATCAGCCTATTCCGAGAATGATGATAATAAAACGTTTATGTAATACCTCTGATTGGGATCATTTTAGTAATTGGGCAATAGATGTTTATAAAAAAATGAGTGATGATTCAAATGAAAATCGAATTTATTTTAATATGTATAAGGCCTTGTACGAAGAATTAAAAAACACTGCACCGGTGGATTAAAAGAAATCACCTTGCTTGTGCGAGTTTGTAACTCATGACTTTCAAAACGAATTGTTTTCTTAAACTAATGCTCCCAAACCAAATCCACCTCACACATAACTACTAAATACAAGGCTCTCAATTCTCCCGGAATTTATTTCATATCATTTGCAGTGGTGGATTGGAAGGACGTTTTTACAAGTATCGTCATAAAGCTCCATCACCATGTTTACAACAGTGCTTCTATCTATTATTCAGGAAAGGGACTACTTGATGTGGTTATAACAGAATTCCCAATCAGTATGGTAGGATATTTAAGAATGGACTGATTTTGTATATTTGACTTCGAAAGGGCACGAGTTAAAAACTCGCGCCAGCGGGATTATGCTTACTTGAATAGTGGGAATAAGTTTGAATACTATTTCAGTGATGGATTAAAGGAGACTATGAAGGCAAAATTTCAAAGTATCTATACAAACTCAATGAAAGCTACTGAGTTATTCGATTTGAATCCCACATATTTTACAAATCAAGGAATTATTGACGATGTAATGTTACACGATTTAGCTGTTCAAGGTGTCTTAGTAAATCATCCTTCATTTATGAATTTTATAAAGTAGAGATCATGCTTGACTTAGTAATTAAAATAGAAAAAATAACGAGTTCCTATACAGTAATTCAAAACAATGTATGGTGCTGTGTAGATGGATATCTGACCCAATTTAGCCTTGTCGCGTTAGATAGAATAAAAAAAAGTGATGTTTGTCAAAACTACCAAACAATATCATTTTACAATAACACAATAGTTGCAATATTCAATAAAGGTATTCATTGCTACAATTCAGAATTGGAATTAGTTGATAGCTTTGACCTAAGAATAGGTACATACAATATTAGTCAAAATGGCCATGCAGTTGTTAGTGTAGAATATGATTATATATCATTTTTAGGTACAAGCGGAATATTTGATCTTACAGAGAAAAAGATATTATGGACCGGAATTAAAGGAGATAATCTAAAATTGGTAAACGACCAAATCTTTGGAGTATCAAAAAACAGAGTGTCAAATTTGAGTCCAATTGATGGATCATTAAATTGGTCTTTTGAATATGAAGAAAAACAAACAATTCCCGATATTTATTATGGAAATGAAGGAAATGTATTAATAGGTTTTGAAGGGAAAAATGAATTAAGTTTGATTAATGGTAAATCAGGCCAAATCGTTTGGTCTATTGATTCATTTAATAAAGGAGTTAAGGTTGATTATAGAAATAGCCTTATACATCAGTTTTTAATTGGTTACGTCAGATATAGTTTAAAAACCGGTGAGGTACTAAATAGAAATGTAAATCGTGAATATTATTCTGAAATAGAAATAGAATCGCAAAGGTCAAATTATGCATTAGGTGTAGATCATATATATACCACTGATTGGAAAAAGGGTATAATTGGAGCCTTTTGCCTAAATAAGCTGAAATTTGATTGGATTTATAGGATTAAAACAGGAAACTTTCCTGCCACTGCGAAATTAGTTTGGATAACACCCTATTTATTAGTGAAGGATTCAAACAACAATTTGTACGTCTTTAAAGAAAAAGATTCAACGCTGCTACAAGTTTCTAATTCGTAACTTTCAATAACAAATTATTTTCTTACCCCCAAGCTCACAAACCAAATCCACCCCGCATGATTACTAAATAAGAGTTCCCAGTTCTTTCGGCATATATTTCATGTCATTGCAGTGGTGGATTGGAAAGACGTTTTTCACGCATCGCCAAAAAATACTTCATTCTGAATCACGGATTCAAATAATTACACAGATAACACGGATTATTCCTGCCGACTTCAGTGAAATCCTTTAATCCGCTTAATCCGTGATTCAGAAAAAAAGCGAGAATTCAAAATAATATTAACTCCTCAACTTAAATGACAACTTTCAAAAAAGAATTATTTTCTTACTCTTAAGGTCCCAAACCAAATCCACTCAGCATGATTACTAAATACAAATCCTCAATTCTACCGTTCTATATTTCATATCATTTGAAGTGGTGTATTGGATAGACGTTTTTACATGCGTCGTCAAAAAATACTTCAGTCTGAATCACGCTTGTCTGCCCACTAAGGCAGGGATTCAAATGATTACACAGATAACAAGGATCATTCCTGCCGATTTCAGTGAAATCCTTTAATCCGCTTAATCCGTGATTCAGAAAATCTTAATAAATCTTAACTTTCCCACAATAGCCGGTTTTTACTGCTGGTCTTTCGCCTTGGCAGTTATTAACTAACCCTAGCATGAGTTATTACTCACATCCTACAACAGCAGATAATTTTTTATCATACGATATCAGCACAATTATCCCTATTTCCCAAAACAAAATCAACTCGCTAATTCAATTTTAAATAAAAATATTATTTTTGTTAATAATTATAAATTACAAAATATTTTTTTTATCTTTAAATTCTATTTAGGCTAGTCACTTATTCCTTATATTTTTATTCAT
>ERZ724517.244-NODE-244-length-33983-cov-4.205641_pt1 | contig 33983 bp, 39 predicted proteins | sample MGYA00376050_ERZ724517 | MGnify/ENA primary metagenome ERZ724517 (study PRJEB28724, sample SAMN07190886) | activated sludge metagenome | isolation source: activated sludge of sewage treatment plant in Hong Hong | place: USA: Christiansburg, Virginia | collected... | reverse complement strand
CCGATCCGCGAGCACGGCAACCCTGTCGCAGATCGCATAAAGCGTATCGAGATCGTGCGTGATCAGAAAGACCGTAAAACCGAGAGTCTTCTGCAAGCTCTGCGTCAACGAATCGAAGGCAGCCGCACCGATGGGATCGAGCCCGGCGGTCGGCTCATCGAGAAACAGCAGCGTCGGGTCCAGCGCCAGGGCGCGCGCCAGCCCCGCCCTTTTGCGCATGCCTCCGGACAGCTCGGCCGGATATTTCGGACCCGCATCCGGCGGCAGGCCGGACATGACGACCTTGTAGGCCGCGATTTCATCAAGCAGCGATTCGGAAAGATCGGGATAATATTCGCGCAGCGGAACCTGGATATTCTCGGCCACGGTCAGTGTCGAAAACAGGGCTCCCCCCTGAAACAGCACGCCCCAGCGCCGCCGGATGTCGAGGGCTTCCAGTTCGTCCTTGTCGAGCATCGATTCGCCAAAGACGAGCACTTCACCTTCATCCGGTCGCTGGAGGCCGATGATCGAGCGCATCAGCACGGACTTGCCTGTGCCCGAGCCGCCAACAACACCCAGGATTTCGCCATTGCGCACATCGAGATCCAGGTCTTCATGCACGACCTGCGGCCCGAAGCTGTTCTTCAGGCCGCGAACGCGAATCGCAATGGGATCGTCCCTGTTCATCAATCCCAACCGATCGAGGTAAAAAAGACCGCGAAGAAGGCATCAAGGACGATGACCAGAAAGATGGCCTGCACCACGGCGGAAGTTGTGCGCAGACCCACTTCTTCGGCATTGCCCTTGACCTGCATGCCCTGGAAGCAGCCCGAAATCGCAATGATCGCGCCGAACACCGGAGCCTTGGTCAGCCCGACCCAGAGGTCGGTCATCGGGATGACTTCGCGCAACCGCTGAATATAGGTGAGCGGAGGAATATCCAGCGAAAGCCAGCAGAAAATGCCGCCGCCGATCATGGCGACGATCATCGAGAAGAAACCGAGCAACGGCATCATGAGCGTCGTCGCCAGCATGCGGGGAAGAACAAGGGCTTCGATCGGCGAAACCCCGATTGTCCGCATCGCATCGACTTCCTCGGTCAGCTTCATTGTGCCGAGCTGGGCCGCAAAGGCAGAGCCCGACCGGCCCGCGACCATGATTGCCGTCATCAGCACCCCGAGTTCGCGGGTCGTGATCCGGCCAATAAGGTTCACGGTCAGAGACTCCGCGCCGAACTGCCGAAGTTGCACCGCACCCTGTTGCGCAATGACGATGCCAATCAGAAAGCTCATCAGCCCGACAATGAAGAGCGCCTTGACGCCGACCAGCTCGAACCGCTGGATCACGGCATTCATCCTGAAGCGGCGCGGGTTTCGAATCACGGACCAGGTGCCCACCAGGATCGCGCCGAAAAAGGACAACAGCCCGAGCATCGTCTGCGCGGCAATCACCGTTGCATCACCAACTTCGTCAAGCACCCGCAGGAAGGGACTGAACGGCTCCGGCCGCATCAGCACCGGCTTGTCGGAACGTTCCACCTGCCGCAGGAGCGTCTGTCCATTGGCGTCGAGCCCGACGATTTTTGCTTCATTCTCTGTCGCAAGCTTATGAACAATCCACGCGCCGACTGTGTCGATCCGCTGGATTTGCGTCAGGTCTATCCGCTTCGGCGGCCTTTCGAGCGCCTCGAGACGGCGTGGCAGATCGTCCAGACGCGGCAGCGTCAAACGGCCTGTGAAGCGAAGGACGGGCACATCGCCATCCATTTCCTCCACAAAATCGGCCTTGAGAGAGTCCGGTTCCGGCATAATCCTCAAACACTGCTGCATTCGCTGCTTACGGGCAAGCTGCAATGCCATTATGGCGAAATCATGCAGCGCCTCGCAATTTACGACATGGACAAGACAATCACACGACGGGCAACCTTCGGGCCGTTCCTGTTTTATGCCTCGCTGCGCTACAGGCCTTGGCGGATTTTGCTGGCGCCCGTGCTTGCTGTCACGGTCATTGCCTATGGCCTGAAGCTGCTCAACCGTGCGCAACTGAAGGAAATCAACCTGGCATTGATGCTGGGCAGGCGGATCGATTCGGCTGCCCTTGCACGAATTTCAGCAGGTTTTGCCGGTCGCACATTGACAAGGAATGTCTTTCGGGCCGCACTGGACCGGATCGATGCCGATCGCGCCGACGGATACCGGATCGTCATCGCCAGTGCCTCCTATGCCTTTTATGTGTCGCACGTGGCCCGATTGCTGGGGACGGACGCAGTGGCCACGCAGGCAACGCCGGTCGATCATGACGTCACCCCGACGATTGCCGGAGAGAATTGCTATGGCGCAGCCAAGCTTGCAATGGTCATGGACTGGATGAAGACCCAGTCCATCGCCCGTGAACACGCCTACATCCGCTTCTATTCGGATCACGCCTCAGACGCGCCCTGCCTTGAATGGGCTGACGAGGCCTTCGCTGCCAACCCGCACGGTGCGCTGCGAGCGCTGGCGAGGACGCGCGGCTGGACGATTCTGGACTGGGGTTGATCCGATCGGGATTTCCGGATTGTGCTCCTCATAGCCGAAACAGCGTGACGATGTCAAGTATAATTGTCCAGATAGGATAATTATCGGTTTTTATATGGATCATACAGCCCTTAGCGCCTGTTCGAAATCGGCGATCAGGTCATCCGCATCCTCGACCCCGATGGAGATCCGCACCATGTTTGGCGTGATGCCGAGTGCCGCCTTGCGATCGTCGGGCACAGACAGGTGCGTCATCGCGGCGGGGCAGCTGGCCAATGTTTCCGTCCCGCCAAGGCTGACGGCGAGCTTGGCGATCTTCAGCGCGTCGAGAAAGGCGAAGGCCTCCCGTTCGCCGCCCTTCAGATAGAGCGAAAAGGTTGAGCCCGCGCCCGTGCAGTGGCGCCGGTAGATATCAGCCTGCCGTTCAGTTTCGGGGAAGCCCAGATAGACAATCTTTTCCACCTTGGGCTGATCCTTCAGCCAGGCGCAGATCTTCGCGGCATTTTCCCCGGCGCGGCTCATTCTCAGTTCGAGCGTTTCGAGGCTTCTCAGCAGCATCCAGGCACTGTTGGGGTCAAGGATCGTTCCAATCGTGTTGCGCATCGACCGGATGGTGTTGATATGCCCCTTCGATCCCAGCGCACCGCCGGCAACCAGATCGCTATGGCCCCCGGCATATTTGGTCAGGCTGTAGACGACGATATCGGCGCCGTGCGTCAGTGGCTTGTGCCAGAGCGGCCCGAGGAAGGTATTGTCGATCACGATCGGTGGCCGATCCTCGCCCGTTCCGAACCGGGTGTCACGGACGTTTGCCACAGCCTCGACATCGACAAGAACATTGGTCGGGTTGGCCGGGCTTTCGAGATAGATCAGCGAAACACGGCCAAGAGCCTGTGCCTTCTCCACCACGGCATCGATCTCCTCCGGGGTCGCACCCGCCGGAAAGTCGAGCCATTTGACTCCGAACTTTCCGAGGATGCGGCCGATCAGCGTTTCGGTTGCCGCGTAGAGCGGCGCCGAATGGACAATCACGTCGCCTGGCTGGACAAAGGCCAGCAGCACTGTCGCAATGGCGGACATGCCACTCGAGAACGTCAACGCATCCTCGGCATCTTCCCAGACGCCGAGCCTGTCTTCGGCAATCTCCTGATTCGGGCCGTTGAACCGCGAATAGACAAGACCCTCCGCGCCGCCGGGGCGCTTTCCCGTCACGCCTTCGAAATGCCGTTTGCCGGCCGCCGCATTCTCGAAGACAAAGGTCGAGGTGAGAAAGATCGGCGGCTTGAGCGACCCTTCGGAGAGAGCCGGATCGAAACCATGCCCCATCATGAGCGTGTTGGGCTGGAGCCTGCGATTGCCGATTGCCCGGACACTCGCCTTTGGACGACGGCGCTGATTATCCTCAGTCATGTAATTTGCTTTCCGAAAACTGTAATATTATTGTGCAGTCTAGCGGAAAGACCGTCAGCCCGGAAGCCCGATCAGCGAAATCTGTCGACCATAGCCGGGCTCTCCGCGGTGGGTTGCCCGGCGGAAGCTGAAGAACCGGTCCGCATCCGGATAGGTGTCCAGTCCCAGCATCTCCACGCGGCCGATCCCGGCTGCTGCCAGCCGCGCGGCCACATAGGCTTCGAGATCGAACTGCTGATGCCCGGCGCGGCCCGGCGAGAAGAAGCGCTCATTGGCGGGATCAGCAGCTTCGAAGCGCTGCGCAAAGCCATCGTCGACCTCGTAAGAGCTTCTGGCGATCACAGGGCCGATGGCTGCAACGATCCGGTCTCGAGACGCGCCCAGCTTTTCCATGGCCACAATGGTCGAATCGGTCACGCCGCCGAGCGCGCCCTTCCACCCGGCATGAGCTGCACCTACGACGCCCGCCTCCACATCGGCAAGCAGGACGGGCGTGCAATCTGCCGTCAAGACGCCAAGCAGAAGGCCGGGCCGATCTGTGACGAGCGCATCGGCATGCGGCCGCTCGTCGTCGGGCCACGGCTTTTGCGCCACAACAGCCTCTGCCGAATGGACCTGGTGGAGCGTGACCAGTGCGGCCCCCGGCAGCACCGCCTCGACAGCGCGCCTGCGGTTTTCCTCGATCGCCGTCCGTTCATCCTCTGAACCCAGCCCGACATTGAGGCCCGCGTAGAGCCCCGTCGAAACGCCACCGCGTCGGCCAAGAAAACCATGTGGCAAGCCCGCCATCGCTTGTGCTGAGATCACTTCGACCGGGTCCACTGCACTCTCCATCAGAATCCGGCTGGTTCCGGCCAATCGGGCGAGACAATGGCCATCGCGCGAAACAGTCTGCCCATATCTGCGGGGCTCGTCAGGCGACGATGCGCTTCTGCCAGTCGCTCGCCTTCGTGGCGATTCGCGCGCGCCAGGGTTGACGCGCGCTCCGCAATGCCGAGGCTACCCAGAAAATCACCCTGCGAAACCGGTCCGCGAACCGCACCGCCGGCCAGTGTTGCAATTGCCGCGAGCGCCGTGAAATCGACATGGGCCGTGAGGTCGTGTTCGCCGGGCGCTTCAAAGGGATTGGCAAAATTATGGCCCTTCACAGCCTGAAGCGTCTCGCCGACGGCCGGTCCGTCATAGCCATAGTCGACAATCAACGCAGCGCCGCCCTGCTTCACAAGCCGCGTCGCCAATGCGCGCGCGATTGCAACGCTTGCCGGTGAGCTTTCGATGATACTCCCGGCGGGAGCCTCACGCACGCCGTCCGGAATCACGGTTTCGGGCACAAGCTTTCCGGCGACGGGCAGGAAAATCAGATCCTGGCATGCGACCCGCCGTTCACGCCAGCCATCGCTGGCTTTGACAAGCTGATAGACGGGCAAGGCGTCGAAGAACTCATTGGCAATGACCAGCAAGGGGCAATCGTCCGGCAGGCCGCTGACATCATCATGAAAATGCGCGCCCTGAATGCGCTCAGCCTGCAGTGTGCGAAGCAGGGGACTCGTTTCGACGAAATGGACCTGCGGCCTCAGCCCGGTACTGGCCATCGCCCGAAGTGCATCGGCGGCGAGAGTTCCGCGGCCCGGACCCAGCTCGACATAACGAATCTCCGGCCGCCCCGCGCGCACCCAGAGGTCCGCACACCAGGCGCCGAGCAATTCGCCGAACATCTGGCTGATCTCTGGCGCGGTTATGAAATCGCCGCTCGCGCCAAGCGGATCCCGCGTCGCATAATAATGCGCATTGGCCGCCGCCATGAACTGCGCGACCGGAATCGGGCCGCCAAGCGTAATGGCGCGCGCCAGGCGTTCGGGCAGATGAGGCTCAGGCGACGCTGGCTGTTCCGGCAACGGATTCCACCCGGTCGCGGCGCGCCTTGGAGGTCAGGATGAGATAAATCCCCAAAAGGATCATCGGCACACACAATGTCTGCCCCATCGTCAGGCCGAACAGGCCAGCCACGCCGACATCGGGCTCCCTCAGGAATTCGAGCCCGAAGCGCACCGAGCCATAGAGCAGGGCGAGCATCCCGAACAGGCGCCCCGGAAAATACCGCGCGTCAGATTTCCAGAAGAGCAGCCAGAGCACGGCAAAGGGCAGCAGTCCCTCCAGTCCCGCCTCATAAAGCTGGCTCGGGTGCCGAGCAATCTCGTCGCCGGTTGCAGGGAAGATCATGGCCCAGGGTACATCGGTTGGTCGCCCCCAAAGCTCTCCATTCACGAAATTGGCGAGACGGACGAAGAACAGCCCGAACGGCGTGGCACAGGCAATATAATCGCAGAAACGAACGAAGCTCAGCTTGTTGCGGCGCGTGAACCAGCCAATCGCGATCAACGTGCCCAATGTGCCGCCGTGCAGCGACATGCCGCCCTCCCAGAGCTTGAACACGTCCAGCGGTGTGAGGAAAATCTCCGGCTTGTAGAACAGGCAATAGCCGAGGCGCCCGCCGAGAATAATGCCAAGCGTGGCGTAGAACACAAAGTCGTCTGCATGTCGCCGGGCCATCGGGGCGCCGGGCTGCGCAATGAGCTTCAGCAGATACCACCAGCCGACGAGAATGCTCGCGATATAGGCAAGGCTATACCAGCGAAGCTTGAAAAACCCGAGGTCCAGAGCAATCGGGGAAAGCCCGAGCTGGTCATAACGGATGGCAGACGTAGCGTCAGCGAGTAACGGCAGGATCAAGGCTTTTCCCCAGCAATTTTCCCCTCCATAGAGGGGCCAAACAAGAAGACCAAGAGGAAGAGAGAGACGATGCCATCTGAGTTGGACCTGCGCCTCGAAAAGGCGACTGCCGAACTGACAAGCGCCGACGGCCCCATGCCGTTGACGACATTCCGCCAGCACGGGGTCGACCTGCCGATGATCGCAGCTGCGCCACCGGCACTCACACATTATTTTGCGTATTTCAGCGCCCAGCATGGCGAAACGACCTTCCTTGTCGATGGAGAGGAACGGTTGAGCTACGCCCAGACCTATGCCGCAGCGCGCAAGGTGGCCGGGGCTCTGATTGAAGGTTATGCGGTCAGGCGTGGGGACCGGATTGGCATCGCGATGCGCAATGCGCCGTCCTGGGTCGTGCTCTATATGGCCATCTTGATGGCCGGAGGCTGTGCAACGCTCCTCAATGGGTGGTGGCAGGGGGCCGAATTGGCTGCCGGCATCGACGATGTCGAGGCCAGCATTGTGTTTGTCGATGCGCCGCGCGCAAAGAGGCTGGAAGAGGCGGGGTACAAGGGCAACGCCAGGATCGTCACACTCGATATCGCCCAGCTGATCGATCAGGCCATGGCACCTTTGCTGGCAAGTGGCGGCGGCGCAGACACGCCCCTGCCCGAAATTACAGGCGACGATCTCGCAACCATCCTTTTCACGTCGGGGTCGACGGGCCAGTCGAAAGGGGCCTTTTCAACGCACCGGGCCGTTATCCAGGGCACGTTCAACTATATCGTGCAGGCCTTGGTGATGCTTCGCCTTGCCACCGAAGACGGCACAATCGGTCCGGATCGCCCGCCGCATGCATCATTGCTGACAGTGCCCTTGTTTCACGTGACCGGCGAAGTGCCGATCATGCTCGTCAGCTTCGCCATCGGCCGCAAGATCGTGATGATGCCCAAATGGAACGCCGTGACCGCGATGGAGCTGATCCAGCGCGAGAAGATTACCAATTTTACCGGCGTTCCCCTGATGAGCTTCGAATTGCTGACGCACCCTGACCGTCACAAATATGACCTCTCGTCCTTGCAGGGACTTGCGGGTGGCGGTGCGCCACGCCCCGTCGATCATGTTCGCCGGCTGGTCGAGGAATTCCCGACGGCTCCGCCTGCGCTGGGCTACGGCCTCACTGAGACCAATGCGATTGGCGCGGGGATCTTTTCGACCAACTATCTGGAAAAGCCCAACAGCACCGGGGCGCCATCCAAGCCACTTGTCGATCTTGCCATTCTCGACGACGCCGGAAAGTCAGTGCCCCAGGGCGAACGGGGCGAAGTCTCGATCCGTTCAGTGGCGCTTTTCAGCGGTTATTGGAACCGGCCCGATGCCACAGCCGACTGCATGACGTCAGACGGATATTTCCGCACGGGCGACATCGGCTACCTCGATGCCGACAATTATCTCTTCATTGTGGACCGCAAGAAGGACATCATCATCCGTGGCGGCGAGAATATATCCTGCCAGGAAGTCGAAGCCGAAATCTACAAGCATCCAGCCGTTGCCGAAGCGTGCGTCTTTGGTCTGCCCGACGAGCGGCTGGGCGAAGTTGTCGGCGCTGTTGTCTTTTGCCACCCGGGCCAGAGCGTGACGTCCGACGCATTGTCCGACTTCCTGAAATCGCAGTTGGCTGCGTTCAAGTTGCCGCAACAGATCTGGATTGCGGATCACCCGTTGCCCCGATTGGGCACGGAAAAGATCGACAAGGTCGCGCTGCGCAAGGCATATCGGGAAATCTGGGCGGCAACTCCAAAGGCCTGAATTTTGCCCCGGGGCTTCCCCCGGAATCGATCAGGCTCTAAGCGCCATTCAATGGAGTTCTCACGGCGATCCTTGCTGGCAGGGGCAGCAATCGGCGGCGGGCTGGCGATCGGCTGGGCGCTTTGGCCGCGGGCCTATCCGCCGAACCTTGTCGCGGCAGAAGGCGAACGCATCTTCAATGCCTGGCTCAAGATCGGAACCGACGGACATGTGACTGTCGTCGTGCCGCAAGTGGAAATGGGACAGGGCAGCTATACAGTCATTCCCCAGATCATTGCCGACGAACTGGGGGCAGACTGGCGAACGATTGCCGTCGAACCGGCGCCGCTCAGCCCCGCCTACGCCAACACTGTCTTTGCTGATGAATGGCATGAAGGATGGTGGCCGAAGGAGAAGGTGCAAGCAACGGGCGGATCTTCCACAGTTCGCGGTTATGAGTTCGTGGCGCGGCAAGCGGGTGCGGCGGCGCGCGCGCTTCTTTGCAAAGCAGCAGCAAAGCGCTGGGATGCGGACTGGCTGGCCTGCGACACAGAGGGTGGATTCGTGACACGCGGCGACGATCGTCTGCGTTTTGGGGAACTTGTCGAAGACGCAGCTCGCATGAGTCTTCCAAAGGATATTCCCCTGCGAACGGGAAATGGGGTCGACCGTCTCTCGGGGCGGGGCATGAACCGGCTGGACATTCCGGCCAAGCTTGACGGATCGGCAAATTTTGCCGCCGATATTCGCCTGCCGGACATGGTTTATGCGTCCATTCGGCAGGGGCCGCTTGGCGATTCCACATTGAAATCGGTCGACAAGGCCGCAGCGGACAGGATTTTCGGTGTGCTCGAAATTGTCGAGCATGAACGGTGGGTGGCGGCAATAGCCACCAATTGGTGGGCAGCAAACCGGGCACTGGACGCCATGCATCCCAGATTTTTCAATCGGGACAGGTTTTCGGGGGATCGTTCGATTGACCGCGCACTTGTCAACGCCCTTGGGGTTGAAGGCACGCGCGTGGCCGAAGCGGGCGATGTCGATGCTGCTTTGGAAAACGCCCGCGTTTCGACGGCTGAATATTCGGTGGGGCTTGCGCCGCACGCCGCCATCGAGCCGCTGAGCGCGACAGCCACACTCGTGGATGGCAGGCTTCAGCTCTGGATTGCGACGCAATTGCCCGGCCTTGCACGCGACGCCGCCGCGCGCGCGATCGGGATCGATCCTGAGGACGTGACAATCCACCCGATGCTTGTCGGGGGGTCGTTCGGGCGCAAGTATGAAGTCGAGATCGCCGGGCAGGTTGCGATCCTGGCACTGAAGATCAAGCGCCCGGTGCAACTCACCTGGTCGCGTGCCGAGGATTTGATGCATGAGCCATTCCGTCCGGCAGCGCGGGCACGGATGACGGCGCGGCTCGGGCGGGCTGGGCATATTGATGCCTGGCTGGCGCAAATCGCTGCGCCCAATGGCCTTGGCGAAATGCGATCGCGCACGATGGGAGGACATTCTGCAGACGCGGCGCGCCGGCATCACGCGGGAAAGGCACATTTGCACGCCGTGGAAGGTGCGGCGCCATCCTACACGATTGAAAATTTTGGCATCAATCATCACCCCGCCGACATTGGGGTGCCCACGGGCCCCTGGCGGGGCCGTGCGCACAGCTATACGGCCTTTTTCAACGAATGCTTCATCGATGAGCTTTCCCGTGAAAGCGGCGTGGAACCTTTTTCCTTCCGTATGGCGATGCTTGGAGGCAATCCCCGGCTGGCTCTTTGCCTGTCCAAAGTTGCAACCAAAGGTGGATGGGAAGGTGGTGGCCAGGGCACAGGCCAGGGATTGGCGTGCCACGCGATGGCCGGAAGCCAGATTGCCGTGCTCGCCGAAGCCCAGCTCGACGACAGTCAGCGCATCCGCGTGACCCGGCTGGTCGCCGTCGCCGATATCGGGCGGGTCATCAATCCTGACATTGCCAGACAGCAAATCGAAGGCGGCCTGCTGTTCGGTATGGCGGCAGCCACCGGCAACGCTGTCCATATCACTCGCGGTGTGGCCGGTCCCTTGCGGCTGCGCGAATTGGGCCTGCCCAAGCTGGGGGACATGCCCGAAATTTCGGTCGAGCTTGTCGCCAGCAATGCAGCCCCGGGGGGTGCCGGGGAACTGGGTGTTCCAGCTGTCGCGCCAGCCATTGCCAATGCCATTTTTGCAGGCAGCGGTCGGCGCATCCGTAGCCTGCCTCTTTCCCCGGCCAACTTCTGATGGCGCGGCCTGCCAATCATCCTGCGGCACTCAACGGACGGATAGGGGTCCTGCTGGTCAACCTCGGTTCGCCCGAGGCGCCAACGAGGGCGGCAGTGCGATCCTATCTCAAGGAATTTCTCTCCGACCGGCGCGTCGTCGAAATTCCGCCGCTGCTTTGGCAGCCGATCCTGCACGGATTCGTCCTGACCACGCGACCGAGTCGATCCGCTCACGCCTATGCGCAAATCTGGACAGAAGAAGGCTCACCGCTTGTTGCCATCACCCGGCGCCAGGCAGAGAAGGTACAGACTGCATTGGGAAGCGATGTCATAGTCGATTGGGCGATGCGCTATGGCCAGCCTTCGATCAGCGACCGGCTTGCCGCACTTCAGGCCGCTGGATGCGACCGCATCCTCCTCGCGCCGCTTTACCCGCAATATTCAAGCGCAACGACCGCAACTGTATTCGACGCAGCTGCTGCGGCCCTTGCCGAGATGCGCTGGCAGCCCAGCCTCCGCGTCCTGCCGCCATATTATGATGACCCGGCCTACATCGGCGCTCTCGAAACCAGCGTGGCCGCAGGGCTGGCTGCTTTGCCATTCGTACCTGACACGATCATCGCCAGCTTCCATTCGCTTCCCGCACGCACACTCGATCTTGGCGATCCCTACTACTGCCAGTGCATGAAAACGGCGCGCCTCCTGTCCGAGGCGTTGGGACGCGAGCTGAAAATCAGCTTCCAGTCACGCCTTGGCCGCGCCAAATGGCTCGAACCGGCCACCGATGCGACACTTTCCAACCTTCCACAGAGCGGAGTGCGCAAGATCGCAATCATCGCGCCAGGATTTGCAGCAGACAATCTTGAAACACTTGAGGAACTGGCCATTCGCGGGCGCGAATCGTTCATTGAAGCGGGCGGAACCGATTTTGCCTACCTGCCCTGCCTCAATGACGGTGACTTTGGGCTAACAATGCTCTCGACTTTACTTTCGCGTGAACTTGCAGGTTGGCGACCGTCTCCCTAATCTTGCCGAACGGCAACGAAGGAACGGCACGATGGGCAAGGTGGCAATTGTAACCGGCGGAACGCGAGGCATTGGAGAAGCGATCTGTATCGCGCTCAAGGACGCCGGCTTCAAGGTTGCTGCCAATTACGCAGGCAATGCCGAGCGCGCCAAGGCGTTTACCGAACGTACGGGCATTCCCGCATACCAGTGGGACGTTGCCGATCACGCAGCCTGCCTTGAAGGCTGTGCAAAGGTCGCTGCAGACCTTGGCCCGATTGATGTTGTCGTCAACAATGCCGGCATCACGCGCGACGGCACGCTCCTCAAGATGAGCTATGAAGCCTGGAAAGAAGTGATCGATACCAATCTGGGTGGCTGCTTCAACATGGCCAAGGCAACATTTGCGGGGATGAAGGACAGGGGTTGGGGGCGTATTGTCAACATCGGATCGATAAATGGCCAAGCGGGGCAATATGGCCAGGTGAACTATGCTGCCGCCAAGTCCGGCATTCACGGGTTCACCAAGGCGCTGGCGCAGGAAGGCGCGAAGTTTGGTGTAACCGTCAATGCAATTGCCCCCGGCTATATCGACACGGATATGGTTGCGGCTGTCCCGGCGGATGTGCTTGCCAAGATCGTTGCCAAGATTCCGGTCGGGCGGCTCGGTCAGGCCAGCGAGATTGCTCGCGGCGTGGCATTTTTGTGTTCTGAAGAGGGCGGATTCATCACCGGGTCGACCATGTCGATCAACGGCGGGCAACACATGTATTGATGACAGGCCCAGTCAAGCGCTCGGTCACGATTGCAGGCCATGAAACCTCGATCAGCCTCGAGCCGGTGTTCTGGCAAGCGCTCAAGACGTCCGCCGAAAGCCAGTCGCTGCCGCTCAATGCACTTGTTGCCCAGATCGATGCCCAGAGAATTGAACTGAACAACCCTCCGAACCTTGCGAGCGCGATCCGCGTTTGGCTGATGGAACGAGCCGTGGCCCGTTTGGGAGATTAAATCGGTTCGCCGCTCAACCGCTGGCAAATCATGTCGAGCTGTTCAAGCGAAGAATAGGAAAGCGTCATCGTCCCCGAACGCGCCTGATGATTGATCTTGACCTTCAGGCCCAGCATGTCGGTCAGCTGCCGTTCGAGCGCCAAAAGGTCGGGATCTCCAACCCGGTCGCCTGATCGCGGGCTGCGCGTTCGTGCAGGCGCTTTCGCCTTCTTTACAAGCCGTTCGGTTTCGCGCACCGATAGGCCCCGCTGGACGATCATGCGCCCAAGCACCAAGGGATCCTCCGCCCCCAGCAGCGCCCGGGCATGGCCCATCGTGATCTCGCCCGCGGTCAGCCAGTCATGCACTGGCAAGGGCAGATTGCGGAGCCGCATGAGATTCGCGACATGGCTGCGCGATTTTCCGACAATCCGGCCAAGGGCTTCCTGCGTATGTCCGTGATCGTCAATCAGCCTGCGATACGCTTCCCCTTCTTCCCACGCATTCAGTTGTTCGCGCTGGATATTCTCGATGATCGCAATTTCGAGCGCTGTAACGTCGTCAAATTCCCTAATTATTACAGGAACTTGATGAATTTGGGCCTTTTGCGCGGCACGCCAGCGGCGCTCGCCTGCGATGATTTCGTAATGGCCGTCATGTTCCGGATCGCGCACAACGATAGGCTGGAGCATACCCCGCGACTTGATCGATTCAGCCAGTTCATCAAGAGCATCATCCCTGAAGGTCTTGCGCGGCTGATTGGGCAGCGGTCGCAATCGATTGACATCGACCATCCGCACGCCGTCCGGCGCGGCGCCGTCAAGCGCCACCGGCGCCTCCCGCTCGATTTCGCCAAGCAAGGCGGACAGGCCCCGGCCGAGTCCAGTCGGGCGCTTCTTCAGCGGTGTGGCCGGGGTTTCTTCGCTCACGCCGCAGCCTTTTGCCGGGGAAGCCGACCGATCAGTTCACGGGCCAAAGCCATATAGGCTTCCGACCCAGGACATTTATGATCGTAGATCAACGCAGGCAGGCCGTGGCTCGGCGCTTCGGACAGGCGGACATTGCGCGGAATCACCGTTTCAAACACGGCCTTGCCAAGACAAGTGCGCACATCCTGGGCCACTTGCTCGGTCAGCCGGTTACGGCGATCATACATCGTAAGCGCAACACCAAGAATCGAAAGTGTCGGGTTGAACCGTCCCCTGATCCGTTCAACTGTCTGTAATAATTGACTTAATCCTTCCAATGCGAAAAATTCGCACTGGAGGGGAACGAGAAGCGATTGCGCTGCAACCATAGCGTTGAGAGTCAACAGGCCAAGAGACGGCGGGCAATCGAACAACGCGATGTCCCATTTGCCCGGCGGCGCCGTTTCAAGTGCCGTCAACAGGCGGTGCGTTCGCTGTTCAAACTCGACCAGTTCAATTTCCGCACCGGACAGATCGGGCGTCGACGCAATGAGATCAAGTCGCGGGATTCGTGTTGCAATCACGGCATCGGCAAGCCCGCATTCCCCAAGAAGCAAATCGTAGCTTGAGCGCACACGCTCCGCCTGGTGGATGCCAAGACCCGTCGATGCGTTGCCTTGCGGATCAAGATCGACCAGCAGCACTCTCCATCCCGTTGCAGCCAATGCAGTCGCAACATTGATTGCCGTCGTGGTCTTTCCCACGCCACCCTTCTGATTTGCAACAGCGATACGGATCATCGGGCTCTTTTCCTCGGTCTTACACCGGTAGCGACGATTATCGCGGCGTCGGCGTCAGTCTGGCTGGATTCCACTTGAAAGCTACCCTGCCACGAACTTGCGACCGATTCCAGTTCTTCGCGCACACTTCGGCCCTTTGGCAGCAGCCAGCGCGTCTTTTCTGTGGAAAAGCGGTGGGCGAGCGTCAAAAGCTTAGCCAATGGCGCAAATGCGCGCGCGGAAATCGTGCCCACGGGGAAGGTCTCAAGCGTCTCAAGCCGCCCGCAATGCACCCTGACATTGGTCAATCCCAGCGAACTTGCCTGATCGACCAGAAAGTCAAAGCGCTTCCGTCGGGATTCAACGAGAATGAGGGGCAATTCAGCAAGAATGGCGATGATCATGCCGGGAAAGCCCGCACCTGTCCCTAGGTCAAGCCAGGAAGGGTGCGACGGATCGATCTTCGGGCCAAGGCGAAGCAACTGTGCCGAATCGAGAATGTGGCGGCTCCAGATGTGTGGTATCGTTGCTGAACTGATCAAATTCTGTCGCTCATTTTCGGCGATCACTGCCGCGCCGAATGCCTCGAGCCGAGCCATTGTTTCACGTGAAACATCAAAATGACGAACGAGCCAGTCCCTGACTTCCTCGTCGGTCATGCTGCTTTCCGTTTTGCGCTCACAAGGATTGCTGCGAGCGCCGCCGGTGTGATGCCTCGAATCCGTTCGGCAGCTCCAAGCGTTGCCGGACGCGCCGCCTCCAGGCGCTCGACCATTTCATTCGAGAGTCCGGCAATAGCGCGATAGTCGATCAGCTCGCCAAGCTTGACGGCTTCATTAGCCTTCATCGCCCGAATTTCCGCCTCCTGGCGCGCAACATAAGGTGCGTAGCGGGCGTCCTCAATAACCTCGGCAACGATGGATGGCTGCCAATCCGAAAGCTCGGGCAGCATTGCATTGAGGTCATTGGCATCAAGCCCGGCAATACGAACAAGTTCGTAGAGGGAGTGCTTTTCCCCTCCGGTTCCACGTGGATCACGCTCAATCCGGGCCTTGAGCAGATTGATCAACGCAGCACGTTCCGAACTGTAGCGCTCAAACCAGTTGCGCCGCGCAAGTTCGACACAACCGACGTCGATGGCCAGCGGCGTTAGTCTTGTGGCTGCGTTATCCGAACGGAGCCGCAATCGATATTCCGCTCGCGCCGTGAGCATCCGGTATGGTTCGGTAATGCCTTGCAAAACAAGATCATCAATCATCACGCCAATATAGGAAGTGGCACGGTCGAATAGGACGGGCGGTCGCCCCAGCGCTTGTGCGGCAGCATTCAACCCTGCCACCAGACCTTGCGCGGCAGCCTCTTCATACCCGGTTGTGCCGTTAATCTGCCCGGCGCAGAACAGCCCCTCAATGTCCTTCAGGGCCAGCGTCGGGTGCAAAGCGCGCGGGTCGATATGATCATATTCCACCGCATAGCCGGGCTGAACAATCTCCACCCGCTCAAGTCCCTTGATTGTCCGCAGAAAGGTTAGCTGCACATCGGCGGGAAGAGACGTCGAAATCCCATTGGGATAGACGAGCGTACAGTCCAAACCCTCCGGCTCAAGAAAAATCTGATGCCCGTCCCTGTCCCCAAAGCGGTGGATCTTGTCTTCAATCGACGGACAGTAACGCGGACCTTGCCCCTCGATATGCCCTGCGAAGAGCGGAGACCGATCGAGACTCTTGCGGATCACCTCGTGAGTCCGGCTGTTGGTGCGCGCAATTGCGCAGTAAAGTTGGGGTGTTTCACGTGAAACATTGAGGTCCGAGAAGGTCCAGCCTTCGTCATCAGACGGCTGGGACTCGAGCACCGCCCAATCGATCGTCCTCCCGTCGAGCCGCGGTGGCGTCCCAGTCTTCAGTCGCCCGAGCGGCAATTTGCGATCGCGCAATTGAACGCCGAGGGAGATCGATGCCGCCTCTCCAACGCGACCGCCGACCGTCTGGGATTCCCCGCAGAACATCTTGCCATTCAGAAATGTGCCCGTCGCCAGGACAACCGAGCGGGCCTCGAGTTGCCCACCGTCTCCGAGAACCAGCCCCGTGACACGATCACCTTCAAATTGCAGCGATGCGGCCTCCGCCTCAATTATTTTCAGGCCAGCCTGCGCTTCGAGCAGACGATGAATCGCGGCCTTGAAAAGCTTCCTGTCCGCCTGGATCCGGGGGCCCTGAACTGCGGCTCCTTTAGATGCGTTGAGCATCCGGTAGTGAATGGCGGCCGCGTCAGCAGCGCGCGCGATAATCCCGTCGAACGCGTCGACCTCGCGCACGAGATTCCCCTTGCCAAGTCCGCCGATCGCCGGATTGCAGGACATGGCACCAATTTGGTCACGCCGAAAGCTCACAAGAGCCGTGCGCGCACCCATCCGCGCGGCAGCAGCCGCAGCTTCGCAACCCGCATGGCCTCCACCAACGACAATGACATCGAAACGCTGCATGATCGCGCCGCTACGCCCGAAGTGGCGGATTGCCAACCTGTTTCACGTGAAACATCCTATTTCCCGATACACATGCTGCCAAACAATGCGTCGAGCATATCCTCCACGCCGGAACGACCGGTCAACCGGTCCAGTTCACTCCGCGCGTGACGCAGATGTTCTGCAACAATCAGGAGATCGTCTTCGGCTGCCGCCCGCGCAAGTGAATCCCCGACTGCACGCAAAATGGACTTGTGGCGACGATTGAGTGCGAGAGCGCCCGGCTTGGGCAGAAGACCACGCGCGCGCGCCAGCAGTTCAGACTTCAGCTGAGCGATGCCTTCGCCTGACACGACGGACACCGGAAGGCCGGGCCGTCCCGCATCCAGGTCCGATTTGGCCGCCACGAGCAGCCCGCCGGAGGGCGTGGACTTTTCCTCTCCCAGCCAGAGCACGACATCGGCCGACGCCAAGGCATCTTCGGCGCGAGCCACACCGATGGCCTCAATGGCATCGTCGCTTTCCCGCAAGCCTGCTGTGTCGATCAAGACGAAAGGCACGCCGTTCATCGCAACGACCGCCTCAATCCTGTCACGTGTCGTGCCCGCTATATCAGAAACAATCGCCGCCTCACGATCCACTAATACATTGAAAAGGCTAGATTTTCCGGAATTCGGGGGGCCCGCAAGAACAACGCGAATGCCGTCGCGCAACCGCTCTGCACCCGGCTCGGCCAAGAGACTTGCCATCTCGTCTGCCAGCGTTGCCAAATGTGCGCGAACAGCTGACGCGTCACCGACATCATCCTCGTCGGAAAAATCCAATGCCGCCTCAACGTGCGCTGAAAGTCCCAAAAGCCGACTTTGCCAGATTTCAACCTTGCGTCCCAGCCCGCCTTCCGCAAGCGTCAAGGCAGATTGGCGTTGGCTTTCCGTTTCGGCCGCAAGAAGGTCTGCAAGGCCTTCGGCTTCCGAAAGGTCGATTCGTCCATTTTCAAAAGCCCGGCGCGTGAACTCTCCGGCCACTGCCGGACGAAGACCGGGAACCTGCTGCAACGCCTCGAGAACAGAGGATACCACGGCTCGCCCTCCATGCAGGTGAAGCTCCGCGAGATTCTCGCCTGTTGCGGTTTTGGTGCCGGAAAACCACAGAATGAGTGCGTGATCGAGCAGGGTGCCGCGATCGTCATGGAGCGCTCGATAGACTGCGCGCCGTGGTTCAGGCAGCTTGCCAGCCAGCGACTCAAGCGCGGTTGCAGCTTGGGGGCCGGTAATACGAACAACCGCGATCCCTGCAGGCGGCAGACCGCTGGACAAGGCAAAGATCGTATCGCGTATCGACAGGCTCAATCCTTCTTCTTCCTGCCCGATCCGTCGCCACCGGAAAATTGACCTATCAGATCTTTGACGAAATCCACGCCCTGTCCCCCCATCGGAACCCAATTCCGAACCATGCCTTCAACCATGTCCGGGGTCAGCCCTTTGGTCATCACGGTCTTCATCTGATTGAGATAGACTTCATGCACGCCTGTGAGATCGGGCAAGCCGACCAAGCGACGGACCTCTTCTGGGGTGCAATCGACATCAATATTGAATTTCATGGCTGGTCTCCGTTGGGCCCGGTGCTAAACCTTGCCGCATGTGCGCCGTGCCCGCAACTGCCCGCATCGAAACACCGATCGGCATGATCGAACTTGTGGCAGTGGGTGACGCCCTGACGTCAGTTCGGATCTTTCCTGAAACCGGCAAAGAATGGGCAGATCGGCAGAATTCTGCCCTTGAATGCGCAGTTGATCAAATGCGCGCCTATTTTGCCGGGCAACGCAAATTCTTCGACCTGCCGCTGGAAAGCGCCGCCTCGCAGGAAGCCCACCAAATGCGATGCGCCATTGCCGCCATTCCCTTTGGCGAGACGGCGACTTACGGCGCAGTTGCGCAACGGGTCGGCACGATTCCTCGCGCAATCGGTCAGGCTTGCAAGATTAATCCGTTTCCGATCATCATCCCGTGCCACCGGGTTATTTCATCTTCGGGCCGCGAATATTACTCTGCTGGCGCCGGGCCGGAAACAAAGGCCTGGCTGATCGATTTTGAAGCTGTACACTCCCATGGAATAAGGACACGATTGCTATGAGCACGATCCAGATTGGCGAATTTTCCGCCTATATGGCCGAACCGCAAGGCACGCCTCGCGCGGCGATCATCGTCATCCAGGAAATATTTGGTGTTAATGCGGGTATTCGCCAGAAATGCGACAATTGGGCGAAGCTTGGTTATCTGGCAGTCGCACCGGATCTTTTCTGGAGAATCCGTCCCGGAATTGAGCTCAACCCCGATGTCGAATCCGAGTTTCAGGAAGCGTTGACACTCTTTGGCCAGTACAGCGCCGACAAGGGCACAGACAAATCAATCGTTGATATTGAGGAAACGATCCACGCCATTCGTGCCCGCGGCGTTCAAAAAGTCGGTGCCGTCGGATTTTGCCTTGGCGGCCTGTTGGCCTATCTGACGGCCTGCCGAACGGACATCAACGCATCGGTCGGATACTATGGCGTCATGATTGACCAGTTGCTTGGCGAATCACACGCAATTGCTCATCCTTTGATGCTTCATATCCCAACCGCAGACCATTTCGTCGGACCAGAAGCACAAGCAGCGATCCATGAAGGTCTGGACAATCATCCCAAGGTCACGCTTCACGATTATGCCGGCCTGGATCATGGCTTCGCAGCTGAAATGGGATCGCGGCGGAACGAAGGCGCCGCTAGGCTCGCCGACGCTAGAACTGTCGATTTCTTCGCGAACACCCTTCGTTAGCGACCAACGAAGGTCATCAGGTGCGGATGGACATCGTGCCATCCGTCCCAGATCATCTTGCCTGCAACCCATACAATGACTGCAAGGCCGATCCACGCGATCCAGCGATAGCGCTCAATATATTTGGCAATGATGTTCGAGGCAGCGCCCATCAGAATAACCGAGAGGATGAGGCCGATCACAAGCACATTCGGATGCTCACGCGCCGCACCTGCGACAGCCAGGACATTGTCCAGACTCATGCTGACATCAGCGAGAGCGACGCTCCACGCAGCTGCCGCAAAGCTCTTGCGCGCGGCAATGCCCGAATGCTCATCCCCTGCGATTTCCGGAGATCCCGCACTTTCCCCGCTGTGACGCAATTCGCGGTACATACGCCATGCCACCCAAAGCAGCAGAAAACCGCCGGCAAGGACGAGGCCGACAATCCCAAGAAGCTGACTGACGGTCAACGCGAAGACAATGCGCAGCACCAGCGCTGCAAGCACGCCAAGCATGATGACCTTCTTGCGGTCAGCCTCTGGCAATCCGGCAGCAAGCGCACCAACAACGATCGCGTTGTCGCCCGCAAGGACGATATCGATCATCAATATCTCGAAAAACGCTGTGAGCGCTGCTGGCTCGAACAAGGTGGTCAGGTCCATCGCTTGTCTATGGCCTCAGACGACCGAGGATACAATGATCGGAGCAACCTGGTGTGCGCCTTCCCAAACCATCTTGAGCGCAACGTAGAGAATGACGAGCAATCCGATCCAGGCGATCCAGTGATAGCGCTGGACGAGCTTGGCAACGAGATTGGCCGCCAAGCCCATAAGAGTGACCGAAAACGCAAGCCCAAAGAAGAGAACGGTCGGATGCTCGCGTGCAGCCGCTGCTACAGCCAGAACATTGTCAAGGCTCATGGAAAGGTCAGCAAGCGTAACCTGGATTGCCGCCTGGAGAAAGGTCTTGGTCGGCGGCGGCCCTTCAACTGCGAGCGTTCCCGGATCATCAGCAACGACAATATTGGCCGGGCGGAGCTCGCGATACATGTTGAACGCGACCCACAGCAGCAAGAGTCCACCTGCCAGCAAAAGCCCGGTAATTTTCAGAAGCCAGGTCGCAACCAGTGCAAAGGCGATGAGAAACACCAGCGCCATGCCAACCCCGAACATCAGGACGCGCTGCCGGTCCCGTGCGGGAAGCCCGGACGCCAGTGTTCCCATGATCACGACATTGTCACCTGCCATGGTGAGGTCGATGAGAATCACCTGCAACAGTGTTGCCATGCCTGCCGCCGTGAACACGTCAGCGAAATCAATCACAGAACATCTCCGAAATAAGCAACTGACGGCATCGGATCATAAAATGGGTGCAGCAGCTCGCGCCATTGCTGATAACGATCCGATTTCCGAAACCCCTCCCGATGATCGGCAATTGAGTCCCAGCGGACAATCAGCAAGTAGTGACCCGGCGTCTCGCAATCCCGCCTGACCTCGATCCCCCGAAAGCCCGGCGAAGCGGAAATAACAGGTTTCGCTTCGGCCAGCGCCGCCTCGAACGCGGCTTCCTTGCCTGGCAGAACCTGCAGGAGCGCATGTTCGAGGATCATGTGCGCTGCCTTATTGATTCATTGAATCGAAGAAATCCTCATTGGTCTTCGAATCCTTCATCTTGTCGAGCAGGAATTCCATCGCATCGACGGTGCCCATCTGCATGAGAATGCGGCGCAGCACCCACATCTTCGAGAGATTGCCCTTTTCAACAAGCAATTCTTCCTTGCGCGTGCCCGATTTTCCGACATCGAGCGACGGGAAGATGCGCTTGTCAGCGACCTTCCGGTCAAGCACGATTTCCGAATTGCCGGTCCCCTTGAATTCTTCGAAAATCACTTCGTCCATGCGGCTGCCCGTATCGATCAGCGCGGTCGCGATGATCGAAAGCGAACCGCCTTCCTCGATATTGCGCGCGGCGCCGAAGAAGCGCTTGGGGCGCTGCAGGGCGTTGGCGTCGACACCGCCGGTCAGCACCTTGCCCGACGACGGGACAACCGTGTTGTAGGCCCGACCCAGGCGCGTAATCGAGTCCAGCAGGATGACAACATCCTTCTTGTGCTCGACGAGACGCTTGGCTTTTTCGATCACCATTTCGGCAACCTGGACATGGCGCTGTGCCGGCTCGTCAAAGGTCGAAGACACAACTTCGCCCTTCACTGAGCGCTGCATGTCCGTCACTTCCTCGGGTCGTTCATCAACCAGCAGCACAATCAGGAAGACCTCCGGGTGATTGTCCGTAATCGCCTTTGCGATGTTCTGGAGCAAAACCGTCTTGCCGGTACGTGGCGGCGCAACAATCAGCGCGCGCTGGCCTTTGCCCTGTGGCGAGATGATGTCGATGACGCGTGCCGACTTGTCTTTGACGGTTGGATCAAGCGTGTCCAACCGAAGCTTCTCGTCTGGATAGAGTGGCGTGAGATTGTCGTAGTTGATGCGGTGACGGACAACATCTGGATCGTCGAAATTGATCGCCGTGACCTTGTTCAGGGCGAAATAGCGTTCGCCGTCCTTCGGCCCGCGAATTTCGCCTTCGACTGTATCGCCGGTGCGTAGCCCGTGCTTGCGGACCTGGTTCGGCGACCCATAGATATCGTCAGGTCCAGCAAGATAGTTCGCTTCGGGAGAGCGCAGGAAGCCAAAGCCGTCCTGCAACACTTCGATTGTGCCCATGCCCATGATCTGGGTGCCGTTTTCGGCCTCAACCTTGAGGATCGCGAACAGCAGGTCTTGCTTGCGCAGCGTCGAGGCGCCCTCGACACCCAGCTCTTCCGCCATTTCGACGAGTTCTGCCGGGGTCTTCTTTTTAAGTTCTTTCAAATGCATGTCTTGGATTCCGTATGGAATATAGTGGGAGAACCGCGAACAGCGAAATCAGGGATTGAAATAAGCTGCTGAATGGCACGAACGGCCCAGCGGTGGTCGCGGAATTAGGCTTGCGATGGCGTAAAGTCAAGATTCGGGGGCACTGCTCAGTCGAACGGCTTCAATCGGTCGCGCAGCGGCTTGCCAATGTCCATGATCGCACGATTGGCAGCGTCATTGCCCGCATTGCTCACGAACAGAATGATCATGTTATGCTTGGGCATGATGCGTATATCGGCGAGCCAGTGCCCATTGCTTCCGCTGTGTGTGAGAAGCAGCGGCATGCCTTGCCCATCGAGCTTGACCCCCCAGCCCAAGGCATAGTTTTCACTTACCGGCGTGTGGAGAATGCGATAGGTTTTGGTTGACACAAGCCGACCCCGTCCATGGACGCCATCGAGTTGATCCTGCGCAAACCGCATCCAGTCAGCCAATGTCATGTGGATCGTTCCGGCAGGGCCAAGGGCTGGCGGATCCTGACCTTCAGGATCATTGGGGCTCAATGCAACGAGCTTGCCGTCGCTTTCCCTATGCCCCCAGGGTGCATCGACCTTTTTTGCATGGCCCGGAAGGCCGAAACCAGATTCGTGGATGCCAAGCGGCTTGAAAATTTCCTGCCTTACCAGATCCTCCCAGCTTTTGCCGGTGCGGCGTTCTGCAATCGCACCGGCGACGATGTAACCAATGTTCGAATATGAAAATTCACCGACCGGGGACGCGAGCGGTTTGGCCAGATAAACGCTGGCGATCGCCCGCCGCTGCGCTTGCACGCTCTTGGATTTTGCAATGATCCGCTTGAATTCGGGAAGGTCAGCATCGTCCGTCAAGGGCGGAAGTCCGCCCGTATGGCTGAGTAACTGACGAAGCGTTACCGTGCGATAGGCCGGATCCATCGTCTCAGACAAATCAGGGAGCAAATCCTGCAAACGATCATCGAATCGCAGCAGGCCCTTGTCGACAAGCCGGCCAATCATGGTTGCCGTGATCGCTTTGGTATCCGATCCGAGATGCCAACGGTCCCGAAGGCTTACCGCCTCTGGAAATCCAATCGCACGCAGCCCTTGCGCCGAACTTGCAACCGTCTTTCCATCAATCTGAATCATCACGGCCGCTGCTGGAAGCTGATCCTTCGCCCGGACATCAGCCAGCGTTTGATCAAGAAAAGCCTGATGGCCAGCGTCGGCAAATGCTGCAGCAGGCTGGAACAAGGACAACGACAAAAGAAGCAGTTTCAGCACCCGCATAGTCTCGCCCTCTCAGAACGGCCGAACGATGACCATGATGACGATAATGGCAGCAGCAATGCCGGGGACTTCGTTGAGCATGCGCAGCGATCTGCTGGTCAAAGTACGGGTACCCCGAGCAAGCCTCCTGCTATATCCCGCCATCCAGCCGTGATAACCCGAGAGCCCAATAACCGCAGCAAATTTGAGGTGAAACCACCCCTGAGCATGAGCTCCCGTATCAAGCACGAGCAACAAGCCAAACAGCCAGGCCAAAATCATCGACGGATTCAGGATGATCCTGATCAGCCGACGCTCACGTTCGGCCCAGACTGAATTTTCGGAGGACAAGGGATCAGCTTCCTGGTGATAGGCCAGAAAGCGGGGAAGCATGAACAATCCGGCCATCCAGAAGATGACGAAAATCACATGTGCCGATTTTACCCAGAGGTAGGCATTGCCAAGAAAACCGATCATCCGCGCACCTTTCTGAGCAGTTCTTCAACATTCTCGATCGGCGTATCCGGGAGAATGCCATGACCAAGGTTGAAGACATGGGGGCGATCGCAAAATGCACGCCGGATGTGGTTCGTGGCATCATCAAGAGCAACGCCACCGGCGATCAGCGCCAATGGATCAAGGTTACCCTGAACCGGAAGGGATTCCGGCAAGTTCGCATTGGCCCAGAACGGATCCACCGTTTCATCGAGCCCGATCGCATCGACACATGTCTCCCGCGCATAGGCGGAAAGCTTTCCGCCTGCGCCTTTGGGAAAGCCGATGATCGGGATGTCTGGATGGCGAACCTTCAGCAAAGAAACAATTTTTGCATTGGGCCCAATCACCCAGCGCTCGAACTGCGCCGGGCTCAGGCTTCCAGCCCTGCTATCGAAGAGTTGGACGGCATCGACGCCCGCATCGATCTGGCCGGAAAGATAATCGACGGTCAACGCGATAATGGCATCGACAAGCGCCTGAAAGGCAACTGGATCGCGATAGGCAAAGCGGCGTGCTTCTGCCTGCTCTCGGCTGCCCTGCCCCGCGACCATGTAGGTTGCAACTGTCCACGGGCTTCCGGCAAAACCGAGAAAGGTGGTTTGGGATTCAAGCCGGGCGTGAACCTGACGGACTGTTTCATAGACCGGCGCAAGCCTCTGAGGAACGGCTTCAAGACTATCGAGCGCATGATCGACCAGCCTGGGGGCGAGTCTAGGGCCTTCTCCCTCCTCAAACCAGAGATCCTGGCCCATCGCGTGAGGCACGACCAGAATGTCGGAAAAGAGAATTGCAGCGTCGAATCCGAACCGCCGGATTGGTTGAATCGTCACTTCAGCAGCTGCAGCGGAATCATTGACCAGCTCAAGAAAGCCACCTTTTTTTGCCCGGAGTGCGCGATATTCGGGAAGGTAGCGGCCTGCCTGCCGCATGAGCCACACCGGCGGTGTTTCCTGGCGGACTCCGTTCAGGGTCGCCAGCAAGGGCTTCGTGGTCAGATTGGCCATGCTTACTGAATCATTTCTTTATTAAAGAGGATTGTAGTTGTTGTTAGGCATCGGGTTTGCCGGGTTTATGCGCTGTCCCGCGAATTGCCAACACCGTGCGCGGCGGACGAAGCGCCGAAGCCCTGCGAGTCGCGTAACCTGTCCCGGTAATCCACAGGGCGTGGATGGAATCAGTGAGCTGTTGAAAGCCCTGTGGACGGATTCCGGTGGCACGGGGTTGAATTGTGGGCTTGGATTTGCGCAGCTTTTTGGAGTAGCCCTGTCCCCAATGTTGTCCACAGCCTGCCGCCCTGCGTGAACCGCCTTCATCTGCACCTCGTCTCGGACTCGACCGGCGAGACGCTCGAGACCGTGGCCAAGGCCGCCCTTGCGCAATTCGACTCGGTGGAAACGATCAAGCATTTCTGGCCAATGGTTCGCTCTGAAGGTCATTTGACCCGAATCATGGCAGATATTGCACAGAATCCGGGGCTTATTCTCTACACCATGGTCAATGCAGATGTCCGCAGGACATTGGAAGCCAAATGCCGCGCGCTTGGGCTGCCTATGGTCGCTGCAATCGATCCGGTCGTTCATGCCCTTTCGCAAATGCTTGGCCAGACGGCGAAGGCACGGCCAGGCGGGCAGCATATGCTAGATGCAGCCTATTTTGCGCGCGTCGAGGCCATCCAATACACGATTGCGCATGACGATGGCGTTGGCCATGAAAATTGGGAAGAGGCAGACATCCTGCTTGCCGGAGTATCACGCAGTTCGAAAACGCCGACGTCGATCTACCTCGCCAATCGGGGTTACAAGACAGCCAATATCCCGATCGTTATCGAATCGCCGCCGCCTGAAAACCTGTTCAGCCTGAAACATCCGCTGGTCGTCGGACTGGTGACAAGCGCGGACAGGCTCGTCCAGATTCGCCGCAACCGGCTCCTGTCGCTCAATCAGATGCCGGATACTGACTATGTCGACCAGGAAGCCGTGCAACGTGAATTGGCCTATGCGCGCCGGATGTTTGCCGACAATGGCTGGCCTGTCATCGATGTAACGCGCCGTTCGATCGAGGAAGCCGCTGCGGCCATTATCAACCTCTACAATGAGCGACATGCGGGTGAGGCAACGCACTGATGCTGGTCCTTGCTTCGGGAAGCGTCGGGCGTCGCGCCCTGCTGGCAAATGCGGGAGTTCCGCATGACGTCATGCCCGCGCCAATTGACGAAGATGCTGCAAAGGCTTCGCTCAGGGCGCGCGGGCTTGGGCCCGGAAATGTCGCCAAGGCGCTTGCCGAGCTCAAGGCTTTGGACGTTTCGGCAAGGCGACCGGAAGACTTGGTGCTGGGATGCGACCAGACGCTGGCGCTCAGCGATGGGACACTGATCGACAAGGCGCCGGATCGTGCTGTTCTGGAGAGCCAGCTCCGGCTTCTGTCCGGCAAGACGCACACCCTGTTCAGCGCAATGGTCGTAGCGCATCAGGGTGTGCCGGTTTGGCGCCATGTCGAAGGTGTCAACTTGACCATGCGCGTCCTGTCCGATGCGTTCATCGCGGACTATCTTGAGGCCGAAGGCGATGTCCTGCTCGGGTGTGTTGGCGGCTACAGGATCGAAGGCCGGGGCGTGCAGCTTTTTTCGGACATTGCAGGGAGCCATTTCGCAATTGTTGGATTGCCCCTCCTGCCGTTGCTCGCTTTCCTTCGAACCCAAGGAGTCGTGGCGACATGACGAAGCGATATGCCGAAGTCATTGGCGATCCGATCGCGCATTCGAAATCGCCCCTGATCCACAACTTCTGGCTGGGGAAACTTGGCATTGATGGGGACTATCGTGCCAACCAGGTCGCCCCCGACGGGCTGGAACATTATTTCAGCCAAAGGCGTGAAGACCCGGCCTGGTCCGGTTGCAACGTCACCATCCCGCACAAGATTGCGGCGCTGGAGCATGTTGCCGATCCCGGGGGTGTCAGGGATTCGATCGGTGCCATCAATACGGTTGCCCGCGGCCCAGACGGCGCGCTTTTCGGAACGAATACCGATGCTGCCGGCTTTCTTGGACCGATACTGGATATGCCGCTGGACGGGGCGCCCGTCATCCTCATCGGAAGTGGCGGGGCGGCCAATGCCATCTTGTTCGCTCTGGCGCAGGTTGGCGCAGGCCCGGTCACGATGCTGGCGCGCAACGCTCTGAAAGCTGCAGCACTGCTTGCCCGCTTCGGCTTGAAGGGCGACGTGAAGGCGCTCGACGCGGCGCTCCCGCCGGCAGCGCTGCTGATCAATGCCAGCCCGCTCGGGATGAAGGGTCAGGAACCCCTTCAACTGGATCTATCACCGCTCCCTGACGATGCCATTGTCTATGACATTGTCTATGCCCCGCTTGAAACCGCCCTGCTGCGGGCGGCGCGGGCGCGTGGGCTCGAAACGGTCGATGGGCTTGAAATGCTGGTGGGGCAGGCGGCGCTTGCCTTTGAATTGTTCTTCGATGTCCCGCCACCAGAGGGGCATGACGAAGAACTCCGGGCGAAGCTCGTGCAATGACTGTTGTTGGTCTCACCGGGTCCATCGGGATGGGCAAATCAGCGGTCACGGCCATGTTCCGACGGGCCGGTGTGCCGGTGTTCGATGCCGATGCCGCGGTTCATATCCTGCAGGGCTCCGGTGGCGTGCTCCTACCGGAAATCGAGGCGCGTTTTCCCGGGACGACCGGGCCCGTCGGCGTCGATCGCGCGAAGCTCGGCGCCGCTGTCTTCGGCAAGCCCGATGAGCTCAAGGCCCTTGAGCGCATCGTCCATCCCGCTGTGGCGCGCATGCGCGCGCACTGGCTCAGGCGCAACCGATCGCTGCCAGTGGTGGTGCTGGATGTTCCGCTCCTCTTTGAGAAAAAGGGCTGGCGGACGGTTGATGTTGTCGTTGTCGTCTCTGCCCCGGCCTGGATGCAGCGCAAACGCGTGCTGGCGCGTCCCGGTATGACGGCCGGAAAATTCCGCCGGATCCTTGCACTCCAGACGCCTGACGCGGAAAAGCGCCGTCGCGCCGATTATGTAATTACGACAGGATGCCTCAAGCACGAGACTGAAGCACAGGTGCGACGCCTTGTCGCTTGCCTCCGCGCCAAAAGACGCAGATAATCGTCCACGGAATGCGCGAGATTGTTTTCGATACCGAAACCACGGGGCTGAGCCCGGCCAGCGGGGACCGCATGGTTGAAATCGGGTGTATCGAACTCGTCAATCGCGTTGAAACCGGCAACAGTTTTCATGCCTATTTCAATCCCGAACGGCCAATGGACCCGGCCGCGCAGGAAGTGCACGGCCTTTCGGATGCATTTCTGGCCAACAAGCCACTCTTTGAAGACAAGGTTGAGGAGTTGCTCGATTTTCTGGGTGATTCACCGCTGGTCGCTCATAATGCCCGGTTCGATTTTTCGTTTCTCAACCACGAACTCGGAGCTTGCGGGCGACTGCACATTTCGGAAGCTCGGATGGTCGATACATTGGCACTGGCCCGCGTCCGGCATCCGGGTGCAAAGCACAGCCTTGATGCACTGTGCACACGATACGGCATAGATCGCAGTCACAGGGTGAAGCACGGCGCGTTGCTCGATGCCCAGTTGCTGTCCCAAATCTATGTCGAACTGACAGGCGGGCGGCAGATCGGCCTTTCGCTTGCTGATACCCTTGCCGAGGAACGGTCGAGCGATGCTTTCGCAGGTGGGCCGGCTGCGGCAAAGCCAGCCTTTCGTCCTGCACGTCCACATCAGCCAACGGAGGAGGAGCGCAAAAGACACCGCAAATTCATCGAACTTCTGTCCAACCCCTTGTGGCTCGATGGCCCGTTGGCGGAAGAACACCCAACCGAAATCGGTAGCAATTGACGACGACGCGGCGCGCGCCTAGAGCGCGCCGCTCTGATTGGAGGTCAAGCATGGAAATTCGCGTTTCGGGGCATCAGGTCGATACCGGCGATGCACTTCGCACCCATGTGAACGAAAGGCTGCAGGCGATTGCCAGCAAATATTTCTCGCGCGCGCTTTCGGCTCATGTAACCTTTGGAAAGGGACCATTCGTTCATGGCTTCGGGTGCGACATTGTCGCGCATGTCATGCAGGGCGTTGTCCTCAAGGGTTCGCATACGGCCCAGGATGCACATCTGGCTTTCGATGGTGCGGCTGACAAGGTCGAACGACAGCTGCGGCGTTACAAGCACAGGCTGAAGGATAGGGCCGGCGTCGGGATCGATGCGTTGCCTGTAATCGAGGCCAATGCCGGTTACACCGTTTTCAATGCTGTTGAAGACGCTGAAGAAGTCGGTGACGCTCCGCTGATCATTGCCGAAACACGCGTCGATGTGCCCGACGCGACAGTATCGGATGCCGTGATGATGCTCGATTTGCGGAACACGAATGCCTTGCTGTTCAAGAACAGCGGCAGCGGGGTTCTCAACATGGTGTACCGCCGGGGCGACGGCACGATCGGTTGGGTCGAACCCCAGAGAGCCGACTGACTTTTGTCCGGTTTGCAGAATTAGGATCGTATATGGGTTTTCTCGCCGACATGATGAGTGCAGGTGCAATTGCGTCTGCAGTGAACGCTCCGACCAAAAAGGCGTTGTTCCAGCAGCTCGCTGCGGTGGCTGAGCGCGAATATGGCCTCGATCCCCAAGAAGTTTCCGAGCGGCTGACCGAACGCGAACGCCTTGGCTCGACCGGTTTCGGAAAGGGAGTGGCCATTCCGCACGGCAAGATCGAAGGGCTTGCGCATATTGTTGCGGTTTTTGCGCGAATCGATCCGCCTATCGATTTTGAAGCCATCGATGATTTGCCTGTCGATCTGGTTTTCTGCCTTCTTTCGCCGCCAGATGCGGGGGCCGAACATTTGAAGGCGCTGGCACAGGTCAGCCGCTGGCTCCGCGATCCTGGTTTTGTGGCCAAATTGCGCGGTGCGGGCTCGAACGATGCGGTCTATGCCTTGTTTGCCGGCCAGGAAGAGCGCCATGCCGCCTGACGGCGGCGATGCAGGCACGCCACGATGAGCGCGGCCCGCCTGACCAGTGCGATGCTGGCCAGCGGGTTGTCACGCCAGGCAAGCGCGCTCGGCGGATTTGCAGCCATCCTCGCCAAGGGAGACCCCACGTCCGGCGCGATGCTTGTTCAGATTCTTGAAAAGGGCAGGTTTTTTGGTCTTTTCGAGCGCCTGCTTGATCCTTCCGGTGTCTATCTGTGGACAGCGACAGGACCACAAGGCACTGAAAGTGAAGACCTAATTGAGCCCTATCTCGCGCGGAGGCGTGAGCGGGATCCTGATCTCTGGATTATTGAACTGGACGTCCCGGATGCGGAACGGTTCGTCGCGGATCGACTTTCGGGCGCTTGACTTTGTTGCGTTGCACAATCAAACGCCGCCCCATATTTAGGCGCGTAGCCTTGTCGCCACCCCAAATGTTGTAGGGCTTTGGACAGGGACGTAGACAGGGGGCGATCGCGAAAGCCGGGTATTGGGGCTTTCGGCCGGACCGTCCACTGCACAAGCAAGTGTGAAGATGAGTAGTTTGAAGCGGACCGCAATATGTGCGGCCCTTTCGATTTTTGCCGTGACTGCGCTTAGCGGATCCGGCGCGGCCTCGGCTTTCGGGGCGGCAGATATTGTGGAGGCGGAGAAGAGCTCGCTGCTTCCGGGCGCGGTCTACGAAGCCGCAGCCGAAGAGGGCGAAACGCCCATCGACTATACCATCGTCCCCGAGATTTCTGAGCCAGCGCTCGCCACTGATGCGGGACGTGCAGTCTCGTTGTCGCACCTCGTTTCGCTACATGCCGGAACTGAAGCCGACAGCCGCGAACAGGAATGCCTTGCCGGGGCTGTCTATTTCGAAGCCAAGGGCGAACCGCTGGACGGCCAGTTGGCGGTTGCCCAGGTGATCGTGAACCGGGCGCGCTCCGGGCGGTTTCCATCGTCAATTTGTGGCGTGGTCTTCCAGCCGAGTCAGTTCTCTTTCGTCCGGGGAAACGGTCTCCCGCCGATCGCTCGGAACAGCCATAACTGGCGGCAAGCGATCGCGATCGCAAAGATTGCGAGCAACGACATGTGGGATTCAAGCGCCGGAAGCGCACTCTATTTCCATGCGCGCCGCGTTTCGCCGGGGTGGCGCCTGAACCGGATTGCGACAATCGGCAACCACGTTTTCTACCGCTAATCGCAAAACTTCTCGCCATCGTTCCCTGCTTGTTCTATGCCTTGGGCCATGGAACCTGCGGACTATGGCCCTGACGAAAGAGTAGTGGCGGGAGATGTCGCGCGCGGCGTTACCCGCCTTTTCCTCAGGCACGATCTTCTCAGCATTTCCGAAGTGCCGCTTGGCAACGGCCGCCGGGCTGACCTGTTTGCCCTTTCGCCCAAGGGCTTGGTGACGATCGTCGAAATCAAGGTTTCAAAGGCCGACCTGCTGGGAGATGGAAAATGGCCCGAATATCTCGATTATTGCGATCGGTATTTCTGGGCAGTTCCGCAGGGCTTTGATCTTTCGCTTATGGAACGTCCTGCGCTGATGCCCGAACGCACCGGGCTGATCGTTGCGGATCGATACGATGCCGCCATCCTGCGCGAAGCGCAAAGCACGATGCTGGCACCAGCCCGCCGCAAGGTTGAAACGCTCCGGTTCGCACGCCGCGCTGCCCGCAGGTTGCTCGTGTCCATCGAGGCGGAAGACGAGACCGCCTTTTAGTTGGGGCCAGCAGCTTTGGGAGTTGTTGTGACTGGCTTGGCCCCTTCCAGAATCTTCAGGATCGCAGCCGATCTCCGATCGCGGACCGCATAATCTCGCGCTGATAACCCCGCGCCCGAATCGACCTTGTTGGGGTTGGCCCCGTTCGTCATCAAAAGCTGGACCATCGCAGCATCACGGTTCTGCACGGCACGGATCAGCGGGGTTTCCCCCGAACCGTTTGCAAGGTCGACGCTTGCCCTTTTGGCGAGAAGCGCTTGCGCTCCTTCAAGGAAGCCGATCTGTGCCGCAATCATCAATGGAGTATTTCCGCGCCCATCGCGGATGTCGGTCCTTGCGCCACGGGACAACAGGAAGCGCAGCCAGGTTTCATCGCGTTCGCGCGTTACGATATGGAGCGCGGTTTCGCCAGTCGAGGAATCCCGCGTGTCGATAATGACATTGCCGGGCTTCGAAATGATTTCGGTCGTCTTGTTTCCATCCCGGTCTTTCACGGCTTTCAGGAAATTGTAGCTGTCCGAAAACTGCGCGAGCGCAACCCCCGGAACAAGCAGCCCGAGCAGTGCCAACGCCTTGAAGGATTTTGCCATCGTCATGCCTTGTTGCCTTTTCCCCGCTTCTTGCGCAGAGCCGCTTAACAAAGCAAGGCTGCCAAGATGATGAACAGGTTTCTATTTCTGCTCCCGCTGCTTCTGCTCGCTGCGTGCGGCGAAAGCCAGCCTGCGAGAGCGCCGCTCGAGGGCGCGACGATGGGTGGCGCTTTCGCTCTGACGGATCAAGACGGAAAATCCGTTCGCGAAGCTGATTTCAAGGGCAAATACCGCCTTGTCTATTTCGGCTATACTTTCTGCCCGGACGTCTGCCCGGTGGACGTCCAGAAGCTGATGCTCGGCCTCAAGGTCTTTGAAAAGCAGGATCCGGTTCGCGGCGCAAAGGTCCAGCCGCTGTTCATTACCGTTGATCCGGAACGCGATACGCCCGAGGCGCTGGGGTCTTTCACAAAGGCCTTCCACCCACGCCTGATCGGCCTGACCGGCTCACCGGAGGCAATTGCCGAAGTCGCCAAGGCCTATGGTGTTTATTTTCAGAAGAGTCCCGGGGCAACGCCAGGGACCTATCTTGTCGATCATAGTCGCTCCTCGACACTCTATGGCCCTGAAGGCGCGCCCATTGCACTCATCACCGAAACCGGATCTCCCGAAGACATTGCCGGGGAGCTTGGGCGCTGGGTCAAATGAGCGCGCGTTTCTGGGAAGATGTTGCACTGGAAAAGCTCGACCGCGCCCAATGGGAAGCCTTGTGCGACGGATGTGGCAGATGCTGCATCCACAAGCTGGAAGACGAGGATACCGGGGAACTTCATCCAACCAATGTTGCCTGTCGCTTGCTGGACCGGCGCAGCGGCCAATGCTCCGACTACAAGCACCGCCAGTCCTATGTGCCGGAGTGCATCCGGCTGACACCAGCCCGCCTCAAGACAATGGACTGGCTGCCCGAAACCTGTGCCTATGTTCGTCGCGCGGAGGGAAAAGCACTCCCTGACTGGCATTATCTTGTTTGCGGCGACCGCGAAGCTGTCCATCTTGCGGGCGCCTCGGTCAGGGGATGGACGATATCGGAAGACGATGCGGGCGATCTGGAAAATCATATCCTCGAAGCCTGAGGCACAACCGGTCTTTTCCGGCGGAGAGCATGTACGGCCACTGATCGTCGTGCGCTCCCCCCAGGCCCGGCAGATGCGGCTGGCTGTGAGCCCGAATGACGGGAATGTGCGCTTGACCATTCCGCGACGGGCTGTCCTTGCCGATGCGCATCGCTGGGTCGAATCGAAGCGCAGCTGGGTTGAAGCGCAGCTTGCCGCCCTGCCAGGTCCGCAGCCCATCTGCCCGGGCATGTCCCTGCCGATCGCTGGCGAAGCCCTCACGCTGGACTGGTCGGAACAATATCCGCGAAAACCCCGCAAGACGGGGCAGGCCCTTGAGGTTGGCGGCCCGCGCGATACGCTTCAACCGCGGATATTGCGGTGGATGAGGGCCGAAGCGCAGGGCCTTCTGGAAGAG